>JGI24159J19872_10002632_pt1 | contig 21618 bp, 18 predicted proteins | sample Ectturendosymbi4_FD_19872 | JGI IMG/M metagenome (IMG submission 19872) | reverse complement strand
TCATCAGAAGAACACCCCACAACTCTTCGAGAAACAACACGAATATTTGTGCAAACAGCAAAATTCCCTCCATTCATCAGTCGTAAAAGACACTGTTAGTAAAAAGCCTCTTCTCCTTTCCTCTTTTCAAATAGCGCTTGTGCTGATAGAAAAGAAAAAAATTGCGAAGCTGAGTCTACGATCAAACCATATTTGACGATCGTAACCAATTTGCTGCATGGCGGAAAGCATGCTGTGGATAGATCAAAAACCGCGGTCTAACAATGAACACTAGATGTGCGATGATTATTGTCACATTGGCCATATATTCACAATAGGGTGGATGGGAACGCAGCAACCGATGGCAGGGGTGAACGAAACCAAAAAAGGTCACGAAGCACTGGTCTAGACCAGGGGTCGGCAACTTTTTCCAACAAAAGACACATTCTGCTTCATTTTCCAGCAGATATAACCGCTGAGGGGCCACAAAACGTTGATACTGTATTATTTTTCAGGCGACTTCATATGACCACAAGCCAAATTGTACTCAACTTAATTCTAATAGTAGCCATAATAAAATGCAAATTCAGATTCGACGTTTTGTCAAATCCAGACAAAGTCACTTCAGAGGAGCCAAAGAGCCGCATGCGGCGCCGGATCCATTGGTTGTCGACCCCAGCTTGGACACTTGGCAGGACGTTAGAAAATGCACTGGGTTTTCATGTCGTTCTGAATATTACTTGCAATTGGCACAACTGCTTTCTCCTGATGGAAGATTGTTCATCGATTTGTTTCAATAAAAATCTCCACAAAAGTAACCTTTTATAGCTGGTTGTGTATGAAAAGTAATGTTCTCTTATTAACGAAGCGACATAGTTTTTCTTGTGATACGCACGTTGCAACCAGTCAAAACGCTGGCACTCTGTGTATTTTTATATCAGGTAGCATATGTATTTGGGTCCAGGTGAAACGTTTGTTGGAAGTCAGTGAACCAGAAAGAGGAAATGACGTTTCATCATGAAGCTGCCGTAAATGCACGTCAACGCACGAGACAAAAATTCACTCTTAATTGACTATAACAATATACCCGAAGCACATNCAAAGCGATCGCATCGTGTTAAGCTGTTGCGGATGCTNGAGGNTTCCTGACAAAATCGTTTATTGACAAAATCGTGAAATATTCGCACCAGTCAAACACGTTCAGATGATTCGTTCGAAAAATAGCATCAGTGACTTACTCAATACCTCTAATGACTATACTGACGGAACGTAAGACCGCGGTTAGCAAGGAAGGTGGGAGAAATGTCTTGTCTCAAAGCCTATTGCACTGCAGCCACTGTGCTCTGTTCTTCGCGTACATGACCAGGTTAGCTGCAGTTCAAGATATTTACGGACTTCTTACGTCAGTGCATAACTCAGTGTCGTTCTAATTATTTTCGGCCGGTGGAAATACTGCATGCAGGCAGACTACTTCAAATATTGACCTAAGTATCCATGGGTGTCGGAAGGAGATGGGTCCGTTGCCCCCTAGATTTTGAAATTTGATTTTTTTATTGTCTTTTCAGTAGAAAAAATTGCTTTTCTTTTTAGTGTCGGAGGTGGAAAAATGAAATCTTACCACTGCTGGCACCCCTGGAAAAAGTTATCCCGACACCAATGTACAGTAAGTATCGATAGATACTCTTCTAAAGTAGCAAAAATACTTGGGCTAAAGTGCAACGTAACTAAGAGCTACCCACGCTACCCTGGCTGAAATATCAAACTACGTCAGCTGTTGAGATAACAAATTATCTTTAAAATGTTTTCTGGCGACAGCTTTGTCTATTGTTCTTTCCAGCGTGAAAGAAATACTTACGTAATAGGTCAGTAGTCATGTCCGATGCAAGCCGCAAAAGTTGCGACAGAAGAAAGTGAAACGCACATGTTTGTCCTGATTGTCTTGGTCGATGGGGTGGACCGCGATATTGCTTAATCTGAACATTGTGTTGGGAAACCGAAAACTCTGAAATGCTACAATTTTGAGTTCAGCTCCTCAACCTTGTTACTGTGGATGATTCAGTTGCTAACTCCTGGTGAGCTCAAACAAAAGGTTTCAGCAGACAAAAGGAGTCGCAACGCATTTAAAGAGTGGTCACTCTACGAAAGTGAATAGAGCACAAATTCAGAAAAACTGCAAAGGTACAGAAAGCCTTCTTGCAACATGTCTATTTGAAGAATGAAAATGGTACATGCAGCCATCGCTTGTGTTGCTTGCCAGCTCACTAGTGCTGCCCCGTCAGTAACAATGGAAGCTATCATCCTTCAATGTACGACAGCAAGAATTTGCATCTGACCAATAGGCAAGTGCATTTGAGTGCCTGTAATTCGAGTTGATGTACCAGCGACCAGTTAATTTCTAAATATAATTCTATCATACAGTTCGATCTGCAAGATCGTTTCGAAACAAACAAGAGAATCATTATACTTTGATTTACAAATCACTGAGATTTACTTTTGCCAAGCAGATATGCTATTGCAAACGTACGCTCTTATCTTACAACTTCCGTTTTTTTTCTGCTCTCCTGATTTCTGTAGCTAGCCTTTGCTTAGTGGCAGTACAAACATACACTCAGTCGATATAAATTGCAGTGTGCCTATTTTTTTCAACTGCGTTGTAGCACTTCGTAAGTAAGAGTAATCGCCTTACAACATCTCAATACAAAAAAGCTGAAAAAATCTAATGGAACATTTGATGTTTCTGCCCAAATGTCATAATGGCATTTCACTTAATATTATCGTTTTGCAATCACGCACTTTGTCCAGTTCCGAAACTCTTCGAGAGTTTATATTATCGTTTACTAAGGTTTGATTTCCCACGACCACTATATCGACCTGTAGGCAAATTTCAGGTTGAAAGTTGCACCACACATGTGAATATGCTTCATGAGCATGAGCAATATCACTCGGCTGGTCTCGTTTGCAATTTTTAATCTTGTTTTCTCAGAATCAAGTGCACGTTAGGGTTGAACAAGCCGCTGTGTTGCATGTCCTCAAATGAACAAAGTTCAGTCGAACACTTCGGTTTAACCACGACGAGTGCAGAGTGCAGGCAATAGACTGATTACGTCAACGTAATTTCTCTGGAAACGGCATGAGTCCAAAAGGTACAATTAACTACAAGAGCTTTTCGCCATTAGCAATAGACGTCGATGATACTTTTCACAGGTAAATATTGATAGCAGTTGGAACCACGTTAGAGTAACTCCACTTTATTTAACCATGTCACAGTATTGGTGAATTCTGAGCATATTTTATTTTGATGTTAAATCATTGCCATTGCAATTTATAAACGGTTGCACAATTTGCAATTGAGTGCAAATTTTTTACAGAATACCAACTACCGTATTTATTCGATTGTAAGCAGCGGTTGATACAGTTTTTTTTCATCATTTCATGCGGCTTATAATCAAGGGCAGCTGCCAGTCAAGGACGGCTTATATTTTGTATTTCTTTATCTCATCGAAAGGTATAGATGACGATCAGTCTTTCCTTGGCTACATTTTATCGACCTAGCTCTCTTTTCGCATTCTATTCTTTTCTGCATCACGTGCACATCCGTCACAGGAGGAATTATAATGAACAGATGGCACTTGTGATGGTGCAAGCAGCACGATCAGCGTTGCCAATCAAATGCGAAGGGTACTATTACGCGAATGTATGTCGGAAGCTTAGGTAACCTGCTTTCAAATGCGGCTTACAATCAAGGACGGCTAACAATCGAGGAAATACGGTATGATCACTCATGTATGGTGCTCATGCAAAGGGTGCATAAATTGTTCAAGAAGAGAAGACTTTGCACTTGCTTCGGTCAATTTTACCAGCAAGATTCTGGCATACCGACAAAACGCTCAAGGAGAATTTGTTCGGCAGGCAATGAAAGTGACGACAGGATGTACTTGCGTAATGCCACGTTAAAGTTTTGATCGGTAAATGAAGTGAAAAGAAATCAAAACGGCCAAGGGTGGTGCCACTCTTATTTGTGCTATGTGTGTTGCCAACATACCTATGTTTACACATAACTGATTTCTTGTAACATCAGTTTATTACGTTGTTTTTTGAAGTATGCTTTGTATGTGTACTTTATACAGGCGTTCAAGATTTTCCTGAATGTTGTTGCATGGAAAAGTGCACCTTTTTGTTGTACTGTATGTATTATGCTTGCAAACCGTGGTTTTGTTTCCACGAATGTTGCTGACTCAGCAATGCTGAGTGCTGTCTGGATATATGAACAGTTGAAAACTGTTTAAAATATTTACTTTGCTTCCTCCACTTTGCTATTGCCCTGGATTCTTCAAACAAGTTATTGCAAGTTTCGCGTTCACTACGCGACTGACAACCGGTTTCCTCAAAGACTTATGTCCTTATTTGTACGCTCAATGATGCGTTAAAACGGAATTAAAAAGACGGCAAAAACTCTTCTGCGCGACGTTAGTGGGACGCCACTCTAACGATACTTAAAACCCTTTACTACAGCATTCTTTTGGCCAAAATCTGGTTTCCGGATTTCAAAATATGTCAATTGTAAATTTTCTTCCCGTGGGTTGCGAGACTGATGCGTCAATAGAACACAGAAGAAAAGCGCAAAGGTAATTGCTTTCAAGTTTCAACGGCGAAGGCAATCAGTTATGTCCTAGCGCATGGGCGTCGGAAGGATTTTTTCCAGGGGGGGCCACTAGGGGATTTTTCCAAAATGTTTCCAGGAGGGGCCAAAAGTGGTGAAATTTTTTTCCCACTTGAAATTAAGAAAACAACCATTTTTTGCTGAACTTTTCAAAATCCAGGTGTCCGCCAAGGCTCCCCCTGCCCCCCCCCCTTCCGACGCCCATGTCCTAAGGTTGACATGTGGCGGCAGGGTGTGATAAATCTTTTAACTGAAAAGTTAACTGAAGACTTGAGAACATTGTGTACGGACGATGTTCGCCTAATCCTCTATGTATGAATGGTGATGAAGACGCCATGTCCAGAACAATGTGTTCTGCAACTTTGACGAACTAGGTTGTATTTGGGTTTATATTTTTGTGAGTCATTTCTAGACAAATAAACACTTGAATGCTACCTCTCATAAAACACGAAGAACTGAATGAAATGCGCAAAAAACGAAAGTGAAATGACATGATAATTTTGCGATGATTATTCGACGGTTTTGCCATCGACGTCACAGGTTAACCGACTTCACAACGAATTTTGAAGAGAACCTTGTAAAACACGGGGATAAACGAAAGAAGAAGAAAATAACGAAACGTCACCGAAGATGGAGCAAGAAGTGACGGAAATCGAAGTAGAGACAGGCAAAGTGGACTTTCACCATTACCCGGAAACAGGGTCGAAGTCATCTCAAAGTCACATGCTGCCGCCTTCCGTTACCTAGCATCATGGGTTGAACGGCGGGTGAACACTGTCTGAAGAAAGTCTGGGCTGAAGGACAGAGGTAGCTACTGCTACTTCCTTCAAGTTGCTTGGAGAATACACCAACTTTACACAAGAAACCACGTCACAGTAAGTAAACAAAGACGTTCGCTTTAAGAACCACCACTTTGGGTCGAGAATCAGAAGCGTTTGATAAATAAAACAAGCAAGATCTGCGCCACGACTTTTTACAACTTATCGGGATTTTATGTTGAAGAGAGATGCTGCCGCACTTCTCACCTGTTAAAAGTTGCACGCACATCCTTTCTGTTCTTACATTTGCTGTTCGCAATGTAAGTTGAGTCATTATGTCTCTCTGCCTTACATTTTAGTCAGCATAGCTTATATCAACTCGTGTCTTTCACATCATCATGTTTCACGCCGCCACTACTTTATGCCAAGACCGAGAGTGCGAGCTCATGTTTGCCGTTTGCACCAGGGTTGCCAGATTTACTTTTTGCCAAGGGACCAAATCCAGTGCAGAAAAGAGCCAAATTCTAAGACAAGCGGCCAAATAAAGGGCCAACCATTTTTTCCAAATTTATCAGCGGTTACAAAGTCATATGAATCAACCAATGCTTAGCAATTAATTAAATGGCAATATTCCTCAATCACAGCTGTAGCGCAACAGCAAAACATGTACGTGATGAAAGATCGTAAGAGAACAACTTAAATTCCATGTGTAGCCATAAACTGAGATAAAATTATCATCCTCGATAAGTGCTAAAGCGATCAACAACAGTCTGAACAAAACCAACAACCACGTGCACCATCTGAATAACAGTAAGTTGAGAACATAACAGTTCTCACTGCTACCTCTACAACTGCAGCAAGTAACGGGTATTCTGATGAACTTACTTTCACATTAACTCAGAAATTCTAAGGATCCTAACAAAATTGTGTAATCAAAAACCTTCGAAATATAGGAATTTAGTTAAAATCTGCAATCAATTAGTCAAAAAAGTGAAAAAATATGGTTTCTCAGACAGGACCCAGGGTGGTCAGATCTAATTCTTGCATGGGACCAGTCTATCCTAGAAAAGGGCTAAAAAAGAGCCAAAGGGCCAGAAGAAATTTTGGGGCCAACAAGTGTTATTTAGGACCAAATGTCTGAATTTTGGCCCCAAAAAGGCCAACCTGGCAACCCTGATTTGCACTGCGTTTGACTCCAGAAAATATAGTTGAAATAACTTGTCTCTTTACAATGTGAGCCTTGTTTAGCCAGTGACCAGCTGTTCCTCAGTTAGAAATCGACGCAAGCAGCAACCACAAAAGAACAGCTCACGAAACACGTTCGCTCCTGGGTTTTGCCTGCGCCAATTAACCTACTGGGGACAGCTTAGCGGTAATAAATTTAGGTTGATGTTGAGCCTGTTGAACGAATCAACAGGACAATAGCAACTTCATGATATATATACAAAAAAGATTAATATCAGTTTCGATTCGGTTTGTAATTTCACAGGTGTTATTGATGAAGTATCACTCTGCACTCTATCTGTTACTTTATCATGCACTAGCTAGTACCTGTAGTGATTTGGGGACGAAACATTAGTTTTTAAAAGCAAAGTTGCTTCCACCGAGTTGTCTTTCACCGGCGCTCACAAGTCTGACATCAGTATGCACGATGCGGAAAAGACCTGCTCATCGCTACCCTACATTGGTGTGAAAGCAGTGACAATCTCTGCAACCTACCGAAAGGTTGGAAGGTAGCGTTGTGTGGCCTGGAAAAACAGAGTTTTGAGGAACTGCCGATTTTTTCCACTTAATGCAGATAATGGGAAAATATTTTCTAAATCTGGCAGTTGCATCCAGAATAGTGTAATGCTGCTGTTGCGATCGGAAATCCCGAGCGGTATGTGCGCAAAGTTTCACACTGTAGCAGCAAGCAACAATAGAGATCATGCGTCGCAATCTCTCTTCGCGTACACTAGTCATCATGTTCAATCGTTCACNCGTTAATATCGGCAGAGCTACCACGTCGCAATCTCTCTTACTATTGCTTGCTCGCGTTACATATATAATGGTGTTATTCTTCGCGCACATCCCGTTCGTGCTGAATCACACAATCAACGCAACGCCACCAGAGAGGTTGCAACACTGCACTGATTCGAAGCGACTGCGCTTTGATTTTTTCAACTTGTCGAGATGCTTATCAAAGCTAAATTCATCAACATGGGAATTAGTGGAAGATGAGGACACTGAAGCGAGTTCGTATTTTTCCTGGTCTTCAAGAAAGCCATGTCTCTTGAAAGGTAGATCGCAGATAGCTTCTTTTTCGTTGACCTTCTGAATATTTATGAGCATCATCCTTACACAGGGAATTGCATGGCAATAAACAGCATCTAGAAAAAGTTGTTCTTAAACAAGTTTGCCTCTCTCCGCTCCATAGATTTTATCATGCTTTCCGCCACACTGCTGGACTTATTTGAATTTTTTTTTAATGTCAGGAATTAAATCTTTCTGCACCCTGTAGTTGACTTAAAAGGTTTACGAAGCAAACCGTTTAAAGGGTTCACTTGATCCCATTGCCTATTACTTACTGTACATTGATTTGTGGATTTGCCATGCCAACCAGAGTAGATTTTGGTCGTAAGCATGTTGTTTGAACTCCAACGTGTTTCTTGCTCAATAATTGCAGAAAATTCTGTCACATCTCTTAATGATGCAATCTATCCAGGGCGTTTGGAAGCAGTTGCAATTACTTTCCTAATTTTTATCATAAAGCTTGGAACTTCGTAAAACTCTTCGTAAAATATCACGTATTGCCAATTGAAGTGTATGAACGCCACACAGCACGCATGAGTGGGGAGCGTTTTTGAACGTGGGGGGGGCACAAGTGCACGCCAAACATACTATGGAAAATTTTCGTGGTCTGAATAGGCAACTGTGACGTAAAAAGCATTTAAAAGTGATTAAAACGTGGGGGTCTAGGCCCATGCGGCACGCCCAGTTCCGCCACCTAGGACCGCATGTCTGACACGAGCTTTTCTAAGAAGTCACTTGCATGTTCAGACTTGCATCGGTAACAGAGTAAGTTTTAGTTTTGACTGTACCATCATCCACCAAGATAACCGACGTTTACGGCAAATGAATTTACTCGAATCCCTGTGTATGCATCCATTTTCAAGGCACAAATTTTGCAGCAATTCTTTCAGTGCTGATTTCTGTTTCTTTGCCTCTTCTGTCACAATGTTTCTTGTGTTTACTATTAAACTAAAGAAATTGAAAAATTTTGTGCCATCTAGCCGTTCAGACTTTGAAAGCAGACGTGGAAGATGACTCGTCAAATGTTTTTGAAAGAAGGTCCCCAGTATGAACACGAACTAAAATAATGTTTTACAGAAAGTGGCAGTATACAAGAGGTTCTGCAAAAAACATGTTATTTTTAATTTTCGCTTAACTCAGGTAGAGAATTTGGATTTGGATTAGCGCAATGGATTAGCGCGCTGGACTTCTAATACAGTGGTTCCGGATTCGAGTCCTGGCAGGTTTGTCTATTCCTGCGAGTTTTCAAAAAATTTCTTCTTTTGCCGTTTTCTGAAACGTGTAATATTTTGTCATTTTTTTCTCAAAGCATATTTTGGAATATGTTTAGTTTAAGCAGCTTCGAACAAGAAAATGTTCTGAGCAACAATTTCATTTTGCAAGCACAGACATGTTAAGCATTACGTTTACTTTGAACAAAAACGCATCTGAAATCGAATTCTCATCAATCACTGATTGTGGTTTTAGGCCACGACATAACCACCCAGAATAACTTTTTAACACTTTGTTGTTTCAAAATCTATTTTCTTTCTAACAATTGAAAATGCGTACTCTACAACTACATTGCTTTGAACTTTGTTGGCTACCTGACAATTTTTATTGTGCTGTGCGTGACAACGCATGGCGTGACTGATCATTGTGAACTGTTTAATTTCACCGCAGACTTTGCAGGATCTGACCTGCAGGCGCAAACCTCCTCAATCGATGGTGATGTGTCAGCAAAACCCCTCTCACCCAGGCTTTGCAAGATGGCCCTCTCGCCCAGGCTTTGCAAGATGACGATGAGGGGTATTTATATAAAAAGGTTGTTTCCGCCCAGGCTCGAACTGAGGACCTTTCGCGTGTTAGGCGAACGTGATAACCACTACACTACGGAAACTGCGCCAATTCGTCGAATGGATCACTGTTTCNACCACACAATGTNGTCGAAGGGAGTTGAATCTGTTCGGCTTTGTCAAGTAAACTGTAATTAATTTGACCCACTAAAATCATGAGCCTGTTTGAGTCAGCAACGATCGCTGACGATTTTTCTCTGCCCAACACATGTCATTGATTTTCTGATGTAGGGAGCATGTCTACACAGCGTCAATATTTCCGTTTGAAGTATTTGCCGTGTGTTCCACTTGAATTATTTCGTCAAACAATGCATCCGAGGGTAAGCCACTCACAACACGCGTCAAATACATCTCTAGAAACCGCAATACTTGAACAAAAGCAGGTCCGTAAAAAATCTTTCCGTCCAGGCTTGAATTGACAATCTTACGCGTATTTGGTGAACTCGCTAACCATTAGGCTACACTGCGGAAACCATGGAAACAAACGCAAAAGCGCTTTCAGATTTCGATATTTAAAAACACGAAGTCTAAAGGTCTCACGATAGGTCGCAAAATGTAATATTTGGAGCGGCAGTGGCTTGTCAAAGTTTTTCTTCGATTTAAGCAGCAATTAAATCTGCAGATTTAAATCGAGGTTGAAATTCATGCATTTCCACTCTTGTGCAATGTGAATCCAAAAAGCCTAAATTTTTAGACGAATCAGAGAAACGCAGCTTTTAAATTCTTGATCTGTGAAGAAAGAAGGAAAATGACATGCAAGCCTCGCAATTAATTGATGCTGGTGAGGTTCGTGCCCTTGTTCGAAAAAGAAACAGATTAAGCGAGGATGATTGTTTGGTAACGATATTTTGATCGCAGTGCAAGTCATGAAATTTTATCACCGTTTTCTTCATCATAATTGTTATTTGAAAGGCTTGCTCGAACCAACTGTCATTGCATTGTAGCGTATCTGAATAAGTCAAAACATTTTCGTTTGTTTCCGCCAAGGATCAAACTTTGGACCTTTCGCCTGCAAGGCGAACATGGTAACCACTACACTAGGTAGATTGACAGCAGGGTCAGCTTTATCGGAATTTCCATCTGAAATTTGCAGCGTTTGCGATGGAGTTCGCGCTGTGGAATCGCAAACGCATACTGCAGGTTTGACGGCGGTTCCAGTCCTTGACGCAAAACTATTTTGAACTTCTGCAGTGGAAATGTGTGTAACTCGTAGGTGGCGTTTGCCTTAACGGCTTTGGAGTGTATATCCTTTGACGGGATGCATGATTATACTGTGGTGAAACCGGTGAAAATGACCGATAATATTGATGAAAACATGCCTTCATTGGCGCTGCTAGATAACAACGCTTACACTCAGAAAAACTCAATACTTCAAGTGGTTGAAATAGACGCGTTTACCTCAACGCCAATTTTTCCATTCGACACATTTTTCCTAGCAACAATAGCTGCCCTTGCAAATGTGCAAGTCCTAGAAAGACAACGTTTCTTACGCTCAGTTTCGAACAGAAGACGTTTCGCGTATGGAAGGCGATAAGTACCACAATATGGAAACCGTGCTGCTCTCGAAAGGAGAGGTTAATATAAATTTCAATTTTTTCCAAGAAAAGCTCAACTGCGTCAAACTTGAAGGCAATGATTGACAGAAACACGCGAATAATGAGAGCAAGTGATGACTTTTCGCCGTGTCCTGGAAGTCATACTAATGGAGCGGTTCAAGAAAACTTTCTGTCTTTTGGAATCCTAACAACTAACCGACCAGGCAACGGCTTTTCTGCTTTTACAATCTCCGGAACAGTATTAAATTCAGCAAGGCCTCTGCTCAAAAGCCAGTACATCTTTGATAGGTTTTCTCAAGCTGTTTCTGAAACTTTGTTGTGCAAACAAGGTCCTTTAAACCTTTTTCCACAGACATTGTCAAAGCTACCATTTCAACAGCTGCAGCATTACTTTCAATTCCAGCTCAAGGGCTGCGTTTTCCAAAACAAAGCCTGATTCCTCGTTATCAAAATCTACTCGTGTTCACTCGCTTCCAGCCAACTTCAGTTGCAAGCGTAACACTATACTACTCGGTCAAGCTGTACTGTATCTTCAGAGGCCGTTGCAGACATTTAAGAAACCGCTTCAGTTCTTCAAAAAAACTTAAAGCATTGCTCTAGAGAGAACGGATGCAGTGGCGTAGCCAACCCAAAAATTTTGGGCCAAATATTTTGGGAAGGGGGAAAACTTTGACTTTAAGCGAGCAACAGTATTTGGTTGGGGACACCGCCGCTCGAAGCACTTAACAACAAGATATGCTAGAAAAATGTTTGGGGGCATGGCTCCTTTGGCTCGCCCTTAGAGTCGCAGGGGTCACCAATATGGCGCCCGCGGGCACCAGGCTCCCAAAAGGACCACGGGAGTTACCCTCAGGCCTGTTCTGAATATAATATTTACATGATCAATGTCTTCTCTTCACATAGCTGAATGTCATCAATTTTTAATAATTACATTATTAAAGGAGAATTGAGCAAGTTTTTTTGTAGAAGTGTGCATCGAAATGGTACCCCGTCGCATTTTGATCGGCACCCAAGAAGTAGCTCGCAGTTACAAAAGGAATGGCGACCCCTGCTTCAGACGACAGGCGTCAACCTCTTGTGCGAGTAACGTGTACTTGGAATCACGTGACATTTTAAAGTTTTCCTCCGTACACAACCATACCGAGCTCCATGTGTGTACAGTACAATGACACAACAAGGTTGAGATGGAAATAAGCTGGCCTTATCGACAAAGTCAGGCACTCAACAAAATTTTGAAGATGATGTACTTTACAAAGTAAAAATAAAAGTTCTCTCAAACAGTGCAGGGGTTTCTTGTAACTCGGCCCTCCCTTGAGAAATAGGGGAGTCAGGGCCCCAGCCACCCTTGTTCAGCTGCCCGCAGTCACAATCCATAGTTGAATGTGTGCCACACGCTTGGTTGGATATGTATCATACATCCACATGTGTGCCACGAACCTATTTGGTTGTGTGTCACAATCCTAGCTGTATTTGCTTTACGACCTTGTCACAAAAGTTGAAAGTGAGTTTCAACTGTAAAACATTTACAAATGCTGCACAAAAGACATTCAAGCGATGTCTTTCTGCGCTTCACATATTTTTGAAACGGAAATGGCCATCGCAACGCATGAACTAAATAATGTGAGACACGCATAACGCGAATATTAATTTAACGACATATCGCAGTGTCTAAAAGTTTATTTTCGTAGTCATTCATTCTGATTGTAGCGTTATGGTAAGCGCACATTTCGTACATCATCGCGACAATGTGCATATAGGTGTTTGCATAAAAAGTGTGACGAATGTATTGCCAGACACTTTCAGACTTTAACTTAAGCGCAGTGTTTACTTTCAAACAATAATCTCATTTTGACCAATTAGCACGAAAAACGTTTTTATAGCAAAATTTCGTAGCCAATCATTTGAGAATCACTTGGAAAACAGGTACATTACAAGCACATTGCACCACATAAGTTTTTCAGGTTTTGCTACGTACAGCTATCGCACAGCAATATTCGAAGAAAGCAATACATTTTGAATCTGAGACGCACAAATAAAAAAGGCAAATAAATAAATCAATAAATAAAGAACCTAACAGATGTGTTTGATGTCACAGGTTGTAAATGTAGTATAACTTGTTCCAAAATGTTGTTATCATTATACAATCTAATAACTTCACCAACGTTTTTCAAATGCTCTCAAAGTTTTCAAATTTTAATAGTATGTAAAAAAAAACTCCAAGTTTTATGCTTTTGCGCTTATCTTTGCAGGTAAAGAAATCACATACACACCAATAGTAAAGGCGTTTTGTTAGTCGAACAAATCTGGACGGCGCGCAGTTGGAAAAGATATTCATGAAAAGCACCAGCTGTGGTACAGCATTCGAAAAGGCAAAAAACGTTCAAAGAGCAAGGTTGCTTGTGCAGGGGCCAAAGGATCGTCTGGCTGGGCGTCCACCAGCATCGGAAGAGACAGCCGAGATAGTTTGGCAAATAATTTTGCGAATATTGAAAAAAGAAGCAGTTTATCTTCTCATTTCCATCTTCGCTAAATTACGTCCCGAACTCTCTCGACTATCGCGTATTGAAAACTTGTGAAATGATTTATGAAGCCACATACATTTAAATTCCTAAATTTAAAATTTATGAATGAATCTTTTTCTGTTAACCATTCATCTTGTTTGGTTCATTCGCCTGGAGTTTGTAGCAGCCCCGTAGCCAGGTTTTAAGGTCTGAGGGGGAAAATACATTTTAAGAGGGCAAGGTTTTGTAATTATTATATGTTTGAAACAAATTACATAAGAAATTTTCTGAGCACAACAAAATTAGGGGGTCTTGACCCCGAATGCCCTCAGTGGCTCGTGGCTACGGTACTGGTTTGTAGTATAATTACATATATAGATCTCATATGGTAACAAACAATTCGGAACGCATTGTAACTGATTTGAGTTCTAAAAATTAGGTATTTAACTGTAGTTGACAACTCTTTCATAGCAGTACAGTTGGTGGTACCGTCTAGCGAATAAACACAGACACAACAAACATAAATGCATTGTAAACAGAATGTGTTCACCTAAAATTTTCAATTCCTCTCGTAATCTACGAAAGGCCGCATAAGAAGAGCGGTAGTGAAATAAGTGTACAAATCGGTGTAAAAGTAAAGTGCTTTAGAAAAAAAATAAATATGTAAGCTTGCATACAAATACGGATTTAAGGCCAATGAAGATAAGCAAAAAATTTGGCACTAAATTCGTAAATTTTGATTTGCTTCAATTTTGATCTATTCCTACAACATTCTAAAGTGGCATTGCGCAAGTGCACCCGGTATTCACTAGTATTATGTGTGGGTCAAACTCTCCTTGAGCGTTTCGCCGGTAGGTTAGAATATTGCTTGTAAGATTGACCGATGCAAGACCAAGGTCTTCTTTTCCTGAACGATTTATGCACCCCATGCACAGACACCATTTCTTAGGGATTACTTTTGGTACTCTGAAAGAGATATGCAATTAAGAAACGTGTCGTGGAAACCGCTTAGAAACAATTAACCACGGACATTTATTCACTGACAATCCAAAACATGAACAATATTCATCTGCAGCCCCGCTATGGTAAACAATTTCACGTCTGTTTCCTGGTGCATAAAACTGTTAGTATTTACCTGTGAACGTCAACATCGATGTCTATTGCAAATGGTGAAAAGCTGTCGCCATTGATTTCTCCACTTGCACTCAATCCTCTTCCAGAAAAATCACATGTGGATGTAACCGGCAGCCCATTGCCTGAACTTCTTTTCGTCACATGAATCGGTGTGTCTGAAGCCTGGCCGTTCAGATAAGGTTTCAGGATCTTCCTCGTCATCAACAAACATTCGGTTCTAACAAAATTAAAACAGTGGAGGTTTTCATGTGAAAGAACCCGATCGTTTCTGTATATCTCTTGCACGGCAGTCACCATCGGCTGATGAGTAAACTTTCAAACAATAATGTGTTGTGTTTGGTAATGTGTTCATTGCACTGTTTTTTAATCGTNCGATACTGAGGATTAATTGGAGCGCAAGTTGCTGAGCTGGGGCTCATTAATTCCCAAGGTCCATTACAGANCAAAGCATACATAAGAACGCATATGCCAAATTTGTTATAAGATTAAGCATTTAACATATTCAATCGTTTTTTATGAACGTCTTGCNGACGCAACGCTATAAAACAACCTCAATTTGTGGATATGTGCTGCCATAAGGTTGTTTTCACTTTGTATAAGGAGATCTTGGACAACATCAAGGGCACATAAAGTAAACGTTTCAGAAGCGTACTGGTGAACTGGGCCCTATTGGAATCAGAAAGTTGGTGGGAGAAAATCGGGGCTAATAACCATAGTCAAGTCCTTTGTCAATCACCCAGGATTTGGCGTTGCTTATACTCGTGCTGTTGCTGAGAGAATTAAAAAACTTGTTTTTATCTGAAACAACTTTGCACTTCTCTCATTGCATACCAAACACTAATCAGTTTAACCTGTTACTTAAAGATAGTAGCCGCTGCTTAAATAAAACTCTTTGTCCACTTACGGGGTCAAAAAGGCCGAAATGGCGATGTCTGGATGTTGCATTGTAGTTTCATATTAAACAAGTAGCTGAACGGTGATGGATCAGCTCAAACAATAAACACAGTCCCACTTACTTATTGCTCATTTTTGGATCGTTGCAGCCGTCATCTGAGAAAACTTGGTCTCTGTTGTGGCCGACGGGAGCGGCACGGGCATGCAGACATACCCCAAGTGCTAGGAGAACGTACTTGATGACTGCGCAAACCATTTTTATTCTTCAAATAGACCTGCGTAAAATGTCTTCTCAAATTTTTTGAAAATTTCCGAAGCTTTCCTCTTCCCTGCACGTCAGTACAATGAACGCTCTCATGCTAATTTAGCTGCATACTGCGTGTTGCTATGCTTGTTATATACTGCTGCAAGGGGCCGGAAAGTGACTTTATTCAGGAAAGGGAAAGACTAGGAAAGGGACAAACAGTATTGGCCGGGGCTATCAGCGCAAACGTGGCCGTTTCACTTTCTTCCTAGCGCAACTTTTGTGTGGTGCGTCTGACGTCACAAGAGAAGTGTTACTTGCGTCGGAACGTGATGCTTCAAGGAAACGTAGAAAACGTGACGACCTAAGAGCTATTTTTGAAACGCTTTCAATTTTAGATCAGTTCCTAACACCGCGTAATCTGAAACAACGTTGATCGATGGTATGAATAACTGGATCATCCTTCAGAAAAACATTGATTTATAGGACTAACTGAGATGAGTCTGCACCGGCATGCTTTAACCTGATGTAGACTTTAAGAGAGGAACACAGAACGATGTTGTGGTAGGCAAAATGACCACTAATTTCAATAACTTTCGCTGTATCCCTTACTAAGTTTGCATTTGCCTGGAAGGTCATGATTTTGCTCACCCGTTTCTTTTCAAAACCTTTGCTTTTGACGCAAGTAAAATTTGCATAAATTCCTAAACATGCCATTTTTGACCGGCAAACAACCTGTGAAAATATTTCAGCAACTTGAACCAAGTGCCGATTGGGTTTGTTGGGTAAATCGATTGCTAAATGAAAGAGTGTGGTTTTCGTAACTGCTTTAAAACTTTGTCGTAAACAAACATAAATAATGATAAAAAGTGTTGCTCACTTTAGGTCGGCAAAAACTCAGGCAACCAAAGATCTAATCTGAAGATTTGTATATATTTAACACCCTAAACTGTTGTATGTGTTCTGCAGCTTTTTCACACCTTGGAAAAGCAAGGCCCAGCAGTCTTTAGGTGCATTTTGTTTGCTTAAAATCTGATCTCGTTATTACTTCAGCAAAAATATTTTTCCCACATTCGCGCTTGTCATTATAGTCATTCGTTTTGTGTAACATAACTCACCACATTATTGGTGTATGGATAGCGTAGATGGGCCGTTGTGGAGTGGGGCAAGATCAAATGAGCGCACCCACTGGAAATAAAACATACATAATTATGTCTACAAAATTTTTGAAACTTTCTTGCATTTGTTTCGTTTAACTTTCCAAACAGCTTCGTCGGTGATTCAGTCAGTGGCGTACGCAGAAAATTTTCATGGGGGAGGTTTCATTCAGCGGCAGATGGTGGTAATTTGTATTTGGTGTGCGCTGTTTGTGACGTCACAATTTGACGTCATATTCGTGTTTTCAAGCGAAGTTTGTTTTAATCCCAAACACCCCTCTTGCGTACGTCCTTGGATTCAGTCGCGTGAGGCAATCTTTTCACACGGTAATGTAACACTGTTGCCCTGAATAAGAAAATAAAGTTGTGGATTTTTTACATACCAATGCTGTACCAATCGCATTGTCAAATTGAAAGGTAACTGTTCAACAGGAAGTATCATCTGAAATGTTGCCAATTGGTATTTTTCAATGTATTTTGAAGGTGTATTTCTAGCCCATGATATACATGTTTTTTTGGCAAACATGATAGATTTGTTTTAGCTCATTTCTGGTGTGTGCAACAGCCAGTTTGTTTGATGTCCCCAATATCTTTGATTTTCTTTATTTTAACAAAGAAACACATTGTAACAGATGTCACTCTTAACTGAACTAGGGGACTGAAGTCGTGTTGTCATGGATAAGCTGATTATTCTGGCTGGCAGTACCTTTGCTGGGTGATGCGCTATAAATACTCACTATTTACGGAAGTTCTATAAGCGTTCACTACAGATTTTAGACGTAACGTCTTGTATGTTATCAGTTTCCACTGCAGACCTTATTTCAAACAAAGATGACCCCAAATGTGAATTTATAAAAAAAAAACTTTTTGCATGACGAAGAAAAAATTATCCCAAACGGAACAGCAGAATCTTGTCCAAGTATCAGATACGAAGCACGTGATGGGGATTTCCTTACGAAATTTTTTTGGCAGACTATGCTCGGCTATGCTCGTGCACAGTGCACACCCGTAAGTAACGCTATTGTTGAGCGAATGTTTACTGCTTATAGAAATTTTTAGTAACATGGGTGAAAACAAAACTCATAAAACAAGCTGAAATATTTTTCAGTGGATGTTATTTTGCGTGTAAGACAGAACACGGCAATGTTTACTTATTTTTTCTGACGTTTATTCGATACATTTTGTTACTTTTTTTATCACATGTAAAACATCTGCAATTTAATATCGATTTGTGATAGCAACAGGGCCGGCTGAACTGTTGACCCATAGAGTCTTTCGCCAACCCTTTGCGATTCAAATATGTTAGATCACATCAATCTCCTAAACCTGAAGGTTTTGATATTTTTATATTTTCCTCAGCATGCAATTAATTTCTGCTCTTTGACGTTATTCTCTTTCTTCTTTTTGCACGTGTGTTATTTCGCGTTTTTAATCACAAAACTGCATGAATACTCCACTACCATAACCGTAACCATATTGTAAAGGTTTTGTAAAAACCTCAAGCACTGGGAGTGACGCTAAACTGCAACCAATAGTGGCTACGATTCGAGAATTCGGCAGTTGTTGGTAAATAGGAACACCCATTAGCCATATTATTATTCCCCGTTCCAATCTGGCCCAGAGTGGTGACCCCTACCAGGGCTTCAGCTATGGATCAAATAGCCTCTTTGAAAGGACTGAACTCTTCAGCTACGCAAGGCAACCAATCTAGGTTTGGAAATCTATAGGTCGATGGAGAATATGTCTCCGCTCTGGCACTTATACTGCAGCCTAACCTGGATCCAACGCACACACTGGCCACGCCTTTTCTAGGTTTCTTTGAGAGATACGACATTCAGTCTACTGATTGCTGGGCAAATCAGTGACACTAATCCTTGTCTGGGCTGACTTTGGAATTAGTTCAAAGCGACTATCATCTCTTGTAGAGGTTATGCCACACACACGTTATAATTGTTTGCAAATGATCAAAAAGATATTGAAAAAATTGCTTTTGATAATCATGAAGGTAATTTTGATGAATTACATACGTTGCACATACTTGAAAAATAAGTCATATTTATTTGTGCTGGGCTCAGGCTAATAGCCAGAGTAGATTCTGGGTGCCAAGACCCCGTTTTAATTTATTTTTACCAATATTTCTTCCACTTTCTAATTTGTAATTGATTTAATTCCACTTGTGGCAGCAGCATTGGCGCTAGAAAGAACTGTATAGGTGGCCAAATGCTTCAAGTGGGGATGAGCAAAGAAGGTGGCGACATTGGAAAATGCCACGTGTGTTAGTGGCAAGCGTTCAGAGTGAAGGGCANTGCCCTCCACTGCGCCAACCTGTGCAACAGTCAATCTTACTGTAGAAAAATCGTTGGGAAAAGATTGCAAGAATTTTGAAATATGNTTTATGATTTTTTATTACGGCATAAAAAATTAGTGATGCTGTGAAAGATTGTTGTAGTTTGTTTATACNTGTTTGATAAAAGGAAAAGCTAGGCTTGGTTTCTTGCGACTCAGCTTGACATATTCTGAAACACGCTTTGGCGCGTTTGCTCTTAATGAAACTGGCAACAATGTAGCACCAGATTACTTTCCAAACGTTCAGAATCAGCAGCGCTTGACGGTGTCTTGCATACTTTCATTGTTGCGAACTGCCGATAGGGCAAAGTTTGTTCGGAAGCGGATACAAGATGTGAACAAAAGCAATAAAACGTGTAACACCGATTTCCACGCAAAATGAAGATGTTTCAAGCAGTAAGTTTGCTTTCGTTCTTGGACGTGTTCATGTTGGACATATAGTGAAATTTTGAGGAACACGTCTTTATCTTCTTTTTACACTGGGATTCAGTGCGGATCATGCTTGGGATAAATTATCAACAACAGTTAATCAGTCAGCAGCACAACGGACTTTGAACTTTATGTTGATGCGATGTAGGATACAAGTCCTAAATTTCAATTCATTTCAAACGCATTTGTATTCACACCCAGGGTTTTTTCAGATTTGGTTCTGATGACAGCTAAGGAATTTTAAGAGACCGTAACTGTTTGATCCAAATAAAAACCGAAGCATTTTGAAAGATCGTTGTATAATCTTACGAGACCGTTTCGGTACCACAAGACATCACTAAAAAGCATTATTCTTACCACCAGAACAATATAATTTCAATTTTAATTTTCTAGCCTGCTGTTTACGAAATTTCATACATGCTGAGATTAATACCAACCATGGCTAGGACGTCAGCCCATCCTAAACGGTGGGATATGCTCAATCCGTTCGCCTGATTGGGCAAGGCACGTTTACTGTCAAGGCGTTTACAAAATTTAAACACTTCCATGAAAACACTAAAACCCAATCTGTTGGAATTGACATAAAAGCTCTCTAAAAGCAGCTTAGTGAGAGAGTCGAGAGAAATACGCAAAAGGGCATTGTATATGCCAGTTTACCAGTTTTGGATGTTAAACGCTTGATTGGAATAAGAAAACATTGCTTCCCATTTTGCCTACAATTATTTTAGTGCAACAAATGATCTTCGGGGCAGGAAAATCATGGTGGAAACATGAAACAGTTAAAAGAGTTTTCGCATTAAAGCGGGCGGTGTTGACCTAAATTAAGCCTTCGACGGTGGTCCAGGGCCTTTGAAAGAAATTTTACCATGAGGCACGAAGACTGATACCTAGCACCTCAGCTTCTGGAGCCCTCGTCGAAAATTGTATGGCTTGTTTGTATAGGAAAGAGAATGCAGATATTAGTTAAACCAGCTACCATGTAATTATTGAGAAAAAGATTAATTGTTCGTCGGNCCTGTAGTGGCCACGAAAACGCACNATATTTCACACNGAACCCAGAACTAGTCGATCAATAATATTGAAAATGCTCGACGAAATGACATTGTGGCAGCTGTAAAAAATCAGGTGCAGTTTGTCTATTGGCGATTATTGACGTTAGCAGTTGCAATGGATAGTATTGTCTTTCTCGATACAAGCTGAAATTAATACAACGGTTTTGTCCTATTGGAACTAAACATAGGTCATGATATTTGTAGACACCTCAGGCTAGTGCATGCCTGAGTATTCAGTCGAGCGGTGATCACATGATGTGCACACAAACTACTATAACTAAAGTACCCAGCACCTAAAATATCTAAATTACACAGTACCTGAGATACCCAAGCTACTTCAGCTAAGGTCATCAAACAACTTTAGCCATTGAGACAACAAACAATCTAAAAATATTGTACCTTTTGGACGATCACGTTTCTTATATTGTTCTTTCCAGTATGAAAGAAATATTTACGCAAAAGGCTACTAGTCATGTCAGACGCACGACGCAAAAGTTGCGACAGGAAGAAATCGAAACGCACACGTTTGTTCTGATTGTCTTGGTTGATGGGGTGGACCGCGATATTGCTTAATCTGGACAATGTGTTCGGAAACCGAAAACTCTGAAATGCTGGAATTTTGCGTCCAGCTCTTAAACTTTTTCTTCGGGTGATTAGTTTCCAGCTTCTGATTAAAAGAGTCGCAACTCGCATGAGAGCGATCATTGTGCAAACATAGAAAGGGCAGGAATTCAGACAATTTACAAAGGATCAGACAATTATTCTGCTGAACGTCAATTTG
>JGI24159J19872_10002630_pt1 | contig 21623 bp, 9 predicted proteins | sample Ectturendosymbi4_FD_19872 | JGI IMG/M metagenome (IMG submission 19872) | reverse complement strand
CCCCCCTTAGAAAAAACCTGACTCCGCGCCTGATTCCATTCATGATCCACGTGACGAGAACGAGCTGTTTGTGAGCTACATTTAAGTTGCGTTACAGTATGTAAGCAGAACTGCTTGCAAGTGAAAAGGATCTTCCACGCTGGAAGGCGTGTGTCTATTGACAGAAAAATTTGGACTCGTTTACGTTCCGCTGTGGTTTGACAGGGATGCAAAGACAAATCATTTTTATGAATGTTTCGCTCTCTAGCAGTTTTATCACATTTCAAACCATGGTTGTACCGTCATGACAACTTAACTATTCATGTTGGTCACATGACATCACTGATTTCAAAGACTTCTTTCGCTATTTCTGGGTCTTACTACACTCTGCAGCTTCTTTGCTTTAGCCCCATAAATGTATATAGGTTAGTGGATGTTTAGGACAGACATTAAAATCTTCAAAACATGAAAACTCCAAGAAAGAATGAAATTTCCAATGTAATTCAAAGGAATTTTTACATGAACAAACTTGTTTCACTGATCGTACCGCCAGTACTTTTCCTAAACCCACAAAGCAAGTAATTACCTTCCTAACGTGAAGTTCGTGGTGCTGCAGCAGTTAAACTGGAACAAAAGCTTGTTGCAGTCATTTAGGGCTCCAATTTTTATCTTGAAATTGATACGATAGATCAGGTGGGTTGACTTGGTTGCAACTTGTGACCTGCCCTATCTTTTGGTTTTGGCACAGTGACGAAACGAGAGATAACTTGCAGTACACATTGCCAACCGCCGTGTGTATGATAACGCACAAGCTCAAATGTATTTCTAGATAACGAGTGCGTGAATTGAAGCTGAAACTTTTGGTCGGGACGCATGTTGACATCATACTCGTTGTTTTCTTACTCAGCGCTAACAATAACTCTTAGGAAATCAAAGCAATAAAAATATTACCTTGCCACCGAATTACACTCCCTGGAAACTAAAAACTCGTTCTTCGTTCTTTTTCAACTCGTTCTTCGCACTGTCTCACTGTAGTTCAATTTGCATTTCAAATCAATGTAAACCATACTTCGCAGCTGTTGCGTAATTGATACCAGGACGTCTTGAGCTGAAAAGCAAAACAAAATATTACTTTCGAGGAGAAAAAAACAAATTCTATGAAATCCATACTGCTGGTGAAGTTTTAGAAACCACGTTAGTTATCAGGGTCCACTCAAGACCACTGCACGTAAAGAATGCATTTTTGCCCATATGGAATTTACCAGTTTTTCTGCAACACATTGCTTGTTTTCTTTTTAACACTTTACAAGTCTACAACATTTATAGAAATTCCCTTGGCAAAGAGATATAGACCTGCCTAGTTACAGTCGATTACAATATATTAACAGAATTGTTTACCATCTCAAGAAAAGTATGGTTTCGTTTTCACTCCTTGCCCCAACTCCGCAAAGGTTAAGCTGATATAATAGCTTATTGCGACCACTTCGAAAATTCTTACTCATAAGTATCAATTCCCACTGTGTTTTGTCCATAAAGTATGATGAACATTAACATTTTTCACTTGCTTTAAAACAGTCTATCGTGACATACTTGTTGACTGATGCAAAAAATAACTTGATTTTTGTCACAAATTTTAAAAAAAGGACAAAAATATATCTTCAGTCTTCTGTCAATCATTATCCCCAAAATAAAATCATACACCTTGTTTCCCTTCAGGTTTCGGATCTATAACTGTAGGGCCTAGGATAGGTAGTGGTTTCGGCAAAACAAGATTCAGATGGAACGTCAAGTGTTTTCTCGTATGATCTTCATTTTGGTTCCTCGAGACAGAAAAGGGCACTGGTCCCTTGTTTGGTCTGTGACTGATGGATTCTGTCAAATTAAATGCACCACTGGCCAAGTCAGCCCTGCGGAAGACAGTTCAGTTGGGAAAGCAAAAAAACTTTGCCCAACTTATTGCATTTTCACTCAAATTTAAATTTTCTCAAATTATCACACCACTTTTGTCAAACATTCCGTTGTTTTATCTTTTTGCTGTGAAAGAGTGCAAAAGACTACAAAACATGATTCAGAGCGTTTTTGCTCGAATCTTACACCAGACACACATTTGGCATTCAAAACAAATCATATACTGTATTTTTGATTTACATTTGGCAACCAGTGCAAATCACATAGATTAGTGATGCAGATATGAGGCACACACAAATCACAAGTGTATTTTGGGAAGCAAATGCAATTTTTTGAGCGTTTTACAAAATTTGCAAAAAACTCCCGATTTTTACAAAGTCTTTGTTTAAGGTAAGCGACCGTCTTTGTTGCCCGATCACTTGAAACTTTTTCAAAGACATTTTAACGTCTACAGCTATTGACTTTTTACCACGCATTATCGGTTTAGATTGTCGCCATAGTTCAGTTTGCGGAGCGCGCTGTTAAAGTTATTTATAACCAACTTAATTTGCAAATCTGAAGCTGGTTTTGTAACAACTGCGTTTCAATTATATTGAATAAACTAATAAAACTTCCGCAACATTAGTTCCTATCCTTCATTTAATACCATTTCAGCAATACCGAATGCTCGTTGTGGTTGCCGATTACCGAATGCTCGTTACACTTCGCTCACCTAATGCTGTAACACAAACTTGTAGCACAATGCTGCTCTAACACAACACATTAGAATTTTCAAACACATCAGAAAATACTGAAGGATTTTCACATGCCTTTCAAGGATCAAGGATATGGCCAATTTCAATGGCAAATTCAAGGATAATCCCTGATGTTCAAAGGCGGCTAGTGTACAAAGACGCAGCATTTCAAAACATCAAAGACGTACGCTGGCCGCTTCTTAAGGGTATCCCGTATCCCGCAAAAGAACACGATCAGGTGAATATTTTGAGGATAAAGTGAGAACAAGCTCGAGATCTAAAATACGCAGATTAAAAGTTTTTGCTTGTTTGTCTCTGCGAAAGATCTGCAACAAGTGCAACATCCACCAGATAATTTAAAGAACGTAAGGGACCATTTCTTTTCATAGTCAAACAATAAAGTGCACCGAAACATTTCAAACCTTTTTTATGATGTAAACGCTTTCTCGTGTCAGCTTTGCTGCATCATGGCCATCGCAATGCTGTGGCGCTTCACTCGGAAAAAAGCGGGACTGCTGGTATCGACCTTAAAACTCTTGAATCAAAATTATTTTTGGGTTTGCGTATTGTTCTACAATCTACAGCAGGATTTCTTTCCAGATTTTCTGCCAAAATTTTACTCGGCAAGGAATTTTTCTGCGTTTTGCTTCTCACCTTTTGTGTGTTGCGTTAGATTCGATGATTTGAACAATCCCTGCGAAAAAATCTCCGTTCAAACACTTAAAATTCTGCCACTTGTGGAGACAACAAAAACGTTATTCGGTGATACTGATAAGTCGTTGAAACGGCTTACAACAAAACTCGGCCTGCATGAACTCGAGAACACTTAACTGATTGATCGCAATCTTTCAAATCCTTGCTTACAACAGGATCTTCCACACAAAAAATGGTGCGAGTGAATGTTGCTGACACCACGTAACCCCACAAATGGAGCTCAATGATTTCCTGTTGTGGTGCAATGAACTGTTACTGCTAACAGCTGTGACTTCGTGGAAAGGCATGTTCAATTACTATTTTAAAAGATTCGTTAGCTGGAAGACGGCAGGCAAAGAACGTGGTACAAGATAGTGCCTGTGTGCACCACCACGTCACAGCAGACTCATTAGCGTTTTCCAGCGCTTGTGTCTCGTGCTAACGTTTTACAAGAGTGACTCATGCGTTATCGCAGCGTATGGTTTAGAACTTTAGATAACGCTTATTTTTAGACCTTGTTGAATGGAAAGTACAAAAATAGAACTTGTACTAAAGTGTGAAAATTTAGACTTACAAAGCACTTTAAAATTGTAAAAGTGTTGATAGGAACAACAACGCAGCAACCAGCGGTCTTAATTAAAGCACATTAGTCGTTTCGTAAAACAAATGTTGTCTTGGTCAGCAAAGATTCATTTATCTACTCTACAGTAACGATTTGCGAATCTTTGCCGACGATGAGAGAAGTTGTTTTTCGAAACGTCCAATATGATTTCATTGAACTCATCGGTTGTTGAGTAATTACTTTTTACACGACCTTGCAATATTTCCACGTTATACGCTGTCCAATGTCACAAGGTCTTTGAAAAAAATGCTTTGCTCTCTTTCAGATTAGGCATCCGAAAAGCGCACGCAACCCTATGAATTACTGTAAACAATACTGTTTATAAAACGATAAAAAATATCACTGCCGCATCGCAGCTTCTTGTGCGGTTGTCGCTAACCATCTCCTGCCGTTCCAGTGAGTTGTGAGCCTGGATTGGAATACCTGTCACGCTGCTGCCACGGTGTGCGGAAGCATAGGGCATATGTCGGTCTTACAGTCTACACCCGACAGACACTGGCTTCACGCCCGCTGCGCTGATATACAGCCCAGTTGTAAATAATACATCAGCATTTGGTTGCTGCTAGTACTAAGTAGCAAACACAGCGGCTTTCTGTGATTTTCTTGCAGTAATACTGACCTCGGCCTTTTCTATAAACACAGAAAATGCTCAGGTCATTCCATGCGTCATGCTTCAGCGTCCGACCCTTCATGGAGCATCGTCGTGTATAATGTCATAAATGGCTTTCGCAGTTTAGCCGTTCATGATACAGTATTTCGCAGTAATCCCATCTTACTGCATAGCAAAAACCGCATATCACCGCACTCACTGAAGACGATGTACAGCCGGATGTTATTTGCTCCTCTACGCCAAACATCTGATTTTTAGAATTTTACATATTGAATATTGATTATCAGGTAAAGTTTCCAAGATTTTTTGCTTTGAATACTCTTGTGTCAGCGAAACGTTCGACAGCCACTGGTCAGAATGCTTTACGATATTCTGTTGAAGTTTTAGCCCAAATACACGATCATGAAATCAGACGTTGCTGGGGTCGTCAACCTTGTCAGACAACTAGACCACTTCATGGGATCAAGAAGGCGCACTAAGTCAGAAAAAACAAGGTTTATAAACGCGGGTTGTTGTAGTTTATTGCATGAGTCAGACACGAAATTATTGAAGACATGCACGACAGGCACACTAGCTGTGTAGCGCAGTTTGCAAAGAAACAGGTTTGGATACCGTTCGAGGTAAGTGGACGGATAACATTAAATTCGCAATCGCTATTGCTCGGTTACTAATAACGCTTGGCTGAACACCTCTACATATTAGTTCACTTCATCTGCAACTCGCATACGACTCATGCCCATGACAAAGGCTGGGTGGGGTGCGAATGCGCTGTAATTAACAATCAGAACCGAACACAGAAACCCGCGTACGCAGTCGAAAAATGAAATGCTGTTGTAGTGGGCGAAGAAATGAGGTGAATACAAAAATCAGGCAGCATTAAAGCTCCCAGTCGTACATTAGTTGACTTTATTCAAAAATGAAGAAGGTCGTTGATAAATCTGATGTTCTCGCATTATCAGATTCCAGTAACAGTAACGAGGAATTCAGCAACAGAATATCATCATTGGAAACACTACCCAAAGGTATTAGCGCAGGGTTAAGGGGACAAAGCCCGTTCCATTTTCTATCTAATGATAGTACTGCATAGTGTTACTGATCATTTATTATAACGCCGCTTCGCAAGAATACGGGGGAAATTGTCAACAATATGTAGAGGAATTACTGACTACCTGGGTAAAAATTCGCCCAGACTAGAATCTGCTTACGTCACCTCCCAACTAAAAGCCCACAACAAGTTGTTTACTAATTCTACTGCGTTTTTGCGAACCAGCAATAATGAAGAAGACAGACTCACGCTGAGCGGTTTTCTGCGCGTAAGCAGAAAATATTTAATTGCAGTAAAGCGTAAGATAATAATATCAACTTGACGACAGCATTTGCCGCCATAACGAATACGTCCAACGAAATAAGCCCAAGCACCAAGCACCAACGTCCTGCACATGGACAGGCTTACGCACTCGGTCGGTACGGGCCGAAATCTTTAGAATCCCGGCACCCCATAGTGGAAGGTAGCAAAACACTAGCCCCACTAGTGAGTACGCAAACTAAGCCTCCCCGTCCCTGCGACCGTCCGCGCACAAAATCCGTATTCCGCGGACGTCTATCTGAGTAATTCTAATATGTACAAATGCGGTCATAGCAACGTAAAGTAACATTGTAACGTAGGCTGGGAAAGAAAAAGAACCTCAGAATTGCATAAACACAGAACTGTGCAGTAAGTGCAACAAAAAAATCGCAAAAGTAACGCTGTGATAGAATGCTGGCAAATGAGGCCTCCATCTTGCTCTGACACCGTTGGCAAGTGGCCTACAATTAGGCCGTATGCAATAATGCATAACCAGAGAGTGTGCTAGGCCGGACTTAAACACAAGCTGGGCCGCAGTAAATTTCTGACATTGATATTTTGGTAACAAGTCTGATGTTGACTGGGCTGTTGTTGTTTTTCACGTTTCCTCTCTTTTCAGGATGAAAAGAAGTTACAGTATATTCATAATTTTTGTGTTTCATCAATCTCTAACGTGTGCTTGGTTATCGTTCCATTCCAAACTGAAGAAGCTCCGTTTGGTTCGTTCGAATTAATATTTTACGTCACGCTTGATCGGCTTCTCCATTTAATGACGACACTTCGCTCTATTTCGGATTCAACGAGGTTCATGGCATGGCGCTCCTTAGGTATTGGCAATAGAAGAATTTAGCGTTATTTGAAACTGTAACGTAAAATTCGCGTGTTATCTGATGTTGAAAAAGGCAACAATCTGATTTTAACGAGACTGACCCCAGTGGCAACACTGCTAGGCGACATCCGTCCCAAAGGTTACAGGTGGCAGGCCCCTGAAAGATGACTCGAGTCGAGTGAAGCACCGTATGCCAAATTGGTGATTGAGTCATATGCAAAAACCTGCTGTGATCTCACAGAGGGAGTCTTTAGAGTTGATGCAATCATCACGTGCCAGCTTTCACATGCAGAGATAGATTGTTCAAGACTAAGTTTTCCGAATCGATTTCGAAGTAGAGAGACATATAATTTAGACAACAGCATATGAATGGGCAACTTGGTCAAAAGCCCAAACGTAAAAACTACGGCTAAACAAGGCGTGAGCTGTGTCTTACACAAAAATGAGAAATTTTTGCCCAGTTCATGTACTGTGTGCAGATGTGATGACGAAACAGAGGCAGTTACGAAAAAATGCCGGCAAAGAGTTAAATTCAAGTCAAGCAATAACTAAATGTTAACTGTTAAGACCAGGCTTTTAAACAAAGACAGCGAAGCACTCATCCTGGGTTATTGCTGTGCACCTAAAGAATCTCAAACAGGTACTTCCTTGTTGAAAAGTGACGAAATCAGTGATAACATTAAGGAAGAGACGTGGAAGTAAAAAGTACGACAGCGGAAAAGATTGTTTTTTTTTATGTGTGTACTATACGCGTTATAGATACACTAAGTATTTCTGTAATGACAACTGACCTGATACACATGAGTTTTACAGAGTTCCTGATGATGCCGTTACTGCACGAAATCATAGTCGCACGTAAAATTTCCGGACCGATTTTCAGCAGACATGACACTCTTGCTCCTGCACAAAGACCAGTCCACTTTATACCAGAATGTGATGAACTTAAATAAAGTCAACCTCAGCAATTTTTTTAATGGCTCACGGTCCCCTTAAAAAATCAACACCAATAAACACGAAACAACACGTTGGTTTTTTATTGTATCAATGTGACGGGTACACTTGCTTCTGTGCTATCAGTTTGGCCATGTTTGGTTCCGTTTTGGACAACGCTTATCTTACAAAAACATTTTTTTCTTCAGGAGCGTAGTGTTGATTTTTTTGGAAGGTGCTTCGCGGTCCCCAGAAAATCGTCTCGCGGACCCCAAAAGTACCTCGGACCCCAGTTTGAGAACCACTGGTCTATGGCAACATTTGAGGTTATATTAAAACATGGCCGTTTCTACAGAGATGTGACAATTGTTTCCTTCCATTTAAAGCAAATGTATATAAATCTTTCAAACTGCACCAAATAATACTAAAGCAGGATTAAAAACAGGGGTCGATGTGAGTGTGTTTGTGGAAAAACTCGACAAAAGAGGATGATCGGTTAAAATTCTAAAGCGAGCCCGGGCAAGGATGTCAGACCGGAGTTGGTCACGTATCAGTGGACTGGACTTTACATACCCCTGTGAGAGTCCCAAGCAAATGCATTTAGGCTCATTGTTTCTGCACACAGAAATAACAATTCAACCTTGAATTTACGCCACACATGCTTTATGTTTGCAAAGAGCCTTGCGTTTCTAATGATATATTTGTATCTAGGAAACGTTCCTGCTTTGTTGACGTTCTTCATATCAACTCAACAACCCATTAGCTTTTCAAAAAACCCGTACTTTCTTCTTACCTACTAATACCATGCAAATTTAAAATATTACTTTTGATCACCGCTTATCTATTCTTAAATTTACGTGAGCAGGACGACTGGGAATGGACATCTCTAAAGTTGCTGTTTCCAAACTTTTTTATAACCTGTTAACTGGAGCTTTCCTTCGTCAAAAATGTGTTTGTCGGCAATGCAATCGCATTACACCTGCTCAAATTGCAAAACAGGTTAAAAGATCAGCTCGATAAAAAATCTCTGAAGTATTGCTTACAATCAGATATTTTTTACACTGCACGAAACATTTCTCAGCATACGCTTTCTTTTCACAAGCACGAAACAGATCCTGTCTACAAAGGGTACCCCAGTAAAACGGTTTCCACTTCTTTGTTACAATTAAGAAAGCACATAGCAGTAAAAGGCAAGGTCACGGCTTAAGCAAAGGACCTTGAAAACCCAGCGCGTTAGAGACCTGCACAAAATGTCTCCAAGTTGTTTTTCTTACATCCAACATGCAGCTTAGTCTTTTCAAAAAAGAATATGTTCAATCTACTTAAAAAACGTTGGAAACAGTTCTTCAGCCCGCTCTTTAGTTGATTTCCGTAAATTAGTGACAATAAAAATTGTGTTGTACAATTTTAAGCGGGTGGTATAGCGAGTTTTAAACCTTACAACCGTTCAACCCGTTACGTAACTTCCGCAATTCGTTTATGGAAAGGGTCAACCAGTGAAACAAGTGACTTGTTAGACTGCAAAAATGTCTATGGAGTTGATGAGAGATCACACATTTTGCTGCCTTATTTCTACGTTTTAACTATTCAATCTCACAATGCTTAAATTGTACTACTTTTTGACTGTTTTATTCACACGTGATGAACAGTAAGGCGACATTCAAAGCAATAACCAGCCCTTTGTTCTTGTACATGTGCTTTGCTCTTCTAGCAATACCTTGAGTACATACGCTGCTGGTAAACTAAGGATGACATGAGTTTAACTTTGTGAAAAATGAGTCTCTGCCTCTCTTCTCCATGCTTCGATTGTGTTGTTTTCTATTACGAAACACTACGTAAGATATGAAAAGACATGAAATCCCTTCTCCATTTTAAACATGGGAGACGAGATAAAGTTTAGCTGTTAACCATTTGAACAAAGTTCAAAGCTANAATGCAGATGATGCGCGTGAATGACTTTTCAGACCAGAAAACAAGTTTGTCTCTCTTGAAATAATTGTTACCTTGAGTACAACGATCCAGCTTCTTCTGATAAAACTGTTTTGGATATTTTGTAATTTGAGTAAACTTGCATGTGGCTACAAAAGTTCTTGAAGCCTATAAAATGTGTAGGAAAATTAAGAAAACTTTGCAAGAGTAATACCCGGGCTACTCCGGCTTGTAGACTCTCCCACAAAAATCTCAACAGACTAACAGAGCCTTTATTTATTATGGTGAATGACTGGAAAGATTAAAACTACATAGGTCATCAATAGTTGACATGCACTTATCATAACCTTAGAAAACAAGAAATAAAAATGTTGCCTGAAACTTTGATGATTTCATAAGCTTTCAGTGCACCCATTCTGGTGGTTCCGGATGAACTTTTTGTGACCCTGCGAAGAACAACTTTAAAAAAATTTCCAATTTCTGTTAATAATGATTAGTCAAGCAAGGTTTGCCAATCCTACGAATGTGTTATTCATTTAAGTAAAACAGCCCGGAAGAGTTTTATCGTTGCATGGAGGGGCAGGTAAATTGACTAATCTAAACAATATGTTGAAAAAATGTAAAAAAATTATAGTAACAATTACGCATAGCTGTATGTTAACTAATATCAAAACTTAGAACGTTGATAAACATAAATGCAAGAAAAAATGGACGCAGGCAGTAATCGGTTTTAAAAACTTTTGGTCCATTAAGCCAAGTGATGACTTTCACATGTGCACCGTAATGCAATTATAAATTTTGCTAACACATTGAAATGCGAATTTTTTATATTTTATTTTGGGGAGAACAAACGTAACCATTTATTCAGTGTAATCTCTAATCTTCATTGTGTTAACGCTTTTTGCAGTAAATGTACTGTAGAGAAATAGCAACCACTTTTTTCAGTCGTGAACATCGATGTTTATTGTGACAGTGGTAGACAACAAGTTCAGAAGTATACACAATGCTCTTGGATTTCAACGGATTGCAACCTGTAGAACAATGATAACGGATGAACAGAATTTGGAGCCTCAGCAGAAATCATTCTGAGAAACAGTGGTTTGCTGACTAGTCTTGAATTGTAAAGTTCTACAAACTGAACCCAATCAAACGTGACTGTTGTCAGCAAGAACGCCGATACGAGCGGTCAAGCTGGAGAACTGCAGAACTAATCTAAGTGGTTCGTCTTCGTCTGGTGCAAGTTTTTAACTAGATTTGGGCACAGCGGAGCTACGATATGTCACGAAGAGTGACAAACCGGAAGGGTGATTGTCTACCAGAGCGATTTTGCTGAAGCGCAGCTGCTTTTCCGCCAATAACAAAGCGTCGGCTTAGAACTCGTCTTCAGCGCTGAATCTACCACAATTACTGAGAAAGCAAAGATAAATTTCAAGGTAACGGAAGGTCCTCTCCCTTTCTCAAGTGAATGCTTTCAGTGAAAAGATTTGCCATTATACTTTGAAGAGGGTCTCCCACAAAGACGCATAACGGCACCTTCTCCTTGACATTAATCGACACTTTAACATAATCATCGTGGTTCTTGTAGTTCTTCGGTGATACTGCTTATTATCTGGTGTGGTTCTGCCGATAGTTTTAAGACCTAACAAATCAATTGCATCATGGTATGCAACAGCCAGTGTATAGGAAAATCATGATGTTTCATGTGATTCTACAAAGGCAAAATTTTATCGTTGTATAGTACAGGACTAGCGATTGCTTTCTTTTTTCCTGCAGGTTGTTCTCTGAATCCAGCTGTTCATTGTTCATGCTATTATTGCTGAAATCGTTCTTTTCATCTTCATTTCTAATATTTTTAGAAAATAATTTTCTGAGGCCCAAGTACTTTTTAAGTTGTCGCATCTGCCATTTGCTCACAGATATTTTCATAAACTCAAAAAAGCATGACGTAGTGTCGGAAAACGGATTACGTACATAATTTTAGGCCCGACAAGTTGTTTACGCAAAATCGCTTTCAAACGATCAACAACCAGTAAAAAGTCACTCACGATCATAGGAGTTGTATTTCAAGTTGATCTCATTATCATCAGAATTGCGTGAACACCTTAGGGTAACCTGAAGGGTTTGTCCATTTGTTTTAATCAATAAGTGGGCTGTTGTGCGCGACAATACAGCGTGGTTTGTTTATGAGCGCTGTACGGCTTATGGAAATTCCAGTTTGCGTTGTACCCAGACGTCTTTGAGTTGTTGGTGGGCTTCAGTAATTTCTTCGACGTAATGTACTAGTGGGTGTTCATATGCCTGGAGTCACGTATTTAGATAATGCGCCTGCCAAGTTAGCCATACAGAGAGAAAGGATGCTTCCGACACTTAGAACAAAGCACTGTGCAGAGGTGGATAAATGAAGCGCATGAGGAAAAAATGACGCAGTGTTTTGGGGATTTCCTTTAACAAAAGAGAAACTATTTACAGAGTTGCTTCTAATAATACAATAAAGAACAACTTTGAAATCAGTTTGGTCTTTGACACGCCGCATTGCAAGACGACATTTACATTTACATCTCGTCTACCAAGAGAACTTTTTGTTGTTTTTGTCAATTTAAATCCAAAGGCTGCCTTTTTTATTCTTGCAGTAAGCGATCATATGCGCACTTTCCAAAAAAAAACACCTGCTTGAATTCAAGCTGGGATGTCAATCGGAAGACTGAGACCATGCAAGTTCAACTTCCATCTCAGTTCTTATACTGCCCAACACTGTTCCTGCTTGTAAGCTTATTCAACAACAAAAGTTGAAAACACACACAGAATGCTCTAGACAGGTTCTTAAATAACCTCCAGTTGACATACATTCTATTTCATTCAGGTTTCTTAAACCTACAGTAATTAATTTTTTTGAGCTGGTCTATTCTCAGCAGAATTTACACCCCACAATGTACATAAAGTTTGACCAGCCACAAACGGGTACTGGTGGCAAACGAAGAAAAAATTCTCAGCTTCGTGGCAAAATACATTCAAATACACAAGCACAATTAAAAATATTTGCTTGAACGCATTGATAAATAAACCCTGTTCGAATTGTGTTAATTTGCCTCGCTGTGGAAGTCTAATCGAATTGTATGCATCAACCCAAAACTCAGACCCTGAAGGATTCCACTGAGATAGCTGAAGCTCACGAGAAACAACGGTAAGTTNTGCAGTTAAGTGTACNTTTTCTAAACTGCTAAAATACTGCCTGGACTAATTGATATTTTTTGAGTTCTATTTTTGTGAAATCTCTTTGAAATGTTCTTATGGCAAGGCAAGAAACACGTTAAAATACAGAGGATATAGGCAGTGGCGTAACTAACGAGGGGGCAAGGGGACGAGCCCCCCTGGCAAGCTAAATGCAAAAACTGGGTCCCCTTTAGTTGACATTTTGATATTTAGTATTCTTCAGGTTATTGTTTTTTGCTTTTTTCGGGTGTTTTCGTTTTTTTATCTGGTATAGACATCCACAACATCCAGAGATTCGCTATTATTGCTTAATTTCTTTCTGAGTTTTGGCTAGTGGGCCCCCTTCAGTTAAGCTTTGCCGCCCCTGGCTCAAACCTCTATTTACGCTACTGGCTATAGGATGTTTCAAATAACAGCATTGTTACAGTTAATCTTCCGGTAAAACTTTTTTGAAATTTTAAGTTTCACAAGCATTGACTTACTTAGCGAATAGGTAATGTTAAATAATGAAGTTTTAGGTCACTTGCTTCATGTCTGAGGTGTTGAACTTGGCATTGTCGTAGGTAATATTTCATCGAGCAGAAAGCATGGATAAATCCTGTACAAATTGTAATTAGTTTGTTTTATATTGGAGTTGGCAATTATTTAAGTTGAAATTATCTCCTTCAAACGTTATTTAAAAGCCCTTTTAAATGATGTAAATTTCTCGGTGCTTCAAATACGATAAATTCCAAGAAATCATTTTTCAAAGTAAAAAGAAGTTGGATCGTTACAAAAGGAAAAACTTCAACTTTTGCATTTCANTAGAAAGAGGTTATAAAATGTTTAACATCGGAAAACGTGGACAGAACAAAACCTATTATTCTGCTCATTTNTGCGACTACCAAGCTCATAACTTGATATTTCCCTTTTTTGCGATTCAGTACTGATCCGAATCTCGCAGGATTTACAGAATCAGAAAAATTACCTATCAAACGTCGTTCTACCACTTTGTCTCTCACGTTGCCAACAACATTGGTAGCAGACTGAACAAAGATCAAAGTATTCACACATCATTCCACGAAGTTGCGAAAAATTGTTCAGTCCAATTTCTAAGAAGTAGTCTTGGGTTTTCATATTATATACTTCCCAAAATGAATTTGGAAATGTTGAAAGAGCAAACAAACAAACGTATGCTTTAAACAAAATAACACCATCAATTACATGATGACAGTAAAAGAAATGGCGATTTAAGGCATCATGCATGCATGTATAGCTAAACAGTTTTTTGCGAATAATTGCAGTTTTGACCGTTTTAATTTACTCACTTTTGACATTGCTGCTTTGGGTCACACAGTAAATCGAGCAAGTTTTCTTATAAGTTATATCAAAGAGACTATGTGAACTGCTTGTCTAGATTATGACTTGTTTCTTGATAGAGACGGCCAAGCTCAATTTTAAAAAAGTGTGTTTTAGAACTGTTGTCTTCACGTGCACCGATGCGAGAGAATAGTGTGGGTCAACGGACGTCATTTGGATGGCCACGTTAGTGATTCAGCAGGAAGTTAACTATGGCGGTGATAACAAGAAGACTTAGTATGCTTTCATAGTCCCTGAAAGCTGCGACCAAATGCGAACTGGAATCTGTACATATCAACAAAAGTTTCGCTATTGTTGAAATTTCACATTAACTACGAGTAAAGATCCATATTATGGCACAGAGAATGCTTTTTTTTATTCTAACCACAATTTCTGCAGGTAAGCCAGCATTTCGAAAGGATGCCCAGCAGAGACCTTCAAATACTGGTAAAAAACATAGCAAGATTGTTTCCACATGAGGTAGCCCCTTTTGTCATGCAAACTATGAGGTTTTACTGTAGTCAGGATCAGGAACAGTGTGAGTTCGACGCAGCTCAGACATTAATGATTACCGGGTAACAGTTTTCAGCTAATGACAGTAAAGATTAGCGCACCAAGCGCAGTGCGCATCCTTCTTCCAAGAGCTTAATGTTCCTCAAAAAGGCAGTCAGCGGAAGGAAGCAAAGCGAGTGACCTTCACCGCAGACAGCATGCTGTGATTATTCAGTAGTTGCGTTTTATTCAGTGTTCGTCACCAACAGATCAAGGCTACAACCTGCAATGCCACATTGTTCCTGACTGTTACCAAATGGTATCGCGATGAATTACCTGGTAAGCAATATTCGTTGTTAACGCGGAGCTTTGGAACTAAGCAAAACTTGTGAAAATGTAGAGCAGTGGAATTGTCAAGTTGCCGGCATCACCAAGCATGTCGTATAGGTATCCAGAGAAATCGTTGTTTTTTGTTTTTAACATATTTTACAAATAAGTTTGAGTCCTGTTCTGTGAGCAGAAAAATTATATTTGGTAAAACCTTCAAAAGGAAAAACATAGTCTTTCTGCAATTGTTAAAAAAATCCGATGTAAAATTTGTTTATAGTAATTCTAAAATACGCAAACACGCACAAAGCGGTACGTTATGAATTTGTCAAGAACTCTGGGTTTGAACTATTCTTGCTAAATTAACAAAATCAAAAAACCGTCAAGTCCACATGCCTTGATGTACGCTAGTTTCGGCTGATGGAACACACAGAACTGTCATATTCATGACCAATCTGATGCAATAGGCATTACAGAATCTCATATTTGCATTTTCCTTAATCCAAAACCCTGCTCTCAGAGTACAACAACCAGGGACGAAGCAAAGTCTTTGCTGGGAAATTGTTAGTGCTGTACTGGATGTCCAGTCATGCGTTCGGAATCGTCGAGATATGTATTAACACGGTCAGTGTTTTGTCGTTGGAAGAAAAAACTTTCTCTTTTCATATTGGACGCATTTCACTTTCACTTGTAAACACAAAAACAGCGACACGTTTTCAAGGAAGCGAAGAACGTTTCAGGCGTGATTCAATTAGTAACAAACCTTAGCCATATGGCAAAGAATACTAGCAATAGTTGCAGTTTCAGGCGCATGGGGTTCATCCAGTGACCAANACATAGAATATTAAACAAGAAGCGTTTCTCCAAAATTTGCCTGTTTCGAATTTATTGTTCTTGTATGATCATAATTATTGTCCATGTTTCGGTGCAAATGTTAAAGGTTTTTAGACTTGTAAAGAAAAGTAAATAGAAACTGCGAGTTGTCAAGAAATGTAAAGAAGCTGAAATAAAGGACGCAAAGTGGTGATGCAATGGATGCCGATGCATCAACGCACAAACGTATCTTGAATCACGGTGTTCTGCTAAGAAGGAAAAACCTACACGACCACACTGCTGTGCAGACCTCATTCAGTAAAATAAAGAATTTATGACTGACTTCATTTTTTTTCAAAATTTTGTATGGCGACAAAAACAACACTTTCAGCAAAGTTTCGACTCACAAAAGCATTCGCAGATTAGGATTTCTCGTCTTTCAGTGGAAAACTGGAAAGCAGGATCCAATTGCTATTGCTGCACCAGTGGCCTGAACGAGTGCTCAAAACAAAATAAACCAATAAAACAAAGCTAACATTATAAAGATTTATGTGGTTACGCAAAGCTTATCTACAATAGTGCAAGAGCAATAGGCTTAATTTCACGACTTGTGCACTGGCGGAGCGGGTTTTTAAATGAGCTATAGTTTCACAGAGCAAAAAGTTAGTCGAAGTCAAACAGTTGTCATTTCGACTGTGAACTCGCCCAAGGCAAGGCATACTGAGAGTGTTACAGCTTCCGATTTCTCTAAAAACACAAAGCACAAGCTTCCCGTCATATAAGCTCAAACTTCGTTTTTAAGAGACAGGCTTCTAACTACTGATTTGTTGTATTTTTCAAAAGTCAAAGAAACACAGTATATCTGTACAATATTGCATTGTGTGCAACTGTGGGCCAGTGTCTGTAGACCGCCTTGTCAATCAAACTACTGTACAGTTATGTTCATATCAAAACCTATGAATTTAAATGTGTTGCCAGAAAGTACAGGTCAGTGAAAATGACAAAGTGCGTTTGAGGAAAACTGGAAACAAGTTTTGAAATAACATGTTTAGAAAAAAATTTTGAAGAAAGATTTTTACAAGTTTGCTCCTAGTAAAAAAGTTGCACCATGAAGTGAAACTCAAAACGGTGTTGAAACTCAACCCTAATTGGGGTTGCTGGTTTAATTTGGCATTGATCATCACCAGCGGGAATTTTCAAATTAAACTTCTCAAACCCTTAAGATTCACGTGTAAATTCAACTTCCGAAGAGTTCTCACTTCACGATTAGCTTCTGGAACTTTTGGATTCCACTTCAATTCAAAAAAATACATGGTATTTAGTGTTGGTCGATGCTTTAAAAAATATGCTTCATCACAGCAGTGTCTTGATTTTGGCATCGAATTTTCTTATTTGCTCTGTAGAAATACGTGTTTTTAAAGATTTTACTTTGCTGGTCCAAACCATCACGTAAATGTGACGTTCCATTGCGCAAATATTGACTTTGTCGTTTGATTGAGACATGAGGACGAAACCGTTTGTTGAAAGCAAAATTTTGTGGTATCACGTTTGGCTGTGAGAACAGTTTGTACACATTTATTCTCGAACCTTGAAGTGTCCAGTGTTGATCTTTGCTTTTACAATTCAGAGTTCAAACCCTTTTAACGCTCGAAGCATTGGCTAAAATAAATAAGTAGTCGTGATCTTGATTTCGCTCAATTAAATATTGCTTGGTCCCGACCTCAAGCACGGTGTTCTCCACAACACACAGGCTCCAGTAATGTAAAAGAAGTTAGGTTGGTAAGACAAAAATAGCAACGTGAACATCAAGTTTCTACCTATTTGGCCCGCTCATGAATCAGAATGAGAATAGCTCATTAAAGAGTAATGCCGCACCGAATATCTGGACGTCCGTGAATGTGACGCGACTTCACATGACTTGCTGGATTTTTGGTACGCACGAGTTCTAACGACTGTTCACCAAGCTACTGTTCTTCAAGAATGATTTATAGCACAAAAGGACAAAAAACGGCCATGAGACTCTTGCGGATTTGCCGTGACAGAACCAGCTTCACCAAAGTAACCGCTTCAAGATCATGTCAATGTATCTGCCTTCATTGTAAGTGCTCTGCCGACTGCTTTAGTTTAAAATGGCTGCGGGATTTTCATCTTTTCCACTTCTGAACTGCATTTCTGCAAACACACAATTACAAAAACGGGCTGAGCCGCATCAGTGTGAGTCTATCGCTAACATTCATTTTGTATTAACGTAACAGCATCTCGATTTGGGCTACAAGTCAGAGTCCTTTCAAAAATTACTACAAGTCCAGGGTCAGACTGAACAAAAAACAAACAAATGGCTTTACACATAGCAACGATGTTATTACTTGGCACAGGTATGCTGTCATACTGTTATTACAAACTTGCTTGAACTGTGTGTTTTTGAGTGCAGAACATATGTATCTGTTTGTTGTATCTTTTATTCATTCCCGTATCTAGTCTACAACAGTATTTATATCCAAATGAAGTGCTTGCTATGCGTGAAATGTCGTTTGTCTTGTGCAACAGATCTTGCTCGTTGGATCCGTTGCAGTCAGCAGCCTTCTCAATAAAAATATTTTGACACAATGGTAACAATAGTGTACAGCACCCAAAAACTGCTGCTGCGACATTTAAAACATGAATTCGCACAATACTGTTGTTGTTACTGAATGCTATGGCCGAAACTAGGTGCCAGAGAGACGGCTGTAAAGGTTTACACAACCTGCCGAGGGCAGCCGAAACCGCCCGCTTAGCTGTTCAGCACAGTGAACAATTGGCGCAGCTTCTTGTTTTTGATTGGTTGGGCCGCCACCATCATTCAGTCGTAGAATCAGCTGTTCGGTGCTCTTTGTGCGGTGCGCACGAAATGCCGAGTAGGCGACACCGTAAGGTCGGCGCATGGGAAGCGTGTCTGAGCAAAGAAGAAACCAACATGAAATGTGTGCGCGTTTGCTGCAACAATGCGTTGTTCCTTCTGGTGATTATCATTATGTGCGCCTGTCACTAACGCAGGGTTATTGTGGGTTTCGTGATGGCTGTTGTAGGTAGTGAGATAAAAGTAATGTTTTCACTGAATCAACACTTAAAACGTAATACAAAAGAGATTTTACTGAAGGTACATTGTGAACGACTTCTGAAAAGTTCAATCAAAGTGTATTACAACAATTGTGTTAGCAGGTATGTGGCTGTGAACGGTCCTTACGCCATATTTTCTCAGTTTAAACAATTTCGTATTATTGTTTGCGCCTACTTAGATTTTTAGTAGATTTGCACCCTGTAGGTTGCTGTCAGATCATTTTCGCACCTGTATTCCAAGCACTTCTAAAGCAATTTGAAAAACATGGTGCAAAAAATTGAGCAAGGCAACTTCAATTAAAATGCCTGTGCTATCTCTCTGGTGTAAAATATTTTTAACTGTGTCAAAGATCTTTTGGTTTTGCTAACTCATGGCATCAGGTCAAAGCAAATTGATCAGTGCTACGAAGCTACCTCACCACATTGCCAAGAAAGGTAATAAGGATGGTCGGCACTTGCAATAAAAGGTGAACGAACGGCACTGGTTGAGCAAATGATAACCATCGCTTTGTTTCCTTCAGAACTTGCGATTGCAGTCGTTAGTGCAATATTTACCTGAGTGCAGCGTTGGCATGTCACGCACAGCAACGTCTGGCCTAAGTCGCCAGACTGTCCGTTGGACCTATTTTGATATGAATTTCGTGAGATCTGATGCATCAGCACTTTCGTGGTAAAAGTTGATGTTTTCATTAGCAGACTAGGTGGTACTTACAGCTGCCAAAGGCAAAACCAAGTGCACGCTTATGCATGACCGGCCTGAGTGTGATTATAATCTGTACGCAGGAAGCGTATTCTGCGATTAAAGTATATGATCTTGTAATAATTGATATGGTTGCGTAAGAACAAACTTAATGCGCGGTCGTACGCGGACTGTCGGTCCACGCTTGCGAAGCTGCCTCCGTGACTTTGTCTTGCTTGTCGTCGGGCGCAGTTCAGTCGCGGGCAGTTTTGTTGATTGTGCGTCTCGCTGGGTGGATTGCGGTGCTGTGGAATCTTATAATTAAGATTCGATGCACGCCTGTTACAAATGTGTTTGTTGTCTTCCAACTTTTTCTTTAACTGTATTGCGATAGATGGGTTACTGAATGAAGTCTACCGGTGAGGAATGTAGCATTAAAAATGCTACTTCTCTGCTGAATTTTCTGCACATTGTGCTTACAGGCAGGACCTACGAGAGGAGGGTACGAGAAGTACTTCGTACCCGGTCCCGAGAGATGCTGGGGCCTGGGAGCATGAAACTACCTTTCTGTAATCAAGCCCAAATTTACCACTGTATAAGCTAGTTGCCAGTATCACAAAAAATATATTTATGAAACTTGGCACAGGCCCGTCGCTAGGATTTAGCAGCAGGGTGGGGGGCAAAAACCAGTAGGAGGAGCCAAAAACTAGAAAGGGGGGCCACATTTTTGAAATACTGCATTGGATGTATGCAGCAACCAGGGGACCAGACGTGAAATGGGGGGGGGGGCGGGAACCACTGCACCCCCCGCTGGCGACGGTCCTGACTCGGCATTGTAGCTGTTTTATCTATATTCTGATCACTATAGAAACAAGCTATACAAGTTTCAACGAGAAATCTAGAAGCTAGGGGGCCCGGTATCTATCTTCGTACCCCCAGGTAAAATTTCTCTCGAAGGCTCTGCTTACAGGTAATTTTACGAGATTATCAGACGAAGCTAGAGCGATGTTATAATAAAACGTTTTTGAAGCGTTTGTAATGACACAAGACAAGAGTAGTGATTGAGCGAACTTGAGTATCTTGTAATTTGTCATTCGTGACTCGCAGGGGCTGATGTGTAACAAAGAACGTGGCTAGGTTGGATTATCCTCCTAAGGCAGCGTTTCGTAAACATTTGTGGGTCATGGACCCCTAGTTCATCCTAACAAAGGTTACGGACCCTCAGGAAAAACGTTGCAATAAATATTTGAAATTAGGTCTTAATTATCGTAGTAAGCGAAATGTCTACAAAGCCTATAGTAACCCTTTAAATCACCTTAACGGACCCCAGGCTAACAGCCCGTGTCCTAAAAGGGAAAACTTTCTGCAAAACCTGCCCCTGCTGGTTGTAGACGTGGTTGGTGTGACGTTAGCTGGGAAACTGAAACACCCGCATTACTGTTTCAAGATTTTATTGTAGTATATACATTGTGTTGTACAGGGAACGTTTTCTAAATTGCAACTTAGTTTTTGGTTACAACAGAGCTAACGTTACGTCGTCGTCTCAAAAGTGCATAAGCAAAAGACTAAGTTTGTTTATGCAAGGTTGATAAAGTTGTCACAGACTTCATTAATGCAAAAGTCAGGTAAAAAAGCATTAAATTAAAACAATTTTCGTTGCTTTTCATTAACGTGTTGTTGTTCTTTCAGCTTTGTGTACTACTGTACTTAGTTCTAGGCCAGCTATATCCAACCCGCGGGCCGCATGCGGCCCAGTCGAAGGTTTTGTGCGGCCCAGTTTAGGTGTTCGCTGTAGTAAAAATATCCTACATACTGACAATCCTTATTTTCATAATTTTCAAATTGACATTTTGATGCAGGTGGTCCTCAGTGCCACTTTATCACGTCTGTTACCATTGCAATTAAGATTCGAACGCTTTCAGTACATTGGCCAAATTTAGTTTGGCAAGACCAAAGTAAGCCATTCAATGTGCGGCCCTTATTAATATGTCACTCAATGTGCGGCCCTGGTCAAGACAGTGACATAATTTTTGAATCTGTAAGCCATTTGGGTTGGACAGCTGTTCTAGGCAGTGGGTCCTCCCGCCCC
>JGI24159J19872_10002629_pt1 | contig 21629 bp, 16 predicted proteins | sample Ectturendosymbi4_FD_19872 | JGI IMG/M metagenome (IMG submission 19872) | reverse complement strand
TGGGTTATCGCAGTTATTGGGTTATCGCAGTTATTGGGTTATCGCAGTTATTGGGGTCGTCGCGCAAAAGAAACGCGGGGGTCAGGGGGGGGAGGGCGGCCGCAGGACGTAGCGAAGGCTTATTTCTCGCCGATGAAAAACGCTTCTCACTCGTCCGTTCAGCTATGGTTCAAACCTCCATTGTCCTCAACATGGCCGGCAAGGCAAGGCAACTCCACCAATCAGACACTAGCTACGTCACCGGGACGTGCGATTGCGTGGCGACGCTGTCACACTTCGCTGCATTTGCGCGCGGCGCTTCAAAGCGCAGCCGCCCGATACTAATTGTGGCGTCACAATCATCCTTCCACGATGCCAACGAGAGGCGTTGAGACGAATCGGAGTATAGAATATTCAATAATATTCCATGCTGACCAACAAGGGCGCAACAATGCCTCCTGGCTGTGCTTCATCCACGATCACTGTAACGTCATTGTACGACGCAAATGCATGTTGCGCCTCTCAGCACAGAGACTTACTATGCGTCTTCCTTCAGACTGAGATCGTCCTGCAGTTTGTTCATGTCCTTGTGTACGCTGTCCCGTTCGCTCATTACCAGGGAATACTCCCGTTTGAACATGGTACGTTCCTCACGCACTCTGGCCAAGTCCCTCTGGAAAACAGGACAGTTTGTGAGGTCCAAACCGGGCCTGGCAGCTTGACGACAAAATGGCGGTCTCTGAAACTGGGTTTATTGTGAAACAGTGGGAACATATACTGAGAATGAGTCACGAACATGATCTAGATCAGTGGTTCTCAACCTTTTCGTCAAAGGGAGCCAGACCTACAATTTTGTTCGAGATCAACACTAAAAAAGTTTCAACACAAGTTAATTGACAAGTTTATTTTATTGCAGAAGGAAGTCTGTTAAAATATCAGTGGTGTTATTGAAAGACTGCTGAGAGCCATACAAAGAATGGTTGGGAGTCGCAGTGGAGAAGCACTGATCTAGATATAATTTTTTGAACAGCCGTTCAACAGAGACGAGTCACAATGCCTTTTATATCGACACAACAGCACTGTGTGCTGCTCAACACGTGCATTTCGAGAACCAGCAGTGAATTCAAAGATCAACACATTTCGTTTTTTCTCCGAGAGGTTTATTTTGTTGACTAGGTTTAAACTTCACACTGAGAGGCTTTCACGATTCTGACGCGCTTAGTTTTTATGACGTAACAAGTAGTCTTCGAAGCCTGAACTCACGCGCACGTGACTTGTTCACCAATTTGCAAGCACCGGAGCATATCAGAAGAAGCGGACGCGTCATAATAGAGACTATTCGCTGTTAAAGTCAACTTTGGTAACAGCACATCCCTGCCCTCCACAGAGAGTTTGAGAAGTCAAGCAGCGATGGCACAGATCATCTAAGTGGAAGGCGCGGCAACAGGACTTACGCAGGGGCGTAACGAAGGGGGGCAAAATTCCCCGGGCCCCGAATCACTATGGGTCGCTGAATCTCTGTGGAGGGCGCTGAAAAGTCCAACAATGCCACAAGTACTTTCTTCAATGCAGTAAATTTGCTTCCGAAAGACCTCAGGTTCGAACATGGTGGCGCCAAACTTGCTCTTGCCCCGCGCGCTGTCTAACCTCGTTGTGTCCCTGGTCATACGCATCATAGAGAAACACCGGCAAGCTATATGCATATCGATACAAAACTAAACAGGACGGGAAATCGTGGCGTCCTTCATAATGAATCGCCATCGACGTCACGAAAACGCTGCTTCACGACGACCTTTTTTGTTGCCAGAGCTGTGATGGAACACAAAGGCACCGTACGGCCCCTTTTCTATTCAATTATCCCCTGTGCACGGCCGCCGAACATCACGGTAGCAAAACTACACAACCCAGGCAATCGCCATTTCCACAACTGATGATCAACCAAAAAGAAACAGAAAAACAATTCGAACTTTTTGGGTTCTTGACTTGAAAGCGCATCAGTCAAAATCCACGCAATTAACTGACCCTTTGCATCGTTGTCACACACGAGAACAAGTGTGCACCCACAACCAGTCGCATCGTTGTCACGCGCGAGAACAAATATTCATGCACGACCAGTCGCTGCATGGGTTTTGGCAGCTAGGCAATTATTTGAATAGATAATGGCGACTTATACCTTAAATAAGGAAATATGTGTATTTTCATTCGAAGGGATTGTATCATATCACGTTAACAATGGCACCTAGTCTTGTCAGCATTTTTGGATAATGCATCTCAAACGTTTGACAGAACCAACCACAATCTACTGTTCAGAAAATTAATTAAAAGCAATGTACCGATGTGCATGGTAAGACTGCTGACGAGTTGTACAGAAAGCAGGCCGTGCAACTACAATGGGGCACTTGCCTTTCGTACCCCTTCACTGTGACCAACGGGGTAAAGCAAGCAGGGTTCCAAGTCCATATCTATTTCATGTTTACCTTGACAAATTTAAGTACAGCTGGGAAAAGCACCCAGGACAGCACGTACTGTGGGAGATATGGATGTGAATCATTTCCTTTTGCTGATGATTTATGCGTGTTTTTTGTCCCAGCTGCAGTGGCCTTCAGCACCTTGTGAATAGTTGTCGCGATTATGCTATTGGAAATGAAATTGTTTTTCAACTGTAACAAAACAGTCAGTGCAGGATTTTCCCTGGAACGTTTAAAACATCCAACTACGCCACTTGTTTCTCTGAATGGCGGAAGTGTTAAGTTCGTCGAACAAGTGAAATATGTTGGCGTATTACATCATCCCTCAATGAAGGTTGGCAATGACAATCAGACACAAGCGAAGTCACTTTGTCGCGCAGCTGAAAAGCTCAGAAGCACTTTTGCTCAGTGCTCTACCTCGGTTAAAACCACTCTTGCTTCGTGCCTATTGCATGCCAATGTATGTCTGCCAATTGTCAGTCTCGTATGAAACACTTTCGCATTGCCTGAAACAATTCCTAACGAAATTTGTATTACATGCCAAGGAACTGAAGTGTTCGCCTACATCAAGTTACCTGTTACGTCGGGACATTTGATGCCTTGATTAGAAACGATTTGGACATTTTTGTGAAATGATGAGCGCCTTCAAATTTCTTTATTTTTACTTTTTTTAATCCGCCCGCTTCAATCGCCTAATGCTGTTTATAAATCTCCATATATTTTCACATTGTTCAACTGTTTCTTTATGTTTGACGATGACCGAATGCAACAGTTCCTTGTGCTTCGTGTCAGTCTTCGTTCCTCTTCAGTATGGACTACGTGTACCAACTATCTCCTACCATGTGATGCGCTGCATACGATAATTTCGATACCTTTGTGTTCTTTTAACTAATGAGATATGAACCATGTGTCTGAGACAAACACGTAAATAAAAAAAAATAGAAATAGGCAGCCTTCATAAATATGATGAACACCTGGCAGAAGTCCCACACACACGTTAAATTTTAAACAGTCCGTTTGCAGCTACCTGACAAAGCAAGTTTTAAACACGAAAGTGATTTGATAACAACGATTAGCTCACACAAGCGTCTCCCACACTGCATCATTTAAACTTCAAACTTTTTCCAACCTAAACCTCTATTTACGAACTCGCTCGTCTTCGACGGCATGTGATTGTATGTGCGCGCGTTAAATGCGTGCACAGTGGTTCTTAACTGAGGGGGCGCAAATGCATTTCCAGGGAGGCGCGAGTCCCTACGCGCCACACAACACGAAAAGTTTGATCATGAAATTTACCAAACAATACATTTGCTTTTACAGCTTATTTAAAGCCTGGGGGGCTTGAAACAAAGGACAATTACTTAAGGGAGGCGTGGTAGAAGTAAGGTTAAGAACCTCTGTGCGAACAAAAACATATTTAAGACAAGCACAAGCAACGGCCTCGATAAAGCAACTGCAAACAATTACAGGAAAGGACAGTTTAGATGTCTCTATAGATAGACTGTCAAACGTTGAGTTGTAGCCAAAAGCAACTAGCAACAATTATCCTCCGTCCCGAAAAGGCAAACTTTATAATTAAATCACATTTATATTTGTACGGTGTTTAAATGCTAAAACGCTCTTCTTGTATAAAGCACCGGCAATCCCTTCAATTGTGAAATATTTAATGCGTGGCTGCCCACCATTTCCAGGTAAAAGTCTTTTGATTCATTTAACAATTAACCAGTCACCCCCCTACTCTGAAAAACTCACTAAAAACCAATGCGACGCCTATCTCTCGCAATTGGAACGCTGCAAAGGTTAGAAAATTTCAATACTTTTAAAAAATGTTTTTCTTGCTGCTTACCCCCCCCAACAAAAAAATAAACCAAGCGTACGGTTTCACCTGCAATGTTTCGATTCTGTCGTTCATCAAACCAAGTTGACGAATCATCGAGTCTTCGTCTGCAGAGAAACAAGGATTGTTGCTGAGACTGAACTTGCGCAGTTTTTGCAGTTTCGAAAAGAAAACGAAACGTTTGAAATCAATACAGCGTTCCGGACAGCAGGCATCGAAAGAACATTTTCACACCAGTCCGGGACAAGGGTATTGACCGTTGCCCACTTTGCAAGAGAATGTTTTTCACGTTGAGTAGAAAGGCCGGGCTTTTCAACGATTTCCAGAAAAAAATAAAATATTTCCCGAAGTGGGGGGATTCCACTTTTCGCGGACGTCACCGCCTACTGCAAGCGGTAACGAGATGTTGGTTTGAGGAGGAAGGCAGAGCGCGGAGTCTGCATCCAGGGCGCACGGGCAGGGACGAACGAGTTGAATCAAATCCACTTGTTGTTTAAGTTCGACCGGAAAGTGTTTGTTGCGCTGGGGCGATCTTCACTACATCGCCGACAACGGAACAAACTGATTCACATTCGTTAGTTCATTCGGTTTTCGTTCGTTTGCCGCCAAATTCGAAAAAGTTTTTGCCTGCGTCATCAATTCATCTTTTCCGTAATGGATCAGGATATCTTAAGAACTGCTAACAGAACGTACCTGGACGAGGAACAACTATCTTCTCCAGCTGCTTCTGCATCTTCGTTTTAAGTTCCAGCTCCTCTGCCAGACGATTGCGTAATTCTTCGTGTGAGGCATTCAGTTGCTCGTACCTTCAGAGAATGGCCGACCAGTGATTATTTTGCCAGTGACTGCGTGCATCTTAGCAAGGCTTTTTCAGCTAAAGCAATCATTCAAGCTGGAACATTGTGCATTATTGTGCCATTCGTTACGTACCTACAGTAAATGTACAAAGAACCCAGGGTTATTTTTTTCCAAAACCAACAGCGGATCAAAAACATCGCGAACCCCCGATTTTTATGAAAACCATTTCTCGACTTTCCTGGTATATATTTGAAACGCACACTGACGAAATCACGGTTACAATCATCGCGTGGCGCACGGAGTGGATTTGGATCCAACAGAAATAAAGCAAAGCTTCGTTTCGATGGTAAAAAAGCAAACATGTTCTTTGCTGCTAGACGTTAAACTCCGTCGGATTCCAGTATTCGGTACCCGCAAAAGCGGGGAAAGATACCGGAGCCATTATGGAAACATTTAATGCGAACACAGGAAGCTATTACATCGATCGTGTTAACAATAGCCTCGTCTACGATGGCAATAATACCAACGGCTACAACACAATCAGTAACAGGCGTTTAAGAGTAGCCAGAAAGCCGATGTTTGCCGAGCAGGTTCAGAGACAAGGTGGCGGCTCCCTGCGAGACAAAGCTCATAAAAAATACGGTCGGAAATTATATGCAAAGCACAACACGTCGCACCGTGACGATAAATATGCGCTTTGCCAAGTTGCTGATGACCTTTCACTGACCCCGTTTGTGTAGACAGTGCTGTTTTATTTGACAAGCAAGACGAACTTAAGTGAGATGTTGAATGTAAAAGGAACAGGATTCGGGGAAACGTGAAACACGAAGTGGCGGCACACAGCCATGAAGGACAGTGGGCTGCGGTCCTTTCCAGCTGCGAAACTGGCCACAGCGCAAGCTCAATGACACGACGCTGGGCAGGGCGGTTGTCTTCGTTTGCTGCGCGGTAATTTCGGTTCACATTCTGGCCCCGTGTTTTTACCTGGAATGCATCTCTTGCCACAACAAGAACACTGGCTGTTCGGTTCCGCACACAACGAGGTGTGTGCGCCCGGGAAATAATGGCGACAACCGAGCGAATGTCACAATTCGACTTAAAACGGCGAAGCTGATTAGAAAGGTGATTTCCTGTAGGTTGCACGCACGAGATAACAAGCGTGCAACGGATGATCTTATTAACGAGCACAGCATATGACGCGAAGCTGTGGCCACAAAATTGCTCGCCAGTGCAAGTCGCAGTCACCGGGGAACCCTGGATTTCTGACCAAAACCGAAGCTTGTACAGGATTGGCTAAGAACACATTTATAAAGATACGTGTTTCACTCAAAAATACGACGGTGGCATTTACGAGGGCCAAGTCAACGTTGGTATTGTTGCGATCGGAAATCCCGAGCAGCATGCGCGCAAAGCTTCCCACCGTGGCAGCAAGCAACAATAGAGATCATGCCTGCAATCTCTCTTCGCGTACACTAGTCATCATGTTCAATCGTTCACACGTTAATATCGGCAGAGCTACCACGTCGCAATCTCTCTTACTGTTGCTTGCTCGCGCTACATATATAATGATGTTATTCTTCACGCACATCCCGTTCGTGGTTAATCACACAATCAACGCAACACCACCGGAGAGGTTGCAACAGTATCAAACATGCACTGGTGTAGCATGTATCAATTGCTGGGAACATGTTTACATTGAACACCTTTTATTAACAGCAATAGTCTGTCATGCCACAGACTTGTTCTGTAACAAACATATCGAGCATAATAAACACGAAGCATGGAATAAATAACAAAACAAGCTGTGACGTTAGACAAAGCACGGAAGAAGGATTAACGGGCGTACTCCTCTTACCCAGTCGACGGTTACCATTACTTTAATGCGATCAATGACGGCCAAGACAAAAGCGCGCGCGGCGGTCGGAAAGCGTTTGGTTCGATCTTCCCACAGAAGTTCGCAAAAGGACAGAACACGGCCGCCATTGTTTCGACGACAAAGCATCCGGAAGCTGCACGCGTGCTCCGGTCAAACAACAAATGAACCAAGCCCGGTCCAATGTTCAACGCTTCAAGCGTCAGAACCCTGTGCCTTTATACATAGAATTACTTTGCTGTGCCGCATTCTGCCCTACTTGTTTTTTTCTTCGCTGAGAAATTTGTCATTTTTCTCCTCATAGCATTAAAAGTCGCCGTAACAGTATTCAGTAGTTTGTATTTTCGGACGTCGTGGCTGAATCGACTTAATTTTGTTCGGTCATTTTAAAAAAACGGTCTATGACCGGAAAAATGCAGATGGCTGCGTTCGAAGCAGATTAATGGCTTGTATCGAAATATTTTTTGTCTGGTTGACAAGAAGTCCGTTGGACTGATGGGGAAATGGCTGGAACGCGAAGGCGCCAAAGAAACGAGACAATCCTATCTGCGATAAGAAGAAAAGCAAAGAAAGTCTGATTTCATTCTAGGTCTGTACAATCGATGACGCGGCACTTCTACTTGTTGCTTCCCTGGCACGAAGGACCACAACCACAATCCTCCTTGCAACGTCATAGCCACTTTCCTTATCCCTGCCAACCGTGACCTACGTCAGGTGTTTGTTTGTTCCCTAGCAGTTAACAAGAAATACTGCACTTATGATGAGTGCCTGTGGGTGCTTTTCGGACTGGAAAACTCAGTGACAACAATAGTTCAGATGTAGCTCACGCACGTATAAGTCTTACATTGAAATGCAAAACACGGCTGGAATCTACATTGAACGCGAAGTGCAGTGCGTTGAAAATATCTTCACAATCTATCCTGCTGCAACTTTCGGATCGACTTCCAACTGGCGAAAAAATGCAACAATCTAAAAATTCTTAACACGCAGTTTGCAGAGAAACACAGGACATCTTGGTCTATCCTGAAGCCTGTTCTAATACTGAACTGTTTCGCTACAGACCTGCGAGGCTTTTGACAGCGACAAGTCCGGTAAAATCACAGCTACTGCCGGTCAATACGCCGTAGCGATCGATACGATGTGAAGGACCAAACAGAATATTAACCACTCTGAGTGTCAGGGCAAGCGCAGTCTATCAAGCGCACTGTCGTTTCTCAACAACACAAACCAAGCATAGTGTGAAGCAACACCGACCCCAATACTAACTGCACAGTGGTGGGGAGGATTATAATCCCTGACGAAAGCACACAAGTAAACAGCGTCGCGAGGTAATCTAATCATTAACTACAGGACGAAGGCGATATTTGGTTGAAAAGTGCGGCGGGCTGCGTTTGCTGAAACAGGATGTAGTTATAACAAGCTTTGTTTGAGAGAATAGGCGGACTTTGGCAACCTTGCTAACCGCCTGTTGAAGTACAGCATCCGCGAAAGGGGAACGCAACCAGACAGATGTTTGTCTGTTGACAAACGGACGTACAACAATGTTAGAGAGATGTTAGAGACAAACACGCTAAAATCAAAAGTACAGGTCAGTCTCGTCATTGAGCACGCAAGTACAGCCCAAGCTGCCGACGCTAATCGAAGAAAGCAGCTTTAGCGTGCAGTCGGCGAATTGCGTCAAGTCGGTTCTTACGCTTTCTTGCCGTGACGACCGATTAGGTTTTTCACTCAAGTTCGTCAGAAACATCGATGAGATCACAAACAATCAAATGTTCTGCCAACCAGGTTCAGATGGCAGCGCGTTCGATCAAAAGCTGCTCTGATATTGATCAGCTGTTTGAGTGGTTGACAATTGCGCTCGCGTTCGAAACAGCGCATGGCATCAGATGATTCTGGTGCTTGCAAGCCTCTTCTAAACGAAATAACAAGCAAAAAAAGAGCCAAAGCGGTTGGCGGGCCCATCGCAGTACCTTGTGCGGCCTCCTTTCCAAAACGGAGGTCGATCTGCAGTGCAGTATAACGAACTAGTACGGAAAGAAGACAACAAAAAGCAATCACTAGCCAGCACGAAGTCCCGACCTGTGCAATATCGTCTCGTACATTTGCGTGATGACCTGCCCGCCGCCCCCGACCAGCGATCTTCGTCTCATGATTGCCAGTTCCTGCCGGTCGCACTGACTTTGCCGCATGAAAGCTTCGCTCTCCGCCTGTATATACAAACGAGACGAGACTTCGCTACAGGATGTTGTGAACGACGAGAGACCAATGCGGGGCTTCGAGCCGCGACGCGAAGAAAAGGTTTTCGGCGAAACGCCGCCGCAGACGAACGCGAATGACCTTTAACCTTTTCAAAAACAAAAGTATCGGCGGAAAAACACAGCATCTTTTCGGCCATTCGAAGAAATCGGGTAATAGTGGCTGCTACGCGTGAAACAGGGCAACGGACATAAGCGCAGTGGCATTTTCAAGCTTGTTGGACAGGACCCGCTAATCTTTTAAGACAACAACGTGATCTAAACAGGGATTGTGTTTCAGCTGCAGGTGTGGACATTGGGAAACTTGTCGTTGCAGCGCATCAGGGTATGGATCGAGAGGTGGCCACAGTCGCTTTTGCTATCATCAAATGCGGCAACTACCTGCCAACTTTCAGAGACAGCGTAACATCGCGAAGAATGGAACTAATTTCGATTGCATGCTGTATGGCGATTTTTTCATTTACTAAAAATCGATTTCGTTTGCATAGAGGGGTGGATCCAGCCAGTAAGGCTGGAGGAGGAGGGGCAACTTAAGCAATATTTGGTCATTACGGGCTCACTACTGTGAACGAGAAGCGTTTACTTCATAACACGGCTGTGACAAAACAATGGGCGGCAAAATGGCCTTGAAATTACTTTCGTTGGTTTTAGGGAAGGTGATCGTCCCAATCGCCCCTGTTTGCATACCGATTCTTTAAAATTTATTTTGCTATTTTCCTTTTGCTATTTATCATGATAAATTACAGTAGGTGATGTATCTTAACGTGATGAAAAGTATAACATAGTTTGTTGCTGCTATTTCATTCAAGCGTTTATGACATGAAAAAATATTCAAAAGCATTGCAACAAGGCTTTCGCGTACGACGAACAAACACTCCAACTGCAAGTAGAATATGTGTGTTCCATCAGCAACCGCACTACATTAAACTACAGTCCATACTACGCAAACCTTCAGTTCAGAGAGTTTGTTTTTTGCTTCTTCAGCTTGTTCTTGCATTGCTTTGAGTTGACCTTCGATCAGATCTTTCTCACTGACTACTATGCTGTGACGCGAGGTGAGATCAGCGAGTTCCATTTCTTTTGTGGCCAGCTTCTGCTCAAGTGCCACGAATCCGTCACCGGCAGAGCGACTTGCAGATACTCCGATGCTCTTTTTCAGATCATCTTCGCCGTCTTCAGAAACAAGGCCTTTAAATATCAAGCAGCAACGCTGGAAATTGATCTATGTTGATACAGAGGCTAGTAAAAGGACAATAATAGAATGTCGCACTCCTTCAGGTTCGCGCTTGATATAAAAAATTACCGCATGCTACAAAATGCAAGCCTTGTTGAAACTAGGGGGGTCTCTTCAGCGTTGAAAATAAAACGCAGCTGAAGCAAATGCTGGCAAATAATCGATATCACTGCGGTGCCAATATTGAAAAGGGGCAATTTTAAGTAAAGCAGCGCAAGAAATTTTTTTCAGCGCCAAATGACCAAAACGGTGGTCGTCATCAACAACTTGGTGAAGGTCGCAGATAGCGACACACGCGAACCCGCTGACCAACAAACCATGACGGGAAAGCTGCAACAAGTCACACAAGGTCAGGCAACGAACGTCACAACAGCACCTCACATACTGTCAGTTTATGCTCCGGAACAGGCAAGCGCGCAATGACTCATCCTCGTAACACTTGGAAAGGGTTGTCTTGAAGAGCTTTGTTTACTTTGTCTCGAGTCTTTTAAACCAGGGCGAGCGATTGCGAATTCACCAGATCTGCCTTGAGTTAACTTCACAACTGTGCAAGGCAAAAGATTTGCGCCGCCTTGAAAGCTTAATTACCCTTCACGCTGTTCTGAGCGCCGTCATATGCTTTCGAACTCTGTCCGCTACTAATAAGCCTTTCCCTGAGCTCGCTGCACAGACTGCGCCTCCTAATAGTAACCTAACCCGGGCCGACGCTCATCCCTTGGCCTTGTGGTGCAAAAAAGGGCGAGATGCTGTGTTTTGACGAATAAATTCTATGTCGAAGGCTGCCAAGCTGCCCTGTCAAGCGAACTGCAGTCGCTGTTACAATCGGAGCCCGTTCAACGAAATTGCGATCACATCATCGTGGTGCATGCGCTTTTCAGGGCTAGACGCGTCTCACCAAAAAAAAAAGTTAAACAATTGAGTTGGTATTGATCAGGCCGAGCGCGCTAGACTGTTTGAGGACACTCGAACACCTACTTCACTGACGACGGCGGCGGATTCAGGCGTCTATCCAGCGAACACACATGTGACTGCATGTACAAAAGCGAAGAGCAAACACGCTGGTGCACTTGAAATAAACGCAACCTCTCTGTCCGAAAACGTTCAAATTCGAAGTTGAAGAGTGCCTTCACTAACATGCCCATTAACAATGACATTCATCCGACAGCATTTAGGTGCATGCAAACAATGCGCGTGCTATTGCGTGGGAACAAGAAAATCAGATTACAAAATCAACATAATTCTCTCCAGCTTACTTTAAACACACGTAATTTCAAGATTACACAAGTGTGGCACCTTACATATCAGGCCTTCTATTGAATATACCAAAGCCGTCGGAAGGAATGATCGGAGTGGGTAACAAACAAATATGTGAAGAATCTCACTTTCCCACTTTCCACAGTTCTGATCATACCTTATGAAAAATGGACACATGGACGCGATGGCCTGAAAGCTGAGTTTATAGGGGGCGTCAAAAATAGTGCCAACACAACGCGCCATACGACTTGTTCACATGGCCGTTCTATCAAGGTGCTTTGCTTTACGCGAGAAAAGATCCACTCGTTTCGATGACAGATACATGCGGTGGTCATTTCGGCCGCGATAGTCACCGATGGCATTCTGTCTATAAAAGACACTTTGAGTGACGTCTTTACCAAGTCCACAACCGATTGGCTTTTTTCACGACGTTAATCAAACATGACAACACGTCACAATTATACATTTTGTTTCCTTAGACCACGCGCAGAGTAGCGAAACAACGTAACAGCCCCTGACGAACAAGTTTGCAGGTTTTGCTGACACAATAACTTTGCAAACTCAGGGCGGCTGCCCTCACTAAAGTGCCGGCCGTCGGTTCGCAACGAATATAAAATCATCCGCGCCTGGAGGACGGTACAGTTTGTACAGATTTCATACAAATGCAAAAATAAAAATATGTTAGTTGGATGCGAGGTCCCCTGGCTAATGCAAGTCTTGTATTGGTGGTTGAGAGGGTGTTTGCTGTGACCCCAATTGCAAATATTCATCAACGCAACCGTCAAGTATCTTTATCTTGCTAATGGATCTTACTGAATAACATAAAGAATGCTTCCAGATTCAAACAAATGAGAATCAGATTCTGTCACATCAGATAAAACATTTCTGGAGATTTGCGTTTGTTACCATTCAGGGAAGATGGTGGATTTCCTAAAATTTTTGCTGTTGGTAGAGTCAAGGGCAGGTTTTGGTGATGCCTGGAATAACTAGTTGATTTAATAGCCCCCTAACATTGTAACATGAAGTGTTCTTTACTCATAATAAGCAGGTTTAGAAAGTCTTGGTTCTCATTCACTGTACTGTCTGCTTTGTTTCGATCATGGTGTTTATAATGAAAGATAATAAATTTACGAATCATAAAAACAATGCGCTTACTTTTCAACAATATGTCTCTGACATACTCACGAGTACACGGCCCAAGTTTGAGAACCCAGGTCCTACAGAGAATCGAGAGATATTTTGAAGACTACAAGTCACATATTAACAATGGGCTACCAGGAACTGACCAGATTACAAACAGTGGAAGAGAGATAAGCCTTAAGATAATGATGGTAGTGCTTTATCTCTCTTTCTTGAGTTACTTAACATATATTGGCATGCTTCCCTTGCAGAGAAGTTGCCATCAGATCCATGCAGCATGTGCCATTGGCGTTGGCGTTACAGTATGAAGAAGCATTTAGTTACAGCATTTTAATAAATTGTAGTTTTTGTAATATCACTTTTTCAGTAACCCCTACCTCATATGCCTGGGGCCTTCACCCCATTCACTCTCCTCCGCACACACCTGGATAGAGTATCAGAACAACGAGCATTATTATAACATTTGGCCTGCTGAAGATGCATACTTTACTAAGCATGAAAACCTTGTTCATTTGCGTTGTTGGTCTGCAACGCCAACACTGTATTCAGAAATGGTAAAATTTATACAGTCAGCTCCTGAAATAGAGCTTAGAGTCAAGTCATCATTACCGATTGTCTTCAATTATTGAAAACAGATCAATTCAATGAAGTGAAATAATTCAAGTAGTTGGAGTTGCTCAATGTGATCTGTCAATCATTTATAAGTAAACAAAGGCTTAGTAGGTTACCGTTTGCACATGGGCATCACGTGCCTTTCTTGCCCTGTGCAAGTTAGCCTTAGATCACTGCATTTATGCTTCAGATTTTATGCCACTAAACCAAAAACTACAGGCCTAGCTTTTATATAGCAATCACGGCAAAGGATATGTTTGTTTTGCATCATGTGATGTTATATCATATGGAATATATCAAGGAATATCATATGCTTTTCTTTCATTGCGGATTGTCATCTTTTTTGACCTTGAATCCCAATTTGGATTTTACAAGTCATGCAGCCCTGTGGCATATTTGCAACATTACATCGAAATGCATCATATGAAATTCATTCTTCCAATTTAGTGTCGAAGCTTGCAGTGAACACCAGAAGCTGGTCTTCAAAACTACTGTTAAGGCTTTTTTGAGTTTTGAAAGAATTAAGCTGAAATCAATTAAATTAAGGTCCACAAGCCAAAGGTATATGTGTGATCAGCAATCAGCGTATCTCAAAAAAAAAAACAATGCAGGACTGCAGCCATGCGACTACCACTTATATTGCCAAAATAACCACCAGACATGAACATAGCTAGGATCAAATGTATCATTTCTGCATACAAAGAATCCATGTTTAAGAAGTTACAAACTACTCTTGTCAAGGTCGTATTTGGGTTAATGAGACATCAATAAATCATGTAACAGACCTTGCAGAGACAATGGCCAATTTTAATGTGCCATGGTCTCAAAGAGCAAAGAATACACCCAATGGCAAGTGACAAGCAGTCAATTTTTAACATGCATAAACTTTCTGTTAATGTGCAAATACAATAGCGAGTCGCGCATGCAATGTGGTGAACTCACTGGCTGCAACATTCACATTTTCACTGTTGCTCATCTTTAAAAGAGGTCTTCCTCAACAGGAACAAAACACAGAGTCAAACCAAAACTATACATGCCACTTTTCCGATAAAACCTGTTTGAAAGCAATGCATATAAAAAAGCAAAANATANACACACACACACAGATTATGGTTTGCTATGAAACATGCAGCTTAAATTGCATACCTGCATTGCTTGCTGCTAACTTTCACAAAACCTGCNTTAATTGGGCATTGTCAGGTTAATAATTAAATTTCACTAATGCTACAATGACAACTATAACAACTTGATACAGTAGGTATAGTGTTGTTANAGAGGTGCTTCACCAAGTTGTTTGAACTTTTTCTGGTAAAACCAGGTGTACCCATGTAACCACGAAGACCAAACAACCTTCATTGGCACTGTCTGACCATTGACCCACTTGCTGCGGCAGTATTTCACTAACTTCTTTGACAGTTGAGTCCTCTATGTTTGTAAAAATGACTTGATGTTTCAGGTTTACAAATTTCACTGTTTTGTTCTCTGTAATCAAGCTTTGGGACATGTATTCCTTGCAAAATTCTTATCGGCACTGTTTGTACTCATCACAACACTTGGTCGTTATTTGCACTGGTCACACTATTCAAAATTCTGGTAATGTGATAACAAATAAATTTTCATGATGTGATCCACAAACCCAGGCTACAAGCCTCACCTGAAAAACACTACAGTGTTAGCCATTACACATTAGTGATTCCATGTGCAGGTTGTTTTATCCTGCCTTGTCATGAGTACTTTATTTGAATTAACACTTTGTCGTCTGGTAGGAATCAAGGATTCTCACACCAAAACAACTGGATCACACATGGCTTTGCACGCGTGTAACTCGGATGCCAAAAGTGGTAGAGAGCTGTTCAAAGCATCAAAAATTTGGCAAGTCCTCTAGTCTGCACTTGAAGAAATTTTTTGCTTGGGGTGCACAGATTTTTTGTGAGTGACGTTATAAGTGGAGGATTTTTAGGCCACCTTGGTCCAATTTTCCTGGCCCTGGGCCCAAACCGTCAGATGGTGGCATTTCGCTGAAGTTTCTCTTGGAAACTAAGCTACAATCGGAGTCTTTTGATACTTTGGATGACCTGCTGTGGTTTCAGGTTCAAAAGTTATGATCCAAAGTAAAAAAAATATTTGACTAATTAGCTAATTAATTTATTTATATTAGATCATAACTTTTGAACCAGAAATGCTAGAAAGTTGATCAAAGGCTCAAACGACTGAAACTCAAGTCTAGTTTCCAATAAAACATCATCAAAATACTTTGGCCTAGCGGTTGGGCACTGCGCCAGGTAGCATGAGCCAAAATGACCTAAAAACTACTTCACTTATGATGTCACTTGTAAAAAATCCGCAACCCCCAACCAAAAAAAATTTTTTCGAGTGCAGACTTGAAGACTGGTCGATCTGTTTGAGCCCTTGAACAGCTCTCTAGGGTAATCGGCGGAGNAGCTATGGCATTGGTGTGGCAACCATAAACTGCTGGTTTAAGGCCGAAATCTAGGTACGATATATTCGTAGACCGGCCTTTAAAGTGTTTAAAATATGTTTNTCCAATCTCTTGCAAAAACAAACAAGACATGCTCACAACTTAGCCAACTGCACTGTTGAAGACCTTATTACCTTCAGTTTAAAATTTTAGGAAAACNTTTCATTGAAATCAAGCCACCCATCTTTGGCCCCTGGTTGGTTGCAAGAACAATAAAATTGGTCTTTTTCTTAACACTTTGAGTGCAATGCAGTTCGTCGCAACACATCACATTGTTTGCAACAGGCTCCAGCCCCAGCTCTACCATCTAGAAGTTTTTTGAATGAACGCAAGGTGGTGCTTTGAACAATGATGCCAATTTTAATTGGGTGCATGCAGTGAAATGGAAAAGCTGGTGGAAACATAATGAAAGACCACTAAAACCTGGTTCTAACAAATCAGTGAAAGACAAACTGAATTTTCATAGCAAACGATGCAAAAGAAGCAATACACTAAAAGGTGGACCACAATGATATAAATATATTTATGTATTGTTTGAATGTAAAGTAGTTCAAAGATCATGCATGACATAGTACCAATTTGTTTTCTAAAAACCAAACAAATTTAATGGCTACTGATAACACAAGACACAAAACATGAAGTTTTCTATGGTGACATTATGCTGCATCTTTGTGCGGATATCTCAGGAAGAAAAATTTTGTCTCCGCATCACATGCCTTATTTGGAAACAATGTGCATCTTCATCCAACATTTTTTATTGGGGTCATTCTGCATCAACTGTCCCAGCCAGTCAACCCACCATCTCAGATTTTCCTTAAATTTCATATGCTAGCCTGTTTGAGGTTTGTGGATTCGCTTACACGCTTGATTTAGAGTAAGACTAATGAATTTAGTAGCTTTCTTTTTTTTAATGAATTTAGTAGCTGCAACGGATGAAAACATGCCATAGCAGTACATGAAAACATCTTGTGAGTTGGTTTATGCATTGTAGTCACGATTCTAATGACTCTGATACTGCTGAGGCAGTTTTATAAACAATTTTTTTGGAGATGTTACTCAAAAAAGAATACATCCAGATCATTTTTCCCTTTTTCTGCTTCAAATACCAATGGCAATTTGTTACTTAAATATTGTTGTATAACTCATATGCTGCAACTCTGTTTCATGTTCAGCACATTGGACTACATTTGCCGTTGGTTGAACCAGATTGGTTGATGTGATCATAGGGCAACCAATTTTTTGACCAAAAAATTGAAAATTTTGACTTTACAATTTACAAATTTTGACTTCATTTTGACCACCAAATTTACTGTGTTAGCAACTGCAAAATAATTCAGCCTTAATTGTTCAGGTTAATCCAGAAGCATATTCATTTGCTCTATGCTTCGAAATATGAAAACACTAGGTTGTTTAACTTTGGGTATGATATATAGATAACTACATCAATAACTACTGTAGAGTCAAATCTAAAAACATCATAAAGTTAAAGCACTGTATGCATAATGGATTGAACATTTACCAAAACAAGCACGGCAAAACTACATTTCTCACCACCCATGCCTATCCCACATAATATTAAATCGTCCGGTAGTGAGCAAAACAACATTATTACATCAGAAATCGCACTAAACCCACTATCATTAGAGAATTAACTTCACTTGCAAAAGCATATCAGTATCTGTTGTTGCAGTTTCAATAAAATGTCGATAAAGAGAAAAAACTGTATCGCAAAAAAAGTTTGACCTAACAATAAATTTTGACCTAATGAAATATTTTGACTTTTTCAAACACTTTGAGAGCCGGCGTACGATATATTCGTACTTCAATTTCGGCCTAAAAACAAAGTTTTCGGTTGCCTTACCAACGCCTTAGCTCCTCTGACGATTGCCCCAGAGAGCCGTTTGAGGGCTCAAACGGATCGGCCAGTCTAGTAGATTGCACTCAAAAAAAATCCATCTTCAGTCAAAAAATAAAGCAACACTTAACAGTGGTAGCAATTCAAAACCAAAAGACTCTATAACGCAACAAATAGCAGTGTGACGCAAAAGACGTCAAAAGTAAAACCAAGTCCAGCAACCCTGTCAAAATCGCTAAAGGTAAAAGCAGAACCAACAGCTATGGAGAATGTGCTAAAACAAAACCTACGTAAGGTCGTAATCTGCGAAATCAAGCCAAGACCAGCAGCAAGAGGTCGTTCACAGAATATTGCAAGCAAAGGATGCAAAAATGTTTACAAATAAGTGCTACAACCAGCACGATGTGTCGACGTCAACACCAATTCACAAAACATGTATCAACATAAGAACTGAGCATCAGCTTTTGAATTGATAGCATTGCAGCTTTTGAATTGCTACCATTGCCAAGTGTTGTTTTATTTTTTGACTGAAGATGGATTAAGAATAATCTGAAACATCTCAAAATATAACATGCATAGTCTTTTGAAGGCTTTTTTAGTATTGATGAAACTGTTAAGTCCATTCCAATTTCATGGTCCAAAATCTTAAATTTTGTTTATTAATTCAACATATACTTTGTTTTGATCATGTTGCATTAACATCTGTGTATTGAACATAACACTATTACACGTTTGGAATTGAGGAAATTTTGTGATGCAATCCAGAATTCTGGAAGTTCAGTGGTGCAATTCTCCCAATGTTCCCACATGTTCATATCTCCAAAATTATATATAAATAGAACAAGGCAGAGAATTGGTGTTTTCTAAATTACGGTAATGTAAACAAGTGCTGAAAATATCATTTTGATCACATTTAAAGGGAAATAGGTCTGAGCAGTAAATGATGAAAGTGTCAGAAGTTTTCATGTCAGTGGAAAACAAATAAGCATACAAGAGATTCAATTTTGTTTAATCAAAACTTTGATGACACAAAATGCACTTCATCTCTACTGAGGACAATTCTCACCATCACATAACAAGCCTATAATAATTACACCTATGATATACTTCACATACAGAAGAGTATACAAGCACTGTGTTGTTTACTATTCCTTAGATATCCACAGGGATCTGAGTGTTTTTAGTGCTTTTTCCTGATATTCAATATTAACTCTTGTGAAATATACTACATAACTTGAATCTGACATTACATAAACTTATAAATGAAGTACCTTGAAATATCACTGCTGGGGTCACTTGCGTTTTTCAGTAATCAATAAAAGGTTTCTTGCCAAATATGCGCAGAGCTAACATTATGAACACTTTGGTGTCCGGCTGGTTTCGGGGATTTTCCCGAAAAAACAACCAGATCGCACATTGCTTTGCGCGCTCGTAACTCGGGCGCCAAAACTGGTAGAGAGCAATTCAAACCCTCAAAAGATGTAGCAAGTCTTCTAGTCTGCACTCAAAAAAAATTTTTTGGTTGGGGTGTGCGGATTTTTTGTGAGTGACATCAAAGTGGAGGACTTTCAGGCCACCTTGGCCCACTTCCTCCGGCCCTGCACTCAACCCATTAGATGGTAGTATTTCGCTGAAGTTTTTTATTGGAAACCAGGCTACAATTCGAGTCTTTCAATACTTTGGATGACCTGCTGGGGTTTTGGGTTCAAAAGTTATGATCTGAAGCAGAGGTGGGCAAACTACGGCCCGCGGGGTGCATGCGGCCAGCAAAGGCATTTTGTGCAGCCTGCAGGGCAGTCACACGTACATGGATAGTACATATGTGGAATGTATGTTAAAGTAATTTTAACGATTAGATTAGAATTATCAAGTTTTTTTCCACATGCTTCATTCGAAACGGCATTTTTACTCAACCAGAAGTGACTATTGTTACCTTCATTTTGTGGCAGCTCATGTGAAAAGTTTTTTTTTAGTTTTAAAGCAATTGTAGGTGTTGTATATGTAATACGGGCATGCGGCCCACGATAGCAATAAAATCTTCAATGTGGCCCTCCCTAGAAAATGTATGCCCACCCCTTATCTAAAGTGATAAAAATATTTGACTAATTAGCTAATTAATTTATGTATTTATTTTAGATCATAGCTTTTGATACAGAAACGCTGGAAAGTCGATCAAAGGCTCAAAAGACTCAGACCTGAGCCTAGTTTCCAAAAAAAACTTCAGCAAAATACTTTGGCCTAGCAGTTGGACCCTTGACCAGGTAACATGAGCCAAAATGGCCCAAAAACTACTTCACTTATGATGTCACTCACAAAAAATCTGCAAGCCCAAACCAAAAAAATTTTTTGAGTCCAGATTAGAAGACAGGCCGATCCGTTTGAGCCATTGAACACCTCTCTAGCACAATCAGCGGAGGAGCTATGGCGTTGGTAAAGCAATCGTAAACTGCTGGTTTTAGGCNGAAATCTAGGTACAATATATTCGTACACCGGCTCTCAGTGTTAAAAATTCGACATCNTGTTATCAGGTTTNATCACATAATTTCTGAAAATAAAATCTACCCAAATATCAGACAACGNGTCTTTGTACTGTTCCATTAACACATTACACGTGCTACAAGGAGCTGCTTGTCATCACAACCTTTAAAGTTNCCATGTGCAACAGGTCACTGCTGAAATTTGTAAAATGCACTAGAAGTACATCAAGAGCATTGATCAACTCCTAAAATTGTGATGCAGATCCTATGTAACTGGTCTTATATTCTTGTGCTTCTTTTTTCAGGGTTAATGGGGTAACTCACAGCATAAATACAAAAACAGAGGAACAGTTCGAACCAATACATGCTGTTTACCACAATTCCATGCTCTCTTGACATTTTGCATTGACTTGCAACATGCTTCTTTTGCATTTATAACTTTTGAACCAGAAATGCTGTTGTGCCATTGAAAAATTGGAAAATGTGCAAGCAATTTTTTAGAGGCTAAAAGCAACCTTTTATCCAGCCAGGGCCTAATTTTCTTTATATTTATTAAATTGAAGCATTCATGTAAAACCTTTTTTCAAAAAGAAAATTTTTGATTTTACTCATCAACATTCATGGGGCATCACTAAGTGGTCAGTGACCTAAAATATTTTAAAATCAAATCAAGACCCATTTCTTTAGCTTTTATCGTTCAAAAGTTGCATTTTTTAATTACTTGACCTAAAAATGGTGGAATACTAATTTTCACCTCTTTCTTATCAATAGAAACAAAGAAAAAGCAAAAAATCGCTCATGCGCAATGCCATAAAACACTTCATTTTCAAGTGATCAATCTCTTATAATATACGTCCGATTTTGCTAATTTTTGTTGTTGAGCTCAGAATTAAATTTCCCTTCACATATGTAGAAACAAGTAAAATCTGAGATGTAGCATTCCAAAACCATTCGAAAATTTGTTATCTTATAAAAAAAATTGCCCCTATTTTAAATGACTTTTGAACCAAAAATGCTAAAAAGTTGATCAAAGGCTCAAAAGACTGAGACTAAAGCCTAGTTTCCAATAAAAACTTCAGCGAAATACTTTGACCTAGTGGTTGGGCTCTAGGGCTGGTAACATGAGCTAAAATAGCCAAAAAACTACTTCACTTTATGATGTAACTCACAAAAAATTTGCAAACCCCAACCAAAAAAATATTTTTTATTGCCGAGTAAAAGACTTGCCAAATCTTTTGAGGGTTTCAACAGCTCTTCAGCGCAATCAGCATAGGAGCTATGGCGTTGGCAAGGCATCCAGAAACTGCTGGTTTCAGGCTGATTTCCAGGTACGAATGTAACATACACCAGCTCTCAAGGTGTTAAAGA
>JGI24159J19872_10002628_pt1 | contig 21630 bp, 12 predicted proteins | sample Ectturendosymbi4_FD_19872 | JGI IMG/M metagenome (IMG submission 19872) | reverse complement strand
AGGGGAGGATCGACTCGCGTTCTCCGCGGTCTGGAAAGTGACGGAGAAAGGAAAGGTGAAGAGTTGTTTGCGTGCCATACACGCCCGTAAAGTTCACCACGTGTTGAACGCTGGTTATTTATATTTATGACTCTCGACCATGCGTTGGTTGTTTCTGTGTTTCGTAGTTTTGGCAATGGAGCCAATTATTTTTCCAAGATTACCTGCTTACTTGTAGTACACGTGGTGAAAGCGTCGTATGCGACTCAGTGGTTCTCAGCCTTTTTAGTGATGTGCCTTTTGGTCAATATTTTGTCCATCTTTTGTCAAAATTCATGTACCCCTTGGAGCACCTTTGAGTACCCTAAGGGGTACGTGTGCCCCCATTTGAGAACCACTGGCATACGTAACAACGTAACGAATGTGTCCTGTGCAGTTTTTTCATTCGCTTTTGTAGCATTCGCTCGCTAGTTGATGTCTATTGCTTTCCTATTCGCACGCACCTACCGACCATCCACATGAAACATTCGCCAGATCTTGTGCGAGTGGTTCGGACGGTCCGTGATCCGGTCCTGCGCTCAGTTCAGCTACGACCACGCCCAGTCCTTCATCGACGATCCTGATCGCGACTTCGCTTCGACACCTCCCGAAGACAACGAGTTCCCTGCGATCGACGGAGGCCACTCCATCGCTGCCGTCCGTGAAAAAGTTTTGGATCTGCACAAAGTAGGCGACGATCGTCGAGCCATTTCGGCAAATCACTATTTCATTGGCAGTCGAAATTTGTGTGAAACGACCTGCTTTGAAAAGCCCTGGCTGGTACTGACTGCTTCACGCCAAGAAATGGCGAAAGAAACAGTTTTACTTAGCTCTTGAACAGAATATAGCAATACCGTCACAATTTTAGTAATTAAAACACTTGTGACTCTCTGTGTTGATAAAATTCCCATCAGATATACTTGCCGCTTCGCAAACTTCCCTTCGAAGAGACAAAAGATGCGAATTTGAGTTATCAATCAAATATGCTTGGGTGCCATCTTGGCCGTTTGTACACGTCTTCATAAACGCAAGATAGAGAGGATTACATTACAGGTGTTTTTTTGTCTCCGGGTTTTGTTTACGTGTATCGGCTGCAAGCGGTTCTTTTGCGTATTCGATCCTCCCACAATCCCTGTTTTCCTCCGATGCAGATCGCACAGAACCTGCGCCGGCAGCGAGTGGCTGACGGGGCGCTCCGACTCGACCAGGTCCGACTCGCCTACTCGCTTGATGCGGAATCTGGCATGCCCAACGGCTGCTTCACATACGAGTACAAGAAGAGCAACGAGTTAGTTCCGCTGTGCTTTAAGTAGCGATTTGCATGCGGTCTACGTCATCGATGCACATGTAACTTCTCTGTTGACTGGGTTTGTTTAAACCAAGTGGTTCTTAACCTGGGTTCAATCGAACCCCAGGGGTTCGATGGGTGACTTTAAGGGGTTCGGCGTAGCTCCGATGCAGGGTTCATTTTGTGCGTTAAATAAAATATACGTTTATGTTTCAAAGATATGATTTAATTCTTCTAATTACAAAGGGTTCGTTGAATGCACGGATGAAACTTGCTGGTTCAGTACCTTTAGCCAGGCCAATAACCACTGGTCCAAATGATCACCTGTCAAAGCAAGAATGCAGATTTAAACTTCGCTCATTCACAAAACTCAGGCCTAGTAATGAAGCCCCCTTCCTGTTGAGGAACAGACCCTTCGCGTTAAAGGGGAGTCTCTGCATGTTAGGGGAGTCGTACCTTCACCGAGGGCATGATATTTCCAACTGTTTATTTCACTTACAGAGACGTCAAAGCGACACGCGCACTAAAGAACATCCTCATCCTTATAAAAAAATGGACATTTCACCCATTGGTTGCCCTTAATGTTAGCTCCGTTCAGCAAGCCTACATCGTTGTGTTTCACAGCAAAAAAATGTTAGTAGCGCAACCGGGGGTAAGATCATGGGAACAAAGCTTCTGTTGAATGTGAAAAGCTGCGTATGAGGTTCGATTGAGCTTGGAAACAATGTACAACGAAACGTATTTTTGCTATAAAATTATACTTTTAATAAGCGAAATGGCTTTAGCTTTTAATTGATGCAAAGTCAACGACGTATCTTGTTTTGCAACTCAGCACCTGCGCTTTACCTGGTTACCTGGCAACGCTCACACCACGTAACTGTCTCCTTGTCGAAAAAACTACGGTATTCTGTTAATTCCTTCGAATAGAGCGACTGTTGTCATTAAATTTATATGTTCTTTCTGATGAAATCCTGTCCTGACCATTTCACGCTTTCGGATGAGGTCAACAATCTGCAAGTTAAGGAGGTAAAGCGAAATTAATAATAATTCTGGCATGCTAACTGCCCCAATCATGGTGGATCTTCCTCTTGCCGTTGCCTTCTCAGTAAGCGTGCTGTCTTATTGGCTAAAAATGAATTGCTCAAGTTGCAAGGAACTCATGCCGACTGTGTCGAGTTGCTCCAAAGCTAACTTTACCCCGAGGAGTCATCAGTTAACCATGTCCTGTGAATTGTGACCCACTGTTGTGGCTGCTTGGTAAACAGTGGCGCGTTTACCAAATAAGATTAGTTATTTTAGATGTGTATTGCCGAGCTTAGGAAAATCATTAGCAAAGCAAGCGACAGCTAGTGTTTCTGTGCTCGTTGTTCCATATCCGTTCAAGAAATAGGCGCGACACATTCGGGATAAACTTTCGTGGGTGAAGTTTGTTCCTGCCCTAAACGTCTGTGCCGGTGCGTTATGTTGCCCTGCGTTTTGAATATTCAGCCGTCCAATGTTGAATTGGTGTCTGGTGGTAGCCATGACGTAAATATTCCACTCTCAGTTTCTAACTTAAATGTCGCTGCAAAAACAGCACAAATGCATTGTTTTTCTTTATTCTGCAGCGCTGGAGTGACCATACAACGACTGTAATTTTTCTGTTTTGGAGCATCTTTGAAATGGTCTCTGACTTGGTTGTGCAGTTGTGTCTTCGTTCTTGCTTGTAGCAAATTATGAGTCTTTTTGTCTAAAAAACGGATTTTCGTCAGGTTGATAGAAGAGTTCATGCTCCTGGCTAACATGGCAGTTGCGCATCGTTTATACAAGAAGTTTCCGAATGTAGCGTTCCTCCGTTCTCATTCGCCGCCCAAAGAGGTAAGCAAAGCCTTGAATGTAGATCAGGGTGCAATTTTTCTTTTCCGCATTTAACTTATGTGCTTTTTCCTCGTCTAATTTTTCCAAAAATCAGCATTGCACTTTGAAATCGCTCAATTACCGCTCGTATGAACTTGGCTTCTCATGTGCGCATCAGAGGTGGCTGAAGTCACATTTTCCGGCTCTTGACTCCGCCCCTGTTCCGGAATTTTTGAATCCGGACCGAAATTTTTTCAAATACAAGAATCCGACTCCTGTTCAAACTCCGGCAGCCATCGATGCAACCGAAATTCAGCGCTATTTGTACTTACGAAATGGTATTTATAAAGACCATGCAGACTCCTGCTGCTGCTGCTGAAAATAAAAATTGACTCCGTATCCGGGTCCGCAAAAAACGCAAAATCCTGTCGGAGTCGATTCCGGATCTGCGGTCACCTCTGTTGTGTGTCTCTGTTTTGTTCACAATACCGCGTCGCTCGGTTGCGCACGCAACCGCTCGCACAATAACAGCTTTGTGATCGATGTTCTCAAAAAACAAACCAAGCCGAGAAGAACGAACTGCTGTTTGATATATGCGTGATAATGTTGCAACAACCGCAAGTCTGCTCATCCTTTGCAGGAGGGTATGCGGGCCGTTGTATCGCACTGTCAAGCGATCGGCTTGCCACTGGATGCATCGTCCTCGGGAGAACTAGCGGTAAGTTGAGTTGTCATGCTTGCTAGTTACGCGACAGGCTCCAAACGTGCTTCCTCAAAAATACGATGGGGCTCGTACTGATCCTCTTTCCAAAATGACATATTAAGCACATTCTGAAAGAGACGCTAAACGTTTATTTGATGGAGGCGGATTTTCGAGAAAACTCAGTCAACAGCGTGCTTGGACCTTCTTGAACTGCTGGTTTCACCGTTATCATTGAAGCGTGGGCAGCTTTGCTATACAAACAGACAACGTGGAATAAAATGTAACAGATTCTTCAAACATTGGTTAAGACAACTCGTTTTCAAATGTGTCTTAACTTTGAAGGTCGACGGTTTCTGCGATTTCTGTGCTGTTGTCTGAATGCTTCTTGTTTCTATCTTATGTGTGCAGCGCTCATTGGAGCAGGTTTGCGGTGACGACGAGCTCGCTGCTTGCAGGAAGCAAGCCCTCTACCTGCTTGCTATCAAACCTCAGCAGGTGTGTCAATGTTTTCCTTTTTCGCGGTTACGAATACGATGACTGCAACGCTTTTGTGTGCTTAGCAAGGCGTTTTGAGTGCTGCAAAAAAGTTTTTGAAAATTGAAGATGTTTTTGGTTACGCGAACTCTCCTGGCGGATGTGTCGCTCGCTTGCAGTCACCAAAGTTATACGTTGCTCTCCTGCACAACCTAATCACAAGAGCACTCGAAAAACAATTCAGTAAAGCTCGATTTTGTTTGCCTTGGCCTTAATTTCTTAGGGAGTGTAGACGACGATTCTAAAGTGAACAGTATTAGCGGTATACACGCAGGTTCTTTTTAGATGATTGCTGTTTGGCTCCTTGTTTGAGGAATGAAGTTTTTATGGGCATCACTTTGATTTTACTGCTAATTTCAGTACAGCCCAAAAAACGAATGAAAATGTGTAAAGGTTTATAACTGGACAACAACCGGTTTTAATGAGAAATTTGCCTTTTGCAGCTTGTCATTGCGATTTTCGTTTCAGTTTACTTTTTTTCGCTTCAGCTTGCTACCTACATCTGTGCCGGCGCTTTCGATGACCCAACTGTGTACCGGCACTACGCCTTGAACGTCCCGCTCTACACGCACTTTACCTCCCCGATACGAAGATACGCTGACGTCGTCGTTCATCGGCAACTTGCCGCCAGTCTTGGTAAGAACTGCGACTGCGACGCAGTCTTTGCATCCGGTTTCCTGCGATGAATTTTTTGGCCTTGCAAGCCTCCGTTGACGGAAAGTACACTGTCCGGCTTGACTCGGTTGTAATGTTTCGGACCCCACCATGTCATTAATACNTCAGTCATTAGTGACGTCTGTTGTGCTTGGCGCATGCGTAGAAAGTTTTAGATGACTACAAGCTTANAGTAAGTCCGGTTTCTGGCCAGCCCTGGGACAGAAGTTCGATATATGGCACAGTAGTTCTCAGTGTGAATCTCACCTTTCCGTCTTGGAAAGCATTGTTTTGCCCGTTTTTTGTGAACTCACTGCAGTACAATGCTAATTAGCAAGCTCGAGCAATACTAACTTCCTGCTTCAGCTTCCCGAAGGGATAGCGGCTTGCTCAGCCTGACATCACTGCTGGTTAGCGATGTTGGCATTGCTTTGCCGCATCAGTGAACCGAACGCTAATTTTACTCTGCGTGAGGTTTTCGTGGACTATCAAGCACCTGTTACGCGACGGAACTTTCCGCTGCTCAGAAAAATCGTTATAAGCTGATTCGATTATGCGGCTTCAGTGATGAGCTTTTCTGGAAAGCAATGCTGAATGCTTCTAAGATTAAGGAAAACCGTTTATCACGTTCCGCGCGTCCATTTTCCAGGCACGCACTGGACAGTCTCAGTAGCGCAGATCGCAAGCATGGTCAAAACACGTGTGGAGTCAGGTGTGCCAATGTGGTGAGATGAATTTTCCGGGTTTTGTAAAAACAGGCACAATTGGAATTCAACGAATTTTCTGCAATCGGTCTGAAATATGGTTGCGTCAAAAATGACCAGGACCCGAATGCTCTCGCCACACCATGTTATTAATCTCTTACTGGCGCTACTTCAGGATAACTGGTGCTACCTTTGGTGTGATTCCAAATATTTTTTGATGCACAGTCCTACATGTATTACCTGCGACATGTTACCTCTGTGTTGTCAACGTATTTGTTACGGCGTATACTTCGCCAGCCCCAACCAAAAAGTATCCAACTGTTCACATCCAGGCGACAAGACCGACATGGAGAACATGCAAGCCGGGGTTGAGGAGCTTCAAAACCAGGCCACGTTGTGCAACCAAAAGAAAATGAACTCAAGGATGGCACAAGAGGCGAGCGTCGATCTCTTCTTCAACGTTCTCGTCAATGTGAGTTGAATGTCGACTTTGCGAGTCACTGGTCAGTGCACGCGTGATGATTGATTTGCAGTAGGGTGGTACGGTCCAAGATTTTTTGAGCCCGGACCGCCCATAGCCCGCAAAATCTAGCCCATTAACGGTCCGCCCATTAGCGGGCCGAGGGCACTTTTTTCTTTTTCAATCCGGCCCGCCCATGGCCCGCTAAACAATTGCACGTTCTACTTACAAATATCAAACAAAAACAGTTTAACTGCTAAAGTGATAGTGATTTGTTACGTATAAAAAAAGCACTCATTAATTTTCAATTTGCACCTATTAATGCCTACACAAAAGTTGGTGGTTTCACTCACTTTTTACGCCGCCGAGTGGTTCTAACTCAAAAATATTTTTTTGAAAGTTTTTAAGCGTTAGCGGTCCGCTGGTTCAATCTTAGCGGTCCACCTGAAAAAACGGACCATCAGCGGTACCATGCCATTTCTAATTTCACGGGTCAGTGCACGCGTGGTGATTAATTTCACGGGTCAGTGCACGCGTGGTGATTGACTTCACGGGTCAGTGTGCACGCGTGGTGATTAATTTCACGGGTCAGTGCCCGCGTGGCGATTGATGTCCAAGAATGTTTGCTTTGCCGAAGAGCTGCGTGTGCATCAAAAGTACACAGGCTGCTGAAACACTGGCCATGTCGGGAAGGTGAAGACCAACGATCTTGCCCAAGGAACGATTCACTCAGTGGCTGCGCGTCCATCATCGATCAACCTTTCGCTTCTGAGGCGGACACTCCACCCTGAGCTATCGGCGCCCCAAAACGCTGTTGCAGTAAAAGTCTTGCCAATATGTCCTTATCACCAAAACTGCTTCATCTCAGGCTTTTGTAACTGTGTCGAACTGTATTTGTGCCCCTTGGTTGACGCAACGCAGCAACAAGATGTTTCAATTCTGACTATTGCCATAACCCTCAAGCCGCCGTCTGCGGGAGAGTCTCTCGCCCAGCTTTTGCGTTTGTCTCGTCCGTAACAGATTATTATTTGGCTTCAAACAAATTTTCTGCGCCGTAGATCGTAGAGTTGCACAACGTTTCGAGTTTACGACCGAGTTAAATCATCCCCGTTTTTGTGATTTTTTCTACATTGCCCGAATAAAGAACGAGTCAATTAAAGAAATAAAATCAGAAAAGACTCCAACGTGTGGTTTCGTCTACAGGTGCCCTAACGCGCTTGTTATTATCCCAATCTACTGCGTAACTGCAAACGTTGCAGGTACGTCTTAACGACAGTTACTCACCACGTGGATGGCGTCGGGATTGAAGCTGATTTGTGACCCAACTCGCGAAATACGGTGCTTTCTTGTATCATGTAACCGGGTTTTGGTAATAATAAACATTCTTTTACATTCCAGACTTCGGGGCCGTTCGATTGCCGTGGCATGGTGATGTATGTTCGCGATAACGGCTTCGACGTTTTGTCCATCGAGTACGGCGTGGTCAAGCGAGTGTTTCTATCGGTGAGTTGCTTCCCGATCAGACTGGTTCTCCTATTTCTGTGGTAAATTCAAATCATCGTTTTTTACTTCGATGGTAGCGTTAGACTTGCGGAAGGACCGCGTGTATTGAAGTATAGACTCGTTGGAACATGAGGGCGTTTGTTTGTTCAAAATAGTGACATTTAGTTCTTAATTATTTGTATCCTATTTTTACTGTACAGTAGATTTGCTCCGTTGCATCGATGCTAATCCCTGACTTTTAATTGTTTCTTCATGTAATTTTGCAGTGGTGTGTACGCCTTGTCATTGTTGTTCATGTCTTTTGCATGTGTATTTTGTTTCTGTTGTTTACCTATTTTCCCTTGCAGTCAAGTTGACACTTACTGTATATCATCTTCACATTTCTATGGTTGCCCAGTTGTGCCGCGTAAAATTTTGTTGTATTTAAAAAATCCACTGTAACTTTTTCTTTTAACAAATATTCTTTAGTTTCGTAAAAACAATAAAAAAATCAGATAAATAATTTTGCAAAATGATTGCGCGAGGTTATTTCAAGAACAAAGAGTTCATGACGACATTTTAATTTTACCGCGCTCAATATCGCCAACGAAGTGTTTTCAATTGAAGTTTGTGAATGAATCACCGTTTGTGAATTGATATGTAGCCCGGCAGTTTATTATTTCAAGCTGACGAATCATCGTTAACCTTGTTTCTTCTACCGTATGTTGCTTTGCATTCTCTCAACGAAGTTCAAGGTCTTTTCATAGGTGTCTAACCTATCAAGTACTGGCAAATGGGAAGCTTGCCTTTTTACTCATGTCAGAGTTATCCCCATATCAAATTCTAGGAAAAAAAACACCATTCTAATGCAAGTTAGAACCCTACGGAATTGTACAAAGGCGTTATTACAAGCATGCACGATGGCCTCTAATGCTTTTGTGGTCTAGTATACCATGATACACCTATAAATGTTGCACTTAGACTAATGTACTGTTACAGGGTACGTAATGAAAAAGTTTCGATTCCGGCATGCATTTTGTAATTTCCACAACAGGCAATTTGAAATCGACTGCAAAGTGCTATTCCTCAAGGCCACTACTTTCTGCGAGTGTCTTCTTTTAAGTTCATCTTTTTTTCTCTCAAGGAACTACCTATCTTGGCTTACAAGCTCATTGAAAGGAAAACGACCGGTCGCGAGTTGAAAGTAAACGTAAGTCGGCTCCGAATCAAGTTTTCAATTTATAGAACGCTGTTTTTCTCATTTGCTCGACTGCAGCTGTCACGTTATGAACATCAGATCCTGTGAGCATCTTATCTCATGTCTACTTTGCCGAACTTCTTTATGCGCGGTTGAAAATAGCCTCTTCCTGGGTCTGTCATTTGTGCCCGAGGTGCCCCGCTTCTCGCGTTCTGGGCGTTCGCTGCAAACACAGAAAGCCTAAGCTGGTACCTGGTCTGATACCGCGTTACTGCTCTCGGAGCAGTGCGTTGATTTACTGTAAAACTAATGTCTCCTCTTTTCAAAAAACGAAAGGTGGGCAGCAATCAGTGCACGCGGAAGTTGCGTACGTTTGTTTTTCTCGTAACGTGACTTGGAAAAAGAGCTGTCGCTCCACACAATCCAACCGATCAAGCGTAACGTAACGTGAAGGGAAAGCCGTGTGTTTTTACTTGTGCGAATAAAATGCGAACAACGGGCTGCATTTGGTGGATACCTAGAAGTAGTGTTAGTGCTCTAGTCGTTGAAATGTTTTGCTTGATCACATGGCGACAAGAAAAAAAGCATTTCATGACTTATACTTAAAATAAAAACTTCTTGATCCTAACACCGATCGTTTCTTTAGGTTGCTGTTGCGCGCTTTATCATTCGCTTCTTTTTCAACTTGGCAATGAAGGTGTTGCTCATTTTTAACTATACTTCTTTCTGCTTGTAGGTTTTAATGTTAAAATGGCCTTTGCCTGGTCGAACTGCGAAACCTCTCGGGTAAGTAAATTTTCTTCTTTTCGCGATTCGGTTATGAGTTGCGTTTTTTTACTTTTCCAAAAAGCTTCTTTCAAAGTCAAAAAAAGTTATTTCAAAGCCAGTCGTTCTGCCTTCCCCGAAATGTTAGCGGTTCATGTCTGTGTTGCTCCGCCGAGCATTGACTCCTCGCTTTGAACGATACGCGCTCGACCGGTCGCCGAGCGATTGTGGTCTGCTTTGCGTGCTGATGACGTCTGAGCGCGTCACGTGACCGATTGTTTCGAAACAACAACCATCGTCACTGTTGTGTCAAACATGCAAAAAGCTCGATTGTGTAGAAACGTAGAAGTAACGATGTACGTGAAAACAACTCCAGAACGTAGTAATGCGCCTTCCCTTTGACCAGAGCTGGGGTAATGCTGTTTGTTTGATCAGGACGAGGACGAGGAGGATGAGAAATGTTCAGTTAGGACAACGCGGTTTCTCGACTTGCCTCGCTTCACTGCAGTCAGATCGCCNTGACCAGAGACCCATGAAACATNGGCGTAGTCAAGGGGCCATGACCCCCAAATTTTTAACATATCTAGTTATTTTGTGCTTTGAGAGGCGGTTTCCCAAACAAAATACTGTTACTCGCATAAAATCAAACATTTGACCCAAAAAAAATTGGTCTGGCTACGCCACTGCCATGAAAACAGGTCGCGCAGCACTTCCGTTATTCAGGGTTATACTTCAGAATAAGTGGCCGGTTAAAATTTCCCACACTCACAGCCGGTGGGTGGCGCTTGCGGGCACATCAATGCGCTTCACCCGTTACATTGCGGAGGATTTTACAAGCCGATGGTTAAATTGCGATAATGGTGCGAGTAATAAAAGGTCACCTCGACTGTCATCTAATGGATGGCGCCTTTTGAAATACGTTAAGCTCAGTTTTTCGAATAGGTCAGCGAATGTGAATTACGACACCGCCGGTCCGGGGTTGGAACAAACAATCGAAGTCTTCGCTCTCGTCTCAATGTGTTTGGCCAAAAAGGAACCGGAGGACCCGCGTTCGATAAAAGTAAGTTTTCAACGAACCCTGGACGCACCATTAGGGCGTTTTCGAATGTACCGAGATGCTGCTTTTTATACAGTCCTTACGTTTCGCTGAAATGTTGGTGCATCTTGAAAGTTCATGCCCCGTGTCTTCTGGCTATAATTGTACATTTGTTGCAACCAATTTATGTAAGGTTAGCGGGTGTGGCTGCTTAAGCTTGCAATGTTCCTGAGCAGCATGAGTTTTGCACTCTTTGCATTTCATTTAGCATTTCGATGGCTCTTCGTACTTGCCTTAGAAAATGTTTTAAGCAATAAACTGGGTTAATACTCTACTGTGCGTTCTTTTGGAAAGTTCCATATTTACAAAAATAAATTATATAGAATTTGGGGTTAATGATAAAATTCAAGAAAGGCAGTTTTGGCTTCAAACAAATTTTCATGTCAAGCAGGATGGTAACGGATATTGCCAGAACAGGAAATCCGTGAAAAAACAAGTTCACGCAGTCAGCATTTAGGCAGAAAATATGATTTGAAGTTTGCAGCGCACGCTGTTTACGCCAGACGTGAAATCCTCGAACTCTGCCTTGCTCATGCATTTAACGTTCCGAAAATTTGCTGACAACAGAAATATCAATCCGTTTTCGGAAATGTTGTTTCATGAACCGAGTGCGGCCTCAGGCCGGGAGTAAATCGTGGAAATTCCTTCATCGAGGCGGCTGTAAGTCACGTGACCAGTACCGAGCAGCGTTTCCAGCTGCAAACACACGTCCGGCCCGAGGTCGTGGTATTCAGTTGCACGCAAGTTTGGTGGACGAGTGAAAGCTGGCTCCGGGCCGCGTTCCGGATCGGCGGAAGGTGCAGCTGCGTGTAGCGGTAGTGCAAAACGACGCTTATCGCACTGACAGTTAGAAATTATTCATAAGCTTGAGGTCAGGCATTTGGCTCGCCACCGTTCGTTGCGTTATTGGCGAGAAGCTCACGCGTTATTTCAGACGCTTCAGATTCGAATTACAGGTCACGACAAGATTTCGAAAAAGGCAACACGTGGTGTAAAGCGGAGGCAGCTGTAGACGCTTAGCAGCACGCAAGGATGTGGTGGCGCCATTCATGTTGCGGTACTTATTTTGCCACTGAAAGTTTATTGACAGCAGATGTCCACCTCGCTGCACGATTTGACGTCATCGCGATCGCTCGAAACCGCGACGTCGCAAGTTTTTCGGTTTCAATTAACCGGTGTCGGACGTGCGCCGTTGGAAAAACCAATTAATTACAGCAAAACCGATGACGACCACGCTCCGCACGCGTTCCCGCACTGCCCAGTGCTAACGCGGTCCTGCTGGAAACTCGACGTCACGTGTCAACTGATACGTTGAAAATGCGTTGTTTGAAATCAGCTCAGCTGTCGTGCTATGTTAACGACGTGGTTCAATTATACTTTGCAGGCTTTTATCAGATCGCCTGCTGCTGATCGCAGCGACGTTTCAAGTGACTGCCAAGCCCCCGCCACTCCCACCGAAGCGAGTCCGAGCGGCCAATCCGGGCTGTCGGTGTCATAAGCGCTGCAGCAATTTGTCGCTTGTCAGTATTTATTGTGTTCTTGTCGCGTCGTTTGAGTGATGTGTGCGTCGAATGTGAATTAGGGCGGAGGATTGGAAGAAATGAAAATTTCATGCAACGCGCATAGAAAATCTCACAGCCTTGCCAAGTATTAAAGGTTGTCGATGTGCCGTCAACACTTTAAGACGCCTTGGAAACTACCGTTCGATAGCACCCCGCGTATCGGCTACCTTATCGGGAACTTTGTGAATTCGCGTTTTGCATATGCGACGTGCACATTTTAGTTTGGTTTTAATGAGATGAGCTGGTGATTTGTTAATCAGTGCTTTACTTTTATTGACCATCTCTGTTAATTCGACTGCACTCAGCCCTACGTCTCTTCGTGAACACCAAGTAATGTGCGACGAATAACGTGTAACGTGCGAGGAATTCGTGAACACCAAGTAACGTGCGACGACTTTTGAGTCGTGCCAGGCTGCGACAGTGACGCCGTTCGCTGGTGCCCAGTTAATAACATTAAACTCGTCCGGTGGCAATTTGCCTGCTTGTCTCAACAGGCCACTGCGTTCTGGGAAGGAAGGTTATTTTCGCGACAAAACCGTGGACATCGGAAGGGGGACTTGGCTTCCCTCTGGAATTTGAAATTAGACATTTTCCTGTTTTAAACTTTTAGCAAAAGAGGTTGTTTTCATGGTTTCGAGTGGGTAAAATGAAATTTCACCGTTTTTGGCCCCCCGTGGAAAAATATCTGGTTACCCGTGGAAAAATCCATTGTTGACCCCCCTGGAAAAGATCCTTCCGACGCCCAGAGGACTGTTTCTTTGACACAGCGCCGAAGTCATAACGCGCGTGCTTCAGTTGCGCTGACTGCTTTCGTTTCGCTTGAGCCGGACATTGCGAAACGGGTTTCTAGTGCACGGTTCAATTGGTATTGAATCCTACGTCTGTTCTGTACGGAATGGATGGATGTGGCTGTGATGCCTACTGATCACACAACAGACTGCTTCATTTTCAGCTGGTTTTCAACTGATTTCCTGACCTCGTCAAAAATCCCATTTATTCTTGCCGTATGGGGAAAACAATGTCAACTGATTTTCCTTGTTTTGCATCTCTACCTACAGTGGTGTGGGTCGAAAGTTCATTCGAGGTTGGTTGACAATCACCGCTTCGTTATGTGTCGACGTCTGACGCGTCGCTGGAAGATCTTCGTCAATCGAGCGAGTGGTGCGTGATAACAAATGCTGTAACAAGCGAAACCCGTCAATAGCACAAATTAACAAACTCACGGAAATACGAGTGAGTATACGTTGCAGTCAGGCCCGTAGCCTCGGGGGGCAATGCCCCGCTAAATTTTGTGCTCCCAAAATTGTGTCAAACATAAAACAAAGATCTTGACCCCTAAAAATGTATTTTACCCCCAAACCTCAAAACTTGGCAACGGGCCTGTGTGGAGTGCAGGCGAAGCACGTGAATGTGTGTTCGCTTCAGCGTCAGGTTGTGTCGCGGCTTAGGAAACCACGGTGTTGCCCCTCCAGTTTCTTGCCAGAGTTCCAGACATCAGGCATGGAGGTTGTAAGTCTGAGGTAGAATGAAGAAATGTGCGTGGGTTGCATGAAGCTGATTGGATCACATCAACCATGGGTTCCCAACCTTTCTCTTACCATGTACCCCTTCAGTATTTTCAAAGATGGGCATGTACCCCTTCAGAATATCGGCATGGACATGCATCCCTAAAATTCCTTATGACGAAATAATTTATTACTGTAGAATTATCCATAGATATATTTAACAATAGGCATATAATGACTTTTGATAATAATATTAAGTGACATATGTATAAACATTTGGAAATAAACAATATGTAAATATATTTCCATCTTCTATTGCTAACCTTAAATGTACCCTCCGGATAGGCAAATGTACCCCAGGTTGGAACCCCTGACATAGACGCTTCGTAGGAGTTTGTTCGTTAACTAATTCTCATGCAAATAATCTTTGTCTTTTACTCCTGAATACAACAAATGCTTGTCTGATGTTGATCCAGTTCATCAAGATCTTGGCGTGTACCTCAAGATATCCTGGTCTCACGTACGTTGAAAATTAGCCTTTAGGTAAACCAAAAGTATTAGTAGGTTTATAGCAGATTGTCGTGAAGCGAGCCTAGGCGTGCAAGCCAGGACCGTAACCACGGGGGGCATTCTGGGGCGGTGCCCCCCTAAATTTCTTTGGTGCCCCACCAAATTTTGTTGCGCCCAGAAAAATTTGTTTTAAACATATAGTAAAAGCAAAAATCGTGCCCCCCTAAAATGCATTGTGTCCCACCAAATCTTGAAACCTGGCTACGGGCCTGGTGTAAGCTCCATGATTCACAGAAGAGCGCAAGGGCGGATCCAGGCAGTAAGGTTAAGGGAGGGGGACGAGTTCACTAATATTTGGTAGCCAAGTCACATTACGGCTTCGCTACTGTAAGAGGGATGAAGTATACTTGACAACACTGCTGTGGCAAAACAATGGACGAAAAATGGCCTTATGTCGCGAATGCTGTTTTCCGAATTGTAAAAATTCGTGTTGAATGAAGCAACTTTCGTAGGTTTTGGGGGAGGCCGTGACCCCTCTGGTAGAGTGGTCATGCTTTCGATATATCAAAATAGGATGTTGTGTAAGCTCATTTGCAAAACTAGATGACGGTCATGCGACTGCCAACTTTGATTCAACTGGAATTTGAACAAGTCCGTAAATCCGCCTGACCGCTGCCATACAAAAAAATTTGCAAACCACCTCAAAAATAAGGTGAAGAGCAAAAATGTATGCAAGTCTTTTGGCAAGGGTATGCCGCATCGAAAATAGAAGTTGGGATGGTTTTAGGTCAAGTGGTCAAACTCCAGTAAACAAAACATGGGTTTATTCTTGTTATGCGTCTTTACAAGTTGCATTTTAAAATGCGATTGACGCTTGTCAAGATGGCAAATCAACAAGGGAAGACAAACCATATAAAATTTTTGCAGACCCAGGTCACATGAGTTGAAGTCTTGGATTTGAGGTGAACGATTTTAACCCGGGCGGTAGGAACCGAAGTAGCAATTCAGGCTTTGACTGGCCGTTTCACCTCGTGGACCAAAGGTGGGCAACAACACAATTCATTTCCGTACAACTCCGAAAAATGCCAACTACGCAGACAATGCCTTCCACTGCAGACAATTTACGTTTGAAATATCGGAAATAAACTTCCGTTGATCAAAGCTCGGTTCTCGCGCTGATGCGGGCGATATTGCAAACTTTGGCATGAGTGAGCAACAGTTTGCGTGCAAAGTTGACTTGTTGTAAGTCGACTGCACAGCATGACTCGTCACTAAATGACAAAAATAGTGTAACGTGATTTTGTTGTTTGTTCGTCTGACTTGGGTCGCGGCGTCAGCAAAATATGGCGGGCGAACGGTTGAAAATATTGGTCGCGGTTTGAATTGCATTTTGATGAGAACGTTGGCTCAGAGTTGTTTTTAACGCTTTTACCGCTCTGGGACATTAAAAAATTCTAAAATTTACGGGGCACAATTTCACGTAATTACTACAATAATACCCCTAAATGAATGTAATTTTTCTAATGCGGCTCCTGATTTCAAGCGCAAATCAAACTGATGCGAGGCACCAATGACGTCAAGCAAACGCGCATTTCATCGCCAATACCAAGAAGTCTCTTTTCTTACCTCTAATTTCAGTCAGCGCTGAAAATCCATACTCGCAAAGCCATGAATGTGCGAATGGTTAGATAATTTTCACAGCTTTCGAGCTGATCATTGGATAAGGTTCGGTGGTGGGCAGGCAAAACTCATCTATGCTCTTTTGGGCAAATGCTGGTTGGTAGAAAATGTTGTTTCATTAATCAATGAGCTGTTCGTCTGCCGTTCTGCAGATATATTGGCAATTTCTTTTTTCTGAATGGATTAATTGCCCATTTAAAGTCATTTACGCCGAATTCTGCGAAGTAATTTGGAAGTGATCACTGCAGAGCAGTCAGCGTGTCTAAATATTTCTGGAAAATCCTCATTTTCAACGGAGATTCACTAACAGTAGGAAACGCATAAAAGTTTACTTTTCGACAATATCAATTTTTTGTCAAATGAAGTTAATGTTGAAGTTGCTGTAATAGTATTTTCGGTTTGCCTTTGTAAACTTGAATTTAAACTATTCAGTGTGTAAAACAAATCTGAAAGAAGATGAACTTTTAACCACCAAAGTTTGTCATGAATGTAGAAAATCCAAAATTTTTTTTTATTTCTACGAAAGAAATAAATTCAGGTTACAATACCCTTTGAACACTTCTCCTTTCGAAAGCCAATAATTCAACATTATTCGTATTCCGAATCGACCGCTTCAAAAGTTCAGAAAAATGTCGACATTGAAGAGATAGAAAACAAGGCAACCTGTGTATGTTTTCCGCCTAAAAAGTTTAAACCGCCTTCCGCCCCAGTTGTTTCCCTGAATGACGTAGGTGTTGAATTTGTCGACCAAGTCGAATATCACGGTGTGTTACTTCATGAAGGATTACAATGACACGCAGAGACAAGTGAAATCACTCTCGTGCGCAGCAAACAAGCTCAGAGGCGTCTTTGCTCAGTGCTCTATTGCAGTTAAAAACAATTCCTGCTTATTGCATGCCTGCTAATTGTGGTGCAACTACACACAGGCTATTGTAAGCGCCCCCGTGTGGCCTGCAACAATGCCCGTCGGATTTTGCATTACATTCTATGAATGTAGTGTTCTCCCACATCAACTTACCCACTTTGTCAGGACATTTGATGATTTGATTTTAAAAACAATTTATACACCTTTGTTAAACGATTCGCATCTTCATCCAACTTTTTTTTATCCGCTCACTTTATTTGTTTGATGCGTTGTACAAATATTTATTTTTGTCCAATTGTGTAACGCTTTTTATGACAATGCCCGAATGCAGTTGTTATTACTGGTGCATTGTAAAAGTGTTCGTTCATCTTCAGTATCGACTGCACGTACCAACGAACTCCTACCTTGTAAAGAGTTATGTATAAGCATTTCTGTAACCTTGTATTCTTTTATCCAATGTGATGTGGACCTTGTGTCTGAGGCACGTACGCAAAAAAACGAAGTTCACCACTTGAATAACCTGACTCATATGTGCAGGCAAATTTGTTGGCAAAGTTTTGAAGACGAGAGTTTTTCTGTAAATCATGCAATGCAAATGACCACATTTGTTTTTTGGCGCACGTACATAGCAAATCCTTCCACCAATATTTTGGAATATGCAGGACGCGTTTGTTGGAAACAACAGTTAGTTTGAGACCTAAAATAAAGTTTAATCTGCGCCATTTTACCGCCACTAGCGGGTCTGAAACGACATGGTTGTCACGTGACCGTATTGCGCAATTAATTACTGAAATTGACTTTGTTTCCACTTGGAACCATCGAGCGAAGTGGTAACAGTCTGTTGCCACCAGGGCAGGGGTGGGCAATTAATTTGGCTCGGGGGCCACTTTGAGAAGTCTGTGCTTAGTGGAGGGCCGTACCTTCTATTCTAATGCAATGTTTCTCAACCTTTTTCGGTTCATGGCTCCTTTGGTATTTTTGCACACCCTGTGATCCCTTCCTACCCTTTTTTCGATACATATGACATTATAACCATTATGATCAACCACAAAACGCGGTTCTAGAAATATGCAACAAACTACCACAACATTTTTACCACATTCGAAATTCGTGGTTACGTGTTTGACAGTGCTAATCTTTTATCATGCTCGACTATCCTTTGATTTCGTGCCTCCGTTTTGATGTGAGCTAGACTCTAGACTCCAGGTATGGGCACACTCGACATGAGCATGGGGTACACCTGACCGGTCAATAAAAAGTTAGGTTGCATGCATTGCATAATGTTCACGTGATATCCCATGTAAAATAGGCAGTTTCTGACTGCCTCTCCACTTTTTTCACATTCTAATTACCCGCCATCACTGCATGGCAAAACAAATTTTTATGATTACCAAACGTTAAATGATGCCGTTTTGTCCATTTCCCGATGTGGATTAAACGGTGAAGTTCCACTATAAGTCTGAATGAACGTGCAACATCAGTAGCGCGAGAGAAGGAGAAAAAGCATAACTAGCATCCATGGCAAAGTTCGTACTGCCAAGGTCAACGGTCGTTTTCTCATTTTTTGTTAGCGGAAGTGGAAGTGGTTGACGAAATAGCCGCTTCCACATCCCTGGTTAAAATTAAAACAAACACGGCAAGTTAAACATGTGTTACATTGAAATCTTTGCGCACACTAAAAAAACTTCGCGTCCTCAGGTTGAGAAATGCTGCTTTAGTAGAAATAGAAACAAGTCTCAGTTCAAGTTAGCCTGAACACTAAAATTTACTGTGATAAATTCGAGGAAATTTCAGACTTGATGATTTTTCCTAAATGCTTTCGCGGGCCACATGTGGCCCGTGGGCCGCTAATTGCCCAACCTTGCACTAGGGATTCAAAACTATCTTATAAACTGACTCGCAGCAATACGAGTTAGCCAACACACTTGCAAACTTAGGTAGTCACTCTCTGTTTATTTTGTTAAAGTGTTGCAGCAAAACAATAAACCTTGATGCAATGAATCCTCACTGATCTACTAGCTCATCAATTTACTGGAGCTAATCAATAAACGAATAATTCCGCATTTTTTAGGGTGGAACATTTGGAAGTAGATAAGTATCTGTAGTAATGAGCATCACTGTCTGTTAAAGTCTGCTGACAGTCATGGGCGTCGGAAGGATTTTTCCAGGGGGGCTACTAGAAAATTGTTCCAAAAAATTTCTAGGAGGATCCAAAAGTGGTGAAATTTGTTTTTTCCCACTCGAAACCAAGAAAACAACCTTTTTTGCTGAGATTTTCAAAATCCAAGTGGAGCCTTGCCCCCCCTTCCGACGCACATGATGACAGTGTCGACTATCAAATCTGTTTTTCTGTAGTCCTGGCTAGATTTGCAAAGATTTAGGTATCAAAAAAAATACTCTAACAAAACTAGCGCATTGAAATTAAAAGTAGCACCTAACAAAGGTATCAAGAGAAAATTTAAGGAGGATTACAGTAACTATGTTTTTGTTGCTTCTGGATCTGGAGATCATTAAGCTTTTGTGCATTCTATGCAATGCTACTTTGCCAAAAGAAGCTCATGTTCCAATCAAACTGAGAAAACATTTGGAAAAAAGTCATCCATCTTTGAAGAACAAACCAAACAGATACTTTGAGAATCTCGTGTTACAGAAAGGCAAACATGCAAAAAAATTGTCAACTATACCTCATGTTGTCAGTAAGGGCTTACTTGCAAGCTACAAAGTCGCTCAATTGTTTGGTAAACAAAAAAGCGCACACAGACGCAGTTTCAGTTATTGCACTAGCAGTAGATATTTTTGTTAAAACTACGATTGGAACTGACGCCGCAGAAAAAGTGAGCAAAGTTCCACTGTCAAATGATACAATTTCGCGAGAAGTATTAAGATAAAGATGTGATTTTCTGGTTGTTGTGTAAACCCAGTCCAAAATTGTGGTTAACTACAGTATCTGCATTAATTCTTGTACATACAACAATATCGTTGACGACTCGCTTCTGATGTAGAAACAACAACACGTGGAAGGTCATGACAAAATTTACTGCATCAAACTCGGCATCTTGAAAAAGTGTGGCAAACGAAGATATTTTAAATTCCCATAACTAGCAGTGCATCAATTACTGAGGTACACATATTTCAAAGCATTCAAATAAACTGGCTACGGAGATCTAGTGCTGCTCCTTCGAAACTTGTCAACGACCTGTTTTTTAAATCTTCCCCAGTATCGAAACGAATAAATGAAGGGATTCACGGAACTATTTATGGGCAGAAGCACCATCGTCAATATAGAGACCCGAGCGCTCCACTTGCTTGTATAGCGATGAAACTCGCAGCCGTGTACGGCGAAGCTGCTGGACTTTATGAAGTGATAAATAGACAGAGAGCAAATCGGAATCCAGCACAGAAAGTTCGTTGCAATGATGACCATGATCTGCACGTGCATTCTGCGGTTTTCTCTGTCGCGGCGTTGCAGTGGCGCGGTTGCCTGAAGAGTGGGGCATTCGGGCCCGGCGAGACAGGCCAAGCGGCGCAGCGACTTGCGGCGACTGGTCTTCTTCCACATGAAGATGTAAGCCGAAGAAATATAAAGAAAAGCAGCGCAGTCGTAAAGAACAACCGCCAAGGTGTAAAACATTGACCCACTGCCGTACGTGACGAAATACTTGGCAGTACAGACGCTCTGTTTGTTGTAATAGCCGAAAAACTTCGGATCATCGTTCGGGTCGAAAATGTTCAATTTTCTGCCAAATTCGAGCAAGTCTTCCCAATCGAGTCGTTTGGGCAACGTGTATAAGTCGCGTGCATTCCTGCCGCACTCAGTACCGACAAAACGCTCAACCTCGTGCATGACGTCCGTCAAGTAATCGCGGTGCATATCTGATTGCTTAAAGCAACTGAGCGAGTTGATTTTGACGTAATCGTAAAAGGCGTTGTTGATAGTCGAGGACGAAATTAGGGGGATTAACGCGTACATGGTCCAAAAGGCCCATGAAAATAAAGTGATTGCCACCGCTGTGGTTAAGCGCTTGTTTTGATCGGCGAACGGTTTAACTACGCTGGCTAAGCGGAATGTGGTGATAATGATCAACATGGTCATGGACATTTGGCAAGAACAGAGAGACAACACCCCCATAGTTAAGCAGGTTGTACTACACAACCACTGGTATCGATGCTCGTCACTATATTCGTGATGGTGATTCCCATGGCCTATTCCATACAAAGTTACGTAAAAGCCCATCAAAAAGTCTGACAAAGCCAAATTTACCACCAGAAAGTGGTGCACTTTCTCCGTCCCCATCATCGATTTGAAGCGCGTTGCTTGCAGCCTCATGCATCGATAGATTACTGCGGAATTGCCTGCTATGGCAGTGATTGCAAAAAACCATATGAGGCCTTGTATGACCGCTCGGTGACCCAGCGCGTCAAACGAGCCGTGATCGTTCGCTCTCAGGCTATCTTCAATGCCGTGGCAGACGTTTGCTCGCTGAGTGCAAACAGTATCATTCAGAAAGGTCACCTTTGCTGCGTTGGGTCTGTCGGCATCTTGCAAACACATTAAAAAGGGATAGGACGCACAGCCTTTGTCATTGCAAAAAAGCTGAAGGTTTCTTTGCACGTGACTGCTGCAATTACTTTCCGGAAGTGTGGAAGGGGTGAAGCTTTGTGTGTTGAGAAATGTATTTTCTTCGTTTGAACTTGATATGTTTTGTTGCCTGTGTATCGAGCACATCTTCCATTTTCCTAAAACTGAAGAAAAAATCTCTAACGCCAAGG
>JGI24159J19872_10002624_pt1 | contig 21640 bp, 21 predicted proteins | sample Ectturendosymbi4_FD_19872 | JGI IMG/M metagenome (IMG submission 19872) | reverse complement strand
AAAAAACGTGACAAACATCACTTTTATTTTTGAAACCTCTCCAAATACAAAACCTAAAGAGAAAAAAGTGGGGGGACATGGCATATTATGTCCCCCCGACTGAAAAAGTGGGGTGGACACGTCCCCCGTGTCCCCCACCAAATTGAGCCCATGCTCCACGCGGTCGCCTGGTCCTATTTATTGCATGTTCGCGTATTTTCTTCCTAACCTTTTTGCTCAGGGTAGTGTTTGTCGCATTATGTTTAGGTTGAGTTTGTCAAAGTCAAAGCTGTGCTTGGGAAATTTCAGTTTAGCCCCTTTGAGCCAAAAACTCAGTGTAGTGCATACGTTTTAAGGCATAATCACGCTGATATTAATTAGAAAATTAAGGGTGCGATATTCGAAAAATCTGATGTGAAAATTTTCTTTCAGTCTCACGATTTCACACACGAATTCCATGTCTCTGGTTTCGGTATTTTTCGTAAGAACTTCATACAAACTTTGGGTCACTCCCGGCCAATGACATTGAACGAAAGGCAACAACATTTTTGCAGCTCAAATTTGGCTGGTGCTGACGGTACACCCAGCTGCTTCGCAATTCCAAATACAATACCCAACCATGGGCGTCGGAAGGGGGGGAAGGCCCCCTGGATTGTGAATTTACTAGCAAAACAAGTTTTTTTTCAATTTCGAGGGGTAAAAACCACTACTTTTGGCCCCCCTGAAAAAATTTTTGGAAACTCCCCTGCTGGCCCCCCCTGGAAAATATCCTTCCCACGCCCATGTACCCAACCAACCAACCACAAGCTTAATTGCAATTCCTTCACCATGTCAATTTTTCTTGCCACATGGTATGGCGTTCAGCTTCAGTGGGCGCCTGCCAATATCATGATCATTCACTACAGACTACAATACACAGGGAGTGTATTAACTCGGATATAAACAGTGATGGGATTCGACCGGTTCGCAAGAACCTATCCTTGGAATTTCTTCAATCCCAAGAACCGGTTGTTGGCTTAAGTCAGGGGTTCTCAATTTACCCCATGAAAACACCTTTTTCTTATTACTTATTTTGGCAAATCTCGCATAGACCTGTTATTAACTTCTAATACAGTAGTAAAAAACAAGACTAACATTTGGGAAAATAACTAAAACCATTTCTCTTGCCAGACTGTACCAATTTGCACCACAAAGATCAATCCTTTGCACTTACGTTGGGCCAACCAGCATGGTTTGCCTCTGGAGACTGTGATGAGAGAACCTATTCTTAAATAACTTGAATCCCACCACTGGATATAAACCTCCGTCGATGATAGATGAGCAAAGTTTCCTTGTCTGAGATTATAACTTGCCTCGTGCAGTTGAAGATGGCAGCCAAACACTGTGCCCTATTCTGACTTGACCTCAAAATAATTTTGGTCAGAATTGTGTTAATCAGAATTAATCCGTTGGCCACTCTTAGGGCAATGTGACAACGAAGCAACGTTTTAATATGAAGACTTCTCGCAACGGATTTACTTCAAAACATCCTCGCGATGCTAAACTCGGCGTTTCCAGCGAATATATCAACGCGGGAGGATTTTCAGGAAATGAAACCAACTGAAAAAAAGACCAACCCCTTCCATGTTTGGGTCGAAGCTTCTGAAACAAACGAACAGGACAACTGGGAAATTCGATGCAGCCAGAAGGCTTACTTTAATGTGGTCCACGCAAGGTACTAAAAGATAAGAAGCCAAACGTTGTAAAACTACCGCGTACACACGCACGGGTACAACAGGCCACGCTACAGGTCAAGGGCAAAGGTGGTGGCGACTGGCGAATGGAAAAAGCGATACCCAAAAGACAGCAAAACACGAGATCGGGTTAGTAGTAGTGAGAAAGGATTGAAAAGCGCGTGTAAGCGCCGTGACGGCGACGATTCGACCGCGAATGCGAAAGCTCCTACGCGCCATCTAACGGGCATTTGCTATCGAATTCTTGAAAAGCAATTAACCTCTCACGTTGCGAGAATACGAACCGCGGACTGAGTCGGTGGCGAAGCGGCAAAGATCTTCTTTTCAAAGGTCCATCGGACGAAACAGGTAGGGCGACAAGTGTGCACGCGGGAAACAGTACGCGGCGCGCAGGTTTTACGTCAAGGCGTTACACGTCGACACGTCAACCACGGGAGTAGAAAACGGAGAAGCAGCAGCGTCGAATTTTCGGCAACACGAAACAATGGCAGTTGCAAGATTGGTCTGGAACCAACATTATTACAGGTTAGCCTGAGGCTTCCCCCAGGGTTTGATTTTGGTCCCGGGCTGATTGTGACGTCATAATCAGCTTTTCCGCGGGGTTTTGTGACGAATCAGTGCCAGACATGATTGGTCGTTGGGTTCCAATAAAAATCAAGAAACGGATAATTTACAGGAATTTTCATGAAAAGTTGATTTTATTGATTTTTTAGTTTTGTACGCGAACAGCATGAAGCAAATGCTCCAATCCTATGTTGAAACCAATCAACAAACCGGGGTAGAATGTGTTCTAAACGATACCAGAACAGTCGATTTTTTAGCCTCTGGAACACCTCCATGCATGTGCTCCAACTTCGGCGGGCAAAGGCGTAATTCCACGTATGGCACCGAACGTCAACTGCTTTAAAATTTATAAAATGCCAAGAACGGTTTAACTGCGCATCGATGCTGCGCAGCGAATTTCTATTATTCCGTTTTGATTTTTAAGCAGTTATACTGGAAATTTTTTTTTTTTTTGGTGAAAGAAGGTAAAACAAATTTTTCTAGTTGCGAGCGTTCCACGTTGCGTTCGTGTATGAACCAGCGACAAGAAACAATGATGGTTTGCCGCTGCTGCAAGTGTCTCACGCAGGCTGCAGGCTGATAGAGCCGCAGCCGCGAAAGCTTCGCAGCTAAATTTCGCGTGTCGTTGCACAGCTGCTCGCAAAACATGCACCATGGCTCAACACGAACGGCACAAATAATGAAGGTGTAACTGCAAGTCGACGAACGCACTCAGGGCGTCGGCGCTGCACTTGCGAAGGCGTTGCTTGGCGACACAGGTCGCGAGGAGTGAGTTAAAGACTTCGAGCAAACGGGTAAAACCATCGTATTCTCTGTTGTCTCTTGATAGCGCTGGCGAACCGAAACTGGAACTGAAACGGAAATACGTGCGGGAAGCGCATACGAACAACCAAAACTTATGGTCCGGCTCTGCACTGTACATGATATGACGAGATGCCGGCGTTTTCCGCAAGGCAGAAACTACTTTTGTTAGACAATAATGATCCCAAACAGATAAAAATTTAACCGAACAGAACAAAGCAACAAGCAGTTTTTGTGGCTTCACTGCAACACGCACAGCTGGCGGTGCCTTTCTCCCGCGTGGCTTTAAATGCGCCCGCAGTATTGTAAGAAAATGTACCAAACTAAGGCTTGCCCAGGCACAAGTTTCGCCTTCGTTAAGACAACAATAATACTGCCGCAAGAGCGATCGAAATATAACAGTGCCTGATTTGTTATAGAAAACACACGGGCAAGGTGCCGCCGTATAAAATTCGCACGGAGTTAATGAACGCAGCACCTAAAAGCAACAAGAGACGCGGTGGTAAAAGCGCAGTCTGCGCCTAGTGGCGACGAAGTAACAGCTTGAAATAAAACTACACAAGACCACGCACTGTTCGGGACGTTTGCAAATGGAACTCTTGAGGGGTGGGGGGAGTTGCGCTAACAGGGAGATGAGCCGCAAGGATAAAAAAGGCACGCGTACAAAAAAATTCACAATCTTCACAGTGCACATCGGTTGTGCCAAAGGGAGAGGTGGTGGGGGGGGCGCGCAGGCGGAGATCTGCGCTTGGCTGGTTTCCACGCCACTTCTTGAGCTGAGAGAATCGCGACCACCTGACACCGATTCGCGCGCTGGCGTTCGTTAAAAAAGTTTCAGCAACAATTTTACGCGAACAGCAGCAATGTGTCGCGCATCGACCCAACTGCGGAGGGTGCATTTGGAAGCGGCAACCAGAACTTTGGGTCGGGATTTTTTCTGATTGGTCCGTTGGAAGAGAATTTTTCTGATGACGGAATTTTGAGCAACGAGTTGAGACGTCATTGCTTCAAAAACGTCATCCAGGAATTGGTATAATGACAAACAATAAAGAGCCATTGAGCAGACGGGGAAAAGTGCGCTTGTAAGAAGCCAGGGGTATGGGTACCAGACTGAGATGCTGAACGATACGCGTACGAATAGTTTGGCACGTCAGTTAGCACGATACACCTTGGCGGGCGCCTGCAGCCGATTATTCTCGAGAAGACATCAGTCGTCGCCGAACCGAAATGGAAACTGAGTCGAAATGCACGGCACGAAATGTTTTCGTAAAACTGAACTCGAAGAAAATCAACATTATAAAATCTGTTAAAGGCCTCGAGCTATTAACCACGCAGCCGAATGCAAATAATTGAAGCAAATGCAAATGTGACTCTCGTAAGGAATGAAAGATTTCACACGGCGACAATATAATCATTTCCATGATGAAAACTGTGTGCGAACCGCTACCTTGCACAGTCTAATGCACCCACTGCTCGTGATCGTGTGCTGCAGCGAGAGGCAGAGCATTTTGCAACATTGCACTTCGCGTCCTTTTCAGCGCTTCGACATTCGGTCATGAAGTCGCGAATGTTCTCGAATATAAGTGCAAGCGATCGGCGTCTCACCAAGGTCAGGCGAAATTAACGTACATAGTAACAAATGCGATTTCGTTTAAGATTTTCTTTTGACGAATCGGACCGTCGTGCCAGCAAAGGGACATTTGGAACTAGTCACACCCGGGACGAGTCGTCGCCGGCCACAGGCGCTCAGGGGTGGTTCCCGGAGAACCACCGACAAGGAAGCAGGATCAGCGGAGGCGCAAGGGAAGCATCGAGTTTCTCAGCATTTTAAAAATCGTGCGTTGAGTTCGTTGCACGATGCTTCATAACAGTTATGCAACGAGTTGCTGCGCACTTTTTGGCCAGAATGAGACAGCAACTGTTTTCAAAATATATAGCGGTGGCATTCGCATCGCGTTGATGCGCTAAGGTTTTGAAAGAAGAGATGCACCAGAATAAATTCATGAGCTTCGTGCACAAGATAAGAAAAAGTTGGGTTACCCCCGAAAATAATGTCCGTGGCTATCACAAGCATCATTGTCCCGGGAAGGCCTCACAAGGGTCGTGAAGTTCAAACGTCCTGAACATGGAGAGGTGGCTCTGCGCTTTCCGGATAACTTGATGAACCGCAATTAGCCGGGCTACGAAACCAGGCGATAAAAAAGTTAAAGCATCGCGGGGAGTCTGTTGCAGAACATCTCATTCGAGCGGCGAGGCGAGAACTTCTTTGCGATGGTCTTTGTCATTGCAAATGTGAGGAAAGTGACGATGAACAGCGAAGATAATAAAAAAATGAAAAAGTCACTGTCACTGCTTAAAATCAAGGGGGTTGCCGGTACCACCTGGCCAGAAAAACGCGCATGCGTGTCCCAGGTAAAACTGGTTTCCATCTCGAAGTAAAAGCGGCCACAAAAACGACAAAACACACTCGCCGACGAGCAACAGACGAAAATGCAAACCGCGACAGACCGCATTTAAGAAGAACGCAAGGTGCGCGATAGAAATCAAACCAGGGCCGGACAAAATGCACGCGCGGGTCAACGGGTACTTTTCAAAACGCCAAGCAAATAACTCGCAGAGGTCAGTACACGATCGCTGTCACACGATTGGTCAGCGAGCGACCATCAGGCACGATTCTGTCGCGAGGTCCGATGACGCGTCGCGTCGCAGAAACCTTGAACGAAAACGCCCGCGACGCGACAGGGTCGTCCCTGAAATGGGCGCGCGGCGAGACGTGGAGCAACCCACGACGACGAATGAAATGTTCGCAAGTGCAACGGGCCAGTGCGCGGCATGCGCGCGCACAGGGAGTTATTTTCTAGTTTCTTCTTCTTCTTCTTCTTCTTCTTCCAAAAAACGCAGAAGCCTTTCGCTTTTCACACCCGGCCGTCGTCACCACAGACAAGCAATAAAAAAACGACAACGACGATGGCATTTTACGGCGCAGTGGCGTCTCAGAACGCCAGGACTACCTCCTTCCATTTATCGCCCCCAGCATTCCCATTCCGGACATGTGGGCACCAGAAGGCGCCTGGCCGCCGTTTGGCGTATTGATGGGGCTGTGAGTCAACGAATTGGCTGACCCTGACCGGTTGGAGCCAGTCGATGGCGGAAAACGACCGGCGAAGGGACTCATCCCATTTGGGCCCATGGAGCCCGAGAAACCCGGGCCCTGGTGATGGTTGAACATGGGCGGATGCGGTTGCTGATTGGGGACGAAAGGGCCGATATTGTGTGAGAGCATAGGGCTGCTGTTGCTGTTGCCGTTAGATGATTGATGGCCTTCAGGTAGTAGCTGGAACTCGACGACCAGGGGTATGTGGTCTGAGGGGACGTGCGGATGGGGGCAGCCGACGATGTTGTTTTGCTTGAACCACGCATCTTCGATCCCAGTCAGGACGCCCAAACACTTGAGTTGGGTGCGCGAGTAAAAGATGTAGTCGATGATTCCCTGTGCAGAAAAAGCACTTCTCAGAGTTTTTGTGCCAAAGCGCAGTAAGTAACACTGCAAAGCACTTAAGGAAAATCGATCATGGACTTTTTGAAACGAACGGTCTTGGCGCGTTAGCAGCAGTCACAGACAATGGCGGAGAGCAGGTGTGCTCGACATATGAACCGAGTTCTGCAGAAGCTGAAAAACCTGAAAACTTCGGATGCGGAGCGCATTATAAGAACTCTTTGTTTCAAAAACAAGTACAAAATCACCAACCAGCTGTTGAGCCCGTAAGATTTTTGTGCGTGGCAATTGATAATACAAGACTCGTCAGGCAAAGAAACAACTAAAACATTAAATCATACAGCCCCTGTTTTTGCATCTGCTGTGTCTTGCTGTCAATAAGATTTTTGACTTGGACGAGTGACGCCGGCGGCGAGTCAAGTTTTACCGATACCGAACTTTTTATTATCACTGCGAATGACTTCAGGGCGTAAACCACTGAGCACCCGCAAGCGAGTGTCCATCAGGCCAGAGTGTTCTTTTCGTTGAAGTCCAAACTGATACAGTGAGGCTTGAATTGATACCGGGCGCCGCTGCATGCGAACAAGCCTGACATTTGTATCAGAGCAAGTCCGATAAAATCAATACCGTTGTTCGATTAAATGCTGGGCCAGCATTGGTTTATCTGTTTTACTCCGATTATATGACATCTGGGCATTGAATTAATGCAGCTAGGTCCAACCCAAATAGCTCACTGAGCCAAAAAATATGTCACTGTCTTAACCACGGCCGCACATTGAATGACATACTATTGAAGGCCGCACATTGAATGGCTTGCTTTGATCTTAGCAAACGAAATTTAGTTTAAACCGATATATTGAAAGTGTGCGAACCTAACTGCACCGGTAACAGACGTGATAAGTGGTTCTGAGGACCACCTGCATCAAAAACTTCAAATTCAAGACTATCAAAACAAGGACAGGTTGTCAGTATGTGGGATACTTTTACTACAGCCAAAACCCTCAACTGGGCTGCACAAAACCCTCAACTGGGCCGCATGCGGCCCGCGCATAGCTGAATTAATGGCACGTTTCTGGTGATGCAACCAACCCCGACCCCGGCGCAACCCTGTGAGGACAATCATCAGGATACGTTTGAACCTAATTTGTACCCTACGTCATCACGCGCTAAAAGGTTGTCAGATCACTGTTCATTAGAATAGCACGGTAGTCAGCTGCACAAGACTCCGTGAAAAGCCTGATGCATGAACCAGTTTTCCCGAGCGACCGTTGAAAGCGGTGTAATCTGCAAATTCGGCAAACTACGATGAAATGAACGGTGATAGATGGGAACCTGTTTCGTTGCATGAGATTGAAACTGAAAATTGCAATGATAAATACCTCGTTTAGGCAACTATGGTAAATAAAAATAGTTGGGTTGGAGTCTCTTATCACTAAATCTAAACCTTAAAAACCTGAAAATAACCAAGAGGTGGACCTGAGTCCTCTCTATTTGAAGAGCTGATAATGCCTACTGCGTAGGCAAAATATATACTCTGTAAGATCTTAATGTCTGATTCTTTGCTGAGAAAGGATTTCTTTCCGTAGACAGTGTACTGAAAATAATTACCTAGAATAGGCAGACGTACTGTCAGACACTAAAGCATGTTTCCGGTGTGATACGACGTATGATTATACGACCGTGATCTGGTGAAAACTGGACAGTTTGGTTCACACTTCGTACTACGCATTTAAAATAAGGGAAAAGATATTCGCATACTTTACAAACGTTAGAGACAAGGGTATCAATCTGCCCGGGTTAGACACAGCCAATGGCTACATCCTGACTCGCAACCGCTCGTATACGCTTTTATTCTGTCGAAGTAAAGAAAATAATACAGTTCGCTTGAGCGAGTTGGCTGTGCAGTCAACATTTAGCGTTTCACGACACGCCACCGGCCGCAGAAAGAGCAGCTGAACGCGGCTGGAGCTGCAACGGGCGGAGTGCGACAACACGCACAGGATGTTGCGATGGGAAGGGATTAGTAACGCATTTGACGCCGTTCTGCGCAGAAAAACATCTGCGCTTTCTGTGGACTTCGCGGCAAAGTTTTGGGGATGTGATGTGAAAGATCGCCCCATCGCCCAGGATTTGCTGCCAGTGTAACAAACATAATACGGTGAGGCAACATTCCATAACTGCCATATCATTACACTCGTACGACAGGCGAACAAAAGTATTTCAGGGTAAAAAATGTGCCCATTTCTTGCGTTTGCGCGACTCTATCTGACGTCAAATTAGTCAGCAAAACATATTTTCCCAACTTCTTGTAGTATTTTCCTCGAATGACAGACGAAAAGACACCACACACTGCTGTCTTTTGACAAGTGGTGTCCGGATTATAGCAACCTCTGCTCGTTTCTTTCGCATACGCTTTACTTGCGCAACGGACCTCACACAACACGACCATGACTACCATTGTTTCATGTTAAAACAATAAACATAAGCAAAACAGGAAGCCCAGTATCAGGGCTCCCGCCGGTACATTGTTTAAAGGTATTGGTTGATGCAAGGACTTAACCTGAGGAATGCAGGTTTGTTGCAACGCCCCTACGACTTGCAGCAGTGACAAACTTGACCTACAACATCCTTCGTCGCAAAAACAAGTTCAGTCAGCAGCAAACAAACGAGGCAAGAAATGCTTTTATGCGTGTAAGACATTGGATGTGCGCTGTTTCGTGGTTTCTGTCATAGAGTATGTCCGCAAATTTGGACACTAGCGTGTTTTACGATAAACAAGTCGTTTCTAACATACAGCGCATTGCAACGACTGTCCTAATGCAGTGTTTTTTCAAAGTATTTTGAGAGACCTAAATGGTCTCAAGTTTTTCCAACGCTCGCTCAGAGTACAGTAGAAACTCGCTTTGCTGCCACCGTCAAAATACACTGCACCCATCTCGGTATTCAGATACAATACTTGCAGTCTCTGAAAATGTGTTTGCGATCAGCAAGAGAGAGCTTTTAAAAACAAACTGCTGATGCACATAACATAAAATGCAATAACAATGCTCAGCCAACTAATTTATAAGCAAACAAGTGTTATACACTAATAGAAAATCGATGAGACAATGGCACGAAGTGGAAAATGAATCCAACAGAACAGCAAAGCCTGAAATGCAGTTGGTGAATCCAGTCACTGCAACTCAGCGTTTGCAATTACGGGAATTCCAAATGACACTGACAGATCGACAACATCACTTACAGATTTTAGCAGCTTTTATTCTACCGCCTAGGTGGGTGTGTCGTTGCGGGTGATACCACAAGTACCTACCTTGAACTCGTACGTATAGTTGGTGTATCGTAACAAATCGTAGTTGTTTTCATCGTAACATGAGTTGAACTTGAATGGGTGGGTGACGCTTTGAGGGTCAAGCTGCTGTAAGCAAAACCCCGATTTATAAGTCATTGCACATTTTGCGGGCGACAAATAATTCAATGACAAAAAGGCACACTTGAGAACGACTGCAAAATAAGGTAACCTCGTTTGCGACCTGTTTTTTTTCGCTGAGACTTCCGGTCATTTTTTGCAGAGACAGTTTGGTCATATTTTGATGAGACATTTTGGTCACTGAGACATTTCGGTAAATTGTCTCACAGTTGTGTTAAAACTAAGCGTAACAGTGCTTATTAGCCTGTGTTTTCAGACATTCTGACAGAAACGACTAAACGACTTCATTTTTTTCGGTCATTTAAACAACATTTCGGTCTATGACCAAAAAAAAAGTTTGTGAATGCGACTAGCGTCGCAACTGCTGCTTTGTTAAAAAACAGTTTATTTGCTTTTAAGCACCAGACCGCGGGAAACACTGGTCATTCATTTTTATTCAAACACTACACTCCAGAGCCTTCAAAGACGGAGTAGAGATAAAAAAATAACGTTTCAGCGTACATGAGCACAACAAAAATAAGATGTAACATTTCCACAAAAATGGAAAAGTTGCGACAGGTAGAAATGAAATAGCGACAATTATATGCAAACGACGCTCCAACACCTACAAAAACTCTCCGAAGGAACTCAAACTTACGACGATCAGACGCAAGCAAAAAGAAGTATTGGCGCGCTGTCAAAGCGAATCGAGTTTTAGCGATTTAACGTTTATGTGCATCACGTTCTGAAACGACGCGGCGGCCATCGCAGGGCAAGAGACCGCAAGCAGTCGATTTTAAAACAGACGTCACAGCTGACAAGCATCAAGTTCAAAACAGGTGAAAAAACGCCCCGTGCTGTGCGCCATACGCGTCACTCATGTTTTGAGCAGCGAACAAGCACTTGCCGATAAGTTCGCGCACGATTTTCAGCTAATTTGGCGGCGAAGTGACCGAGCAAGCGCAGAAATGAGCGAGAGCGTTCCGGATGAGAGAAAAAGCGCTGCTGCTGTCCGGAGGCNCTCAGAGCGCCGCCGACAACAGCCGCTCGATTCCAGCAGAGCGCCGCGTTGCGGCCAGTCGCTTGCAGCAATGACAACGGGAAGTCGTGGTTGGAATCACGAAGCAAAATGCAAGGCGAATGCCGCATAGCGCAGATGAGGCACGTTTTCGCTTGGAATAAATAACACTGTTGTCTACGCTGCGCTTTCGCGACAGCGCCATGTCTAACAAATATTTTTAGGTGGCGTGGATGGTTTTTAGATAAAATGACGTGGACCGCTATTTCGTTACCATTGCCTGGGTTGTATGGTAGATAGGCAGCGAACATATAACCAATCTGTTCATTCTTGGACGTGTGGAAGTAATTACAACTGCATCTGAAAACTTTCGGACTGGTCATGCTGGGTCGACTTAACGCTGCTACAGGATTGCGGTAGGTATCTACACGTCGACTACTCAATACGACGGCATTTAAAATTACCAAGACCGCGACACGGCAACATTTTTTGGCATGTTGCACGACTAATCAACGGTTATTGTTACTTAAGAAAACAAAGAAATTAGGCACTATTATTTGTGGCATCACCTTTTGGTTGATCGTTAGATTAGGTTTCGTCATAGCTTGCAAAAATTTTGAGGCCCACTGGAACCCTCCCGTAGCCCAGTGTGTAAGGCACACTGCACTAGAACATAGCGTACTCTGCCAAAATATAGAACGCACCACATAGGACCTTACTAACCTCACTTGAATGGCTACGTATCATTTTATTTTTGAAAAGAAACGACGAATCGTTGGAGTAAATCGACCACGGGCAAAGATTCCATATGAATGATTTTACTCAACATTAACACCAAACGTTTTAATGCTAGCTGCTCAGCCAATCTTCCCAACAACGGAGGAAAACACGGCGTGGTGGCAGCCAATAGCTCTACAGCAGAGCTCTCACAAATGCAACTCCCAAAATCCCTAGAACAGCACCCAAAAATCACTAAAAATCCCTAAATCTGTGGTGGGGCAGCAAAAAATCAGAGTACCATGATAAATGTCAAAAACAGAACCAAATATGATTTTCAAAATGAACTGAAATAGTTCCTTTTTGCACATTTTCATGCTTTTCCGAAAATCCCTAAAAAAATCCCTAAATCCCTAAAAAATCCCTAAAAAGGGTCAAAAGTTCCAATCTAGGGACAAAATCCCTAAAAGTGAGAGCACTGCTCTACAGCCTGTTTTAACTGCGACAGCTGAGGCGCCAGATGACGGTTTGTCGCGCATTTGGCTTCTGACGAACGGCTCGTGGAAACGTACACGCGCGCAAGGCACACGGCGACGGATACCTGTCGAGTGCCGTTCGTTCTCATCCCAAGACCAAACGTGCTGAGGCATTTGTACTTGATCTCTTTGAAATCTTGATGCGTTGCCGAAACTTTTCCTGTCTGTAGATACTCAACCACGCCTGTCGGAAAATATCAGTGTTTACTCTACTTTTAACACACACACACACACAAATGCTTCGTATTATTGCAAACGTGCGTGCAACTCATTACGAAGTGTCAACAAGGCCAAAACGGACTAGGAAGTGATACGCACCACTGCGGATGTACAATGGCAGCGACGTCACATCTCGTTACAAACGCAACAGCGCAGGGCCTAATGACAGCGGTAGGATTTTACCAAGAAGTTGAACACCGGCTGACTTTAACAAGGGCAACGATGTGCACAAGCCATGTCAGCTGAACATTATCCAGATCATGGAATTGGCCACGAAAAAGATACCCATAGAAAGAGAGGCACATTTCTTTTGTATTGTCAAGTACATGTAGCAACATGAGTGCAACGATTGTCAACTCTTTCACCAAATACCAGGACACTCTTTCCAAAAACACATCACACAGAGATACGAAACATGACAGACCGTTGTCGACTTCGAAAAGACGTTAAACGTTAACATGTAGGGAAAACACTTTCAAGCAATCGTAGCAATATTACGGACTCATGATCTACAGTGAAACACATAAGGAACGCGAGCGATTTTACAGCTCAAGATTTTGGCATAGCAACACTTGCAGCACACGTTAGTGCGCCGGTTTTCTTTTCCGGACTTAAGAAAAGTTGCCGACCAAGCGCTTCTTGGCCGGCGAAGCAGATTCGCGAGCTTCAATGTCGCGGGAAGTGGGCACTTGAAACAAGGAAAGCTGTAACAATTGACCTGGCGTTCGCTTCGGAAATAGGTATCGGGCAAAACACTTGATCGCGCAACGGACACGATAGACTTGAATGCACCTTACAAGGAAGAGACAAGCTACGAGCTTATCAATGGCACAGTAGCGTAGCAACTGACTAAAAAACACAAGGCCAGGGTTTTTTTAAGGTGTTTTAGGGACCCGACTCGGGTCCCTAGAATTAGCGAAAATTATCATCGGGTCCCTAGAATCAGAGAGATCGGGTCCCTAAAGGTCCATACCAGGTACCTAACATTTTCCTTGAAAAATAACCTGCACAGGCCAGAACAAAGTGGAAGTTGCTTCGACAGTTATACTAGAACAGCTATGTCCAACCCAAAAGGTTTCAGAGCCAAAATTTATTGTCACTATCTTAACCAGGGCCACACACTGCATGACATATTAATGAGGGCCGCATATTGAATAGCTAACTTTGACCTTAGTAAACTAAATTGAGCTTAAGATAATGTACCGAAAGCGTAATTAGTAACAGACGTGGTTAAATGGCACTGTGTTGACCACCTGCATCAAGAATGTCAACTTCAAGATCATCAAAATAAGGACAGGTTGTCAGTATATAGGCTATTTTACTTCAGCGAAAACCTAAACTGGGCCGCACAAAACCTTCGATTGGGCCACATGCGGCCCGCGGGCCTCGGGTTGGACATGGCTATACCAGAATAAAAACCAGGCAGAATCGTGTCATGTTTCGGGCAGCAGCCCTGGTGAGTCATACCAGTTAAAACGAAGCTTTTAGATGATGCAACCGGCTGCTTAATGATGGAGAAACCAAAAACGCGTGTTGCGCTAAAAGTTTCTCTCACCTGCTGCAAAAACGCTTGATCGTTTTGCACAACGATGCAATACTCACCGGAATCGGGCAAGGAGTTGAAGTCTCCGCAAAGGACGAGGGGCAACTTGTGACACTCGGCAGTCCCTGCTGAAGTTTGCCCTCCCGGTCTGAAACTCTGATTGGCTTCGTCACACATCCGTTTCAGTTCATGGCAGAGCATGATCGTTTGTATGAGCTTGACGTCACTGTGTGTAGAGAGAAAAAGGCGGTGATGCTGCGCAGACATGATCAAAACAAGAAGTAACGACCGACTGCAGTTGCTCGGCGAATTCGGGCGCAGGATTCGAAACGTGCAGCACACAGTGACGAATTACGTAAGCAATGCGCTGCTCGTTGCAAGACATAAGGTAAAACTTATCGTGCGGGTCACGGCTCACATGCGCCATGCAACGCCAGGCGTTGATTTTCGTCTAGGCTGGATACGGCAGGCGCGCAGCGGAGGAAAAAAGAACACGGAGGAGGTCCTGTGAATTGGTGTTGCTCTGAGCCACAAGAACAAACAACTAGTCGGGCGCCGCTGCCGCGCTGCATCGGCGACTGTGAAGTACATGTCAGGTCACAATCATCGGTTCAACAGTCACTGAGTTCAGCAATTGCACAAAGACGTGCAACCGCGATTTTCTCATCAAGTCAAAGGAACGGTTTGACAGAGCAAGTGAATTGGTCTTGCAGTCACATTCGCGACTGCGATCGACACTTGGATTGAATGTTTTTTGCTCAATGCCATTCCAGTGTGCGTCCCTGCAGTGAGCTGTGGGCAGTTCGATGCCGCAAGCGCGCAGCTGCAGAGGCAAGGTGTTGCATCAGAAAACGCATGGCGTACGTGTTCATTGGTTGGACAGGCTCGATTGATGGAACCTTGCCAGCGTATCCGATGCGGTTAGATGGATGGCAGTAGGTATGGCTTCGTATCGGTCATGCTGCACTGACTGCGGAAAAGGAAACAGCGGAAGCCGCGCACTGCCCGCAAAAGAATACGGAGGGCAATTTTCTCGCGCGTGTTGCAGCAATCTTTGTCCATTGGCTTTCGTGTTTGTTGCGGACGAGGAACAACGCATCTGCGACGTGCGAGTGTTTATGACTTAAAGACAGCTACGCGGAGCTTGAAGGCGCCGCAGTGTCAGACTTGAATTTCGATCTCAACGTGAATATCTGCAACGCCGCAAAACAAAAGACACCTGAGACAACTTGCTCGATGGTCGAGGGGAGAAAGAATTTATTAACAAGCTGAGTGAGCTTGGTTACAGGAAAAGCCGGGGTGGACAAGAGCGCGATGACGTTCCAGCTTGCTGCACGACCAGCCGCCAATGTCATGTCGGCTGCGTAAAAGCAACCACGTTCAAATGCTATTAATATAAAACAGCAGGCACCCATTTAGCGCTTGGGTCGCCGAAGTAAACAGACAAGGTCGTGACGCAAACGCCGCGCACTTTCTCCCACCAATCGCTTTCATTACCACAAACGCGGCGCAGCAGCCGGCAAATGTGCTCCGGGGCGGTGTTGCGAGAAATGTTCTGATGGTTTCATTGCTGCGCTGGTCGCAGAAGAGCGCGGCGCACAAAGCTGATGCGATCGAACGGCGAGATCGTCTTTCGCCAGCCGCGGCTAAATTTCGCTCGGGACCGTTGGTAAACACACGACGACTCGTTGGAAAAGCAGCGTGCGTCACAGATAACGACTAACCAGCGACAAGCCAGCCGCGCTGATGCGTTGCGTCTGAGCAGACCGACTGTCTGGCGATGGTCTTCGCCGAGTGACAAAAAACGACAACAGACTGCGCAGAAACTTACCCAAAAGTGCACTCTTAACCAGTCTAGACTTATATTGAAAAATATTAAGATCTTTATGAGCTCTGGTCCAACAAAACGCACCATTTTTTTCTAACTCACTCTCGTTGAGTTGTTTTGTAACTTGTAGACTAGTTCACAGATTTTTTTCCTTTTTGTTTGTTGCTTGCATGAAGCAGTTCAAATTCAATTCATCAAAATGATGAAGTACATCCTGCGCCCAGAACATGTTGCGCGCTGAGCCCGGTATGTTTTTAGCTGCGAACAAACCACCGGCAAGGACAAGCAGCACTGGCGGGAACAGACAATTCTGGTCGAACCGGGCAACCACAATGCTTAAATCCACAAGAACGCTTCTGCAAGGATTTTTGCATGTGCTGTCTTATGCACAGAGGAGAAACAGACGCCTTGCTAACAAACCTGCACTGTAACTTCACAATAGCTCCGGGCGGCAACTGTGATCGCCCTTCAGTGCAATAACACTGCGATAATTTCAACAAAGAACAGACGGACGGCAACTAGGCAACGTGTTGCTGAAAAGACGAAACTGTTCGGCCAAATCGACGGTTGAATTCAAAGGTCTTGCGTTGATGTTTTGCGTAATATTGCGTTGTTTGCGACAGCCAACCGGCAGGCTCACACAGCGGATCCCTTTCATTTGTGGTTCTCACCTGAACTCCGGGTCCCAGTGCATGTGCGCATTAGCGGCGAGCACGAGCTGCTTGGGGCATTCACCAGGAGCTCTGAATCCTGCAAAATGAAGCAAATCACACGAAAATTATGTTGAAATAATGTTTTCTTTTTCAGAGACTCCAGAGCCCTAGCCAAAACTTTTCGGAGAGGCCAAATATTAGCACTGTGTGGTATACGACGTTTGGTTACATGCATGAAGTCATCTTAAAAATCATTTTCCCTAAAAACAGCAGTGATGCAAGTGCTTTCAAAACTTCTTGGAAGCTTGAAACAACTCGATTGGAAGAGCGCGAAGTAATGACTGGGAACCGCAGGGATGATGAGCAAGAAAATGAAACAGGAAAAACGACAGAGCAGCTGGCATACGATGCGTGAGAGCAAACAACATATGAGCATAGAAAAGATACGACGAGCCAATCGTCACAGTCCACAGTGGCACAAGCATTACAGGTAAACGAGGCACTGGTCCAAAGTTTTACTTTTGCAACATTGCTGCTAGCTTCGTAGTAATGCACGGTTCGCTTGATGGACGTTTGGCCAACACTGCTGTATAAACGCACTCCCGTTATGGTTTTGTTGTCGCCAACCGAAGGCAAAACAAAAGACAAGAAAATCGGCTCGGTCTAGACTCTTACAGGTAATTCTCTCTGGACTAAAACCTCTATTTCCTGCTCAAATGACACGGCACGAGCACACGATACGGGAAACCGCTAAGTATTCATTAGCGTGCCTGCGCTCGGTCATTGTTCGGACGCGAATTAAAACATACACACAAAATCACCGGTACCTGGATCTCCATACAATCCTTCGTTTGTCTCAAGCAGCACTGCTATTCCGATGTTGTCCTTCGTCATGACCCGATTGAGCATGTCTTTGGAGCCTTCGTTGTTCAGCATCGCAACTTGATTGAACTCCACCAGGTGCTCCTGAACCAGTGTGAATCTGAAACGTTACAATGGTAAGAAAACAGACATTGGCAGTGAACTTAAGTCGGAAAGCACGACACAATTGCCACATCAACATCTCTTAATAAGCGTTTCCAAGGTGGGGAGCGCTCAGCATGTTAGACTCTCAAAATCCCGACAAATGACACGAATGTGCACAGTTTTTAAGTATAACGCTCGACCCAGCAATCCTAGCAACATTTCGTGCAGCTCCTTGAGACCGAGACGGGCTTACTTTGATGTTTTCCAAAAAATCGCACACCCGTCAACGTGCTGTTTCTCGTCCTCGTTCATGTGCTTCGCTCTTGATTTTGGATTAAAAATCCCTTCGTAACCATGAGCTTTAAATTCGGGTCCAAAAAAATTGTGGTACTCGCAAGTCTCAACTTCCTGAGAGAAGTAAAAGCGACAACTGTGCTAAATATTCAAGTGGTGGAAAAGCGGACAAACGCGACTCTTACAGTCGAGCTGGTAATTGAACTTGTGCGCGACCAATTAACTACTTTTCTTGCGCGATGAAAATATGAAAACCACAAAACAAATGTATTAAACAAAACGATACCAACACTTTTCTCTAAATGCAAGCAAAAGCGTAATTGCTGACAATTTCACAAACACGCTTCAGCAGAAAATGCACAGATTTTAACATCTGTGAACTTACTGCGAGCAAAACAAACATCAATAATAAACCGCATTTATTAACCCTGAAGTGCAAACAGCGCCTACGTGATGATGATGTAAATGTTCTACTCCTATCATTTGCTGGCGTTAATCATTGTACCCCAAATTTGTGAAACTTGTTTGGTGCATGGACACGGACAACGTCTGAGCAACACATTTTGATTAGCTTCAATAGACTGGACTTCAGCACAGCAACATGGAGCGCAGTTACGTCAAACCGCTGCGTCTCAGTTTTTAGCTACTGTGCAGAGTTACACAGCGCTTGCTTGGCGGAGGAGCTTAGTAGAAACGCTGTTGCATCACATCTTGCCTCTCACCAAAAGAACAGCAAGCAGTGCCCCAGATATTGGTGCCGCCTTCAGCAAAGGAACAACTATCGCAGCACAAATTACTTGAAACGTTGATTTAAAAACGCCATTTTGGACTTTGTTTTGAGAAAGCAGGAACACATTGATACATGGTCATGTCACATTAGTTGATGCAGCACAAAACGAACAGCGAGACGTATTTAGCAGATCATGAATGAAATTTTAATGGAATTTTGTGCTATTTGTAAGCCACATCACAGAGGAAATGCGCCACTGAGGTTTATCTGTTTTCTGGCAAGAAAACTTGACTAAACAGTTTGTTTAGGTGGAAGGATGAAGAATTACAGGCAGAAGACACCGACTAAGTGTTCACAAAACAAATTCAACTAAGAATTACGTTTATTGATACCGCTCGATGTAATGCCACTTACAGCGCAACCAAACTGTGTACATTATACAACAGGGAAAAGGCAGATCAGCAATGGGCAACCAGTAGGAAAAACGTAAAGATACACACCTGCAACGCGACAATGTCTGCATTGTAATAGTGTATGTCCCTCATTATGATTTTTCTTCGATAATCCCAGCTCAAGGCCCAAGGCGGACAGTATCCGTAAAGCTGTGAAGCACAGTTAAGCCAGCAGTTTACTCTAAGTACATAGGTACAAATTGCCGTGTGTGATTACTTGCTGACCAACCTGGCGGGTGGCGTATTTATCACACAATACGTTGTACGACATAACGTAAAACGATCCCACGTGTTGCATCCTTTCAGGTTCAGATATGTGAACCCACTCCCTTTCAGGGGGTTTCATGGTTGGCACTGTGAAGAAAAAAAGTTAATCAGCACGTACCAGGCGACAACAGTGTTGTTCGCAAAAGGAAGCTAGAGTAACGATTTATTACAACTGAGTTATATCCAGAAATAGAGTGGCTGCTCATTGCAAATTGAAGCTGGTACCATGACATCAAATCTATTTTTTGTAAAGCAAGAGTGCAATCATACAATTTAGTCACCAAAATTTCACAAAACTTTCCGAAATAGTCGATACAAAATGCAAATGATGATAACATTAGCGCAAACATTTGAAATGTAGAATAGTTGCATCAAGTCGGGTAGCATAGTAGGATGAAACATCAGCAAAAAGAGTTCCACAAAAATCTGCAACAATCTTCCCAAAAAATGAATTGTGTCATACATACGTTGTATAAAGAAAACATCTGTTCTAAAATTTTAAAAACTGATTGAAGCTTGAAAAACGAAAATCTGTTAAAATCTTAGTCTTCTTGAGACTAAGATTTAACAAACTATCAGAATATTTGGATCAATAAATTTTAGCAACTATGAGTAAGAGACCATCAGATATGACAGAATCACAGTCACAGATAATGATGTCCATAACAATGACATCAATATTCTCCAGCCACTCTCACCAATTAACAAGAAAGAAAATCAAGAAAAAACAACTGTTTTGAAAACTTAAACCAACTGACAATGACATACAATGCAGAAGTTGAAAATACAACATTTTTCAAGTCCCCAAATACCAACCAGGCAAATTATCCAGTAGGTAAGTTAGAAGACAGTTTGTGCCAGTTGTATACATGCTCATAATGTCACTACCCAGTGGATTGCCATGAAGACCAAGTAACTGGAGTTGGAAGAGTTTTCCCAGTTCACATGGCAGAGCGCGAAGTTGATTGTTATTCAACATCAATTCCCTGTAAAAAATGATAATCTGATTCAACCAAACACCACACAGCAAAAAACTGCATGAACTGAAACTTTTTCTTGTCACATTGACCAAATAAAATCAAAATCCTGAATCAAAATTTATTACAGTAATTGTTTCATCAAGCCTTGTCCAAGCACCTGCAAAACTTTGTGTTTAGGTTAGGCTTCACAGCATGCACCACTATGCAAAAACCCATAAGTGAAATTATGTTTCACTCAACATGGTGTTTCCTGGGAGCATTTTCATTTGAGCCATTTGACAAGCAATTTGTTTTGCAAGCCATACACCACAATTACGTAAGATAAACCGCTATTTTTTCAACAGTTGTAAAAAACTGACAAGGTTTACAGTCTTCCAACCAACTAGTTGGTGGATGTGTGTTAGTTTCAATCAGTGCAATAGTCGGTGGATTTGGTGAGATTTTAATACAATAACAAAAAATCACTAAAACTGTAGCACATCACCTGAAAAGTAATGAATAAAATCTGATAACACCACAAAATAAAGATTCAGACATTAAAAAGTAAACAAGTGTGGTTACCAGTGGTAGGGACAAGCATAGAAAATCACAACTACTTCCTAAGTTTGTTGCAAAACTGGTGATGGTGCTCTGCAGCTAGTAGGCATAACTTTTTTTCCTGCAGGCGTGCCTGGGCATGCCCACAGAGCAGGAAAACACAACAGTACCTTTGTGACAATAACCAAACAACACCACACTGGTTCAGTCGTGCCACTCCTAGTGTTTTTCTTCTACATCTAGTGTTTTTGCATTTTATCTAGTGTTCTAGTGGTTTTCCATAGCTATCTAGTGTTTTTTTTATAAGTGAGCTAAACGTAATTAATTACACAATTTTGTGTAATTGTAACTGTAATTGAGGCTTTGATTTTGTGCAATTGTAATTTGCTAAAAATTCCACACAATTACATCTTAACACTTTCAGAACCGGTGTATGATATATTCGTACTTTGATTTCGGCCTAAAAAGCAGCAGTTTTCGGTTGCCTTACCAACACCATAGCTCCTCCGCCAATTGCACTAGAGAGCTGTTCAAGGGCTTAAACGGATCAGCCAGTCTAGTGGATTGCACTCGAAAAAAATTTTGTTGGTTGCGGAGTGTGGATTTTTTTTGACTGACGTCATTACGTGAAGTAGTTTTGGGGTCATTTTGGCTCATGGCGCCTGGCCTAGGGCCCAACCGCTAGACCAAAGTGTTTCGCAGAAGTTTTCATTGGAAACTAGGCTCGATTCCAAGTCTTTTGAGCCTTTGACTTTCTAGCATTTCTGGTTCAAAAGTTATGATCTTAAATGAACAAATTAATTAATTAGCTAATTAGTCAAAATATTTTTACTAACTTACATCATAACTTTTGAACCTGAAACCCCAGCAGGTCATCCAAAGTATCAAAAGACTCAGATTGTAGCCTAGTTTCCAGTAAAA
>JGI24159J19872_10002622_pt1 | contig 21642 bp, 9 predicted proteins | sample Ectturendosymbi4_FD_19872 | JGI IMG/M metagenome (IMG submission 19872) | reverse complement strand
ACCCACTTCACTGATTAAGGTTGTTAACTCTGGCTCTTTCCATTGGGCATTGTCAATGTTCATATATTTTCGTTTCATGTTGGCCTTCCGCGTTCAATTTGCAGGTGACGTGAATCAAAAAATATCGGTCGTAGCAACGGTTCTCTCGAATACGTTTGATCGCTCTTTACTCGGACTCATCCACTGGAGCCCGAGCTGCCTGGTCATATCACATTAAATGTTTTTTTGAAGCAATGTGTTTGCATAGAACATTGAATTTGAATTCCAATCCAGTGGATAGTACCCATTCCAGAATAATTTCAAACGAACGATAAAGTGTCTGGTAACTCGGGCTTATATGAGTGAGCCTATGACGCAGAAGATTAACTGGCGTTATCATTGTTCTGTGATGTGCGACACGTAGCAATGTGCGAAACGAGCTTAAGCGGTACCCGGGCAAGAAGCAAGTTTGGCGCCTGCATGTTCAAATGTGAGCTCTTTCGCAAGCAAATTTGCTGTATTGCGGAAACTACTTACGATATTGTTGGGATTTTCGGCGTCTCCCACAGTCATTTGCGCGAGGGAATCGTGCCCCCCTTGTTACACCCCTGTAGATATGCTTTGCCTTGCCTTTGTATTCCGTTACCTAAAGCAGATGTAAAATCAGGATTCAGTCAGATTACTTCTGCGTCTTAGATGTGGAAATTTTGTGACTTTAAATGTGTTTAAGACAGATATCATCATTACTGTCTCATTTTTTGCCTGTTTTTAAGCTGTATACCGGACCCCATAGCTTCTGTTGTCCTCGTAGAAACTTGCATAGCTTGTTTGTATAATTATCAGAATAGCCTATAGACATCATAGCTTTCATGCTAAGATTTTCCTAATAGATCAATTGTTGTACAACTTGTAGAGGAGTGCGCTGCGCTCGCTTCGCAATCAGTGCAGCGTTTCCAGCCTGAGGCGGCTAGCGATCAACCTTTGTTGCACGCATTATAATTGCGGAGTTAGCTGGTGCCGCGACCGTCGCGTAGAACGTGTTCCTGAATTTGAGCGTACTCAGGTTTGACTTCGACTTTGACTGTTTGCAGCGTAACAATACACAACTGGCAACAGGCTTGCACTAGTGATTTTATTCTTGATTACAGAAAAATGCGCATATTTTCATTCTCCCAGGCCCCTTTTTATACCGGGCCCGGGTACTTTGTACGTCTGGTAACCCCCTCTCGTAGGCCCTGTCCAGTGCCGACTCCAACACACGGGCTCCTGGGGAATCGGGAATAGTCCGAGTCTTCGTTTACGATTTATAATGGAGAACTCAAGCTTGCTTTGTATATTTGTGCCACCATCCGCGGTCCCACTACAATGAGTTATTAACTCGGGCTCTTTTCATTGGACCTTGTCACTATTCAAATATTTTTGTTAACCCATCATCATTTTGAAAGCCTCTCTCACCAATGGACGCTCCCTTAGCTTTGTGCATGTTGTATCTATGAACTTACTTGTGAATGAATTTTGTGTAAGACTAAGAAGAACTAACATTTACAGGCTCAAGCTTTTCATTTTCAGCCGGCTGTTTGAGGAATTTCCTGCCTGGTTCTGCTCCCAGCTCCTTGCAATGATTCAAGCTTGTACTTATCGTTCAGTAATTTTTGTAAAGTCACAGCAGTGACCCACACCAAGCGAATCGATCGCAATTTATTGCGTAAAGGAAACTAGCTAATGCGGAGAGTATGTTTTGTCAATTCAGAAGTGCCTACTAATGGCCGTCGCGATCTGTGTTCGTTAAACAGTGTTGTAGCTGTGTTTAGTGGAAGAGTTGTATTTATGCTCCATTTTTGTAATCTCGTGTTTTGATCTTAGCAACAGTGCGTAATTTTTTCTTTTTGTTTCATATGTCGACTTTTGCGAAGGACTGACGATGTGTAATACACGAAACTACAGTAGCTTCCTAAGAAACAACTAGTTGCATTGATGTGCTCAAGTCAATGTAGCGTAGCCTACATAGATAAGGTGTAGTGTACTGCAGATGACGGTCGTTTAGGGTTTATAAAACATGGCATAAAATTGCTTAAAGATGTTGACAAAAGTTAATGACGTCATATTTCAGTGCTTGTGGCATCACAGTTGCCAATTCAACACACAAGTTTTCTATAGATTTTTGACGATAACTTGTGCCCCCCACTTTGAAAAAGATTTCGCTACCCATGGCGGGGGAATACAACAGATTTATTTCTCTAGTTGCAACTTTTTGGAAGCAAGACATTTTGAGTAACAAGCTTATGTCGAACTTCATTATAGTAGAAACCAGGACCTCCTCTTGGGTGCTGCAGATGTCATTACATCTTCATAAACATTCTCAATTCAGTACAAAATTTAATTTATTATGAGCATTTTCAAGATATTCATAACAGTCTTCCTCGTGCACATTATCAAATCGTATTCTATCCACAAACCCGTTCACTTCCATTCATTTGAAGTTCTGTGCGCTGTTTCATCTCATGTTTTGGTTTGTGAGTTACATGTTAGCAACAGTAACGTTGCCGCTCGTGTCTGCACCACGATGTTGAAGCAATAAAACCGAAGCACTGTGGTTCCCAACCGCCGTGAGAACTCCTCTGCGTGACGCAACGCGACATTCCGAACTGACTTTGGCAGCTTGTATGTGATGTAGAAAACGCAATATCTTAGTTGGCACTTGTCTTGGGTGACACAGTGGCGTTGTGCTAAAAAAGAAATGTGGGGACGCACCAAAAAATCTAGCCATTTTCAACAGCACGTCAAACTCATTTTTAAATCTGTCTTTAATGAAGTCTTCATTTTCATTACACTTCAAACGAAAACTGAAAAAGTGGGAGCACGTTCACATGCCCCAAAAAAGTGTGGGAATGCCGTTCACACGGGTTTCTGTCTAGGTGGCAATTATTTGTGTGGCAATTGGCCTAGTGGCAGTTGTCCCAAGTAGCAGTTGTTCGGATGGGAGTTGCCCTTGGTGGACAACAGTCCGGATATCCAGTTTCCCACGACATCATTTCAAAACACTTTTAGTTAAATATAAGCTCTCAAATAATTGCAAAAGCTCAGTGCAAGTAATGTTGAACCTGCAGTGAAATAGAATGTCACCAAAGTTGGTGGGAGTGAAGTCGGAGTTACACAATGATTCGAAGGCAAACAAGTCAGAAAAACCATTGGATACGCAAAAGTAAATAAGAAAAAGCAGAATTCGAGACGTTTGTCTCAAGCATACCATCATCACCTTCGCAACAAGCTACGAAATATTTTTCATAAAGTAAGTTTTATTTTGCATTTGTATATTCCCACATCAAACCTTCAACAAAACTTAATAAAATCGATCAAAAGGTATTCATTTTTTACTTGCAAAATTTTTTTTTCGAAAACATTACTAACTTAATCAAGTACTGCTGCATCTGTTCGAATGAAGTACAAATATCATTCAGTAATTTTCATACCCTCTTTTCGTCTGGAAGGGTCGCATGGGCAGCAACTCAGGAGGACTCGAAAAACGTCACGGTCAACAGAAATCTCAGATATTTCTGCTGGATCCACACCAAGATGTTACCAAGAAAAGGTCGAAGGTATGTGATCACATATTAGTGGCGTATCTATGCAAAGTGGCGCCCATGGCAAAGTTTAAATGTGCGGCCCTTCATAATAGTGTAAATATTAGATATAGGTAGAATTTTCACGAAATTAAAATCATGAAGAAAACAAGTGTTTTGAAATGGAAAATATGTCTTTTTTTGCTTTAAACTTTCCAGCAAATAAAATATAAATTATCCTAAAGGACGACAACATACTTCTACATGCATTTATTTTTATTATGGGGAAGATCAAAACATTCAAATAATAACCTCATCGCTGTTTATAGGCCTACATAGTGCTTTTAAAATGGAACACGTTTAAATTGAAATGCACAGTAAATTGTTTAATGCAAGTCATGCATCACTTGTGCTTTACGACACACAGCTCCATCGAAACATGACTATACATATTTCCAGACTTTGCTTTTTAAATGACACAAAAGGATTATATTTAAACAAAACTCTGCGTGCTTTCATGGAAGAAAACTCGTCTATGATTTTAACCTTTGCTTTTTCGTCCCTTTCTATTCTCATCAAAGCTAGATCATACAACCTGTCCTGACTTAGTGTTAGTTATTGAGGCCCGGAGGCATAAAAAGACCAGTTTCAGTTTAGTGAAACATCGTTCGCAGCATGCACTACATACTCCCATCATCTGCAGTTGTTTGCAAAGTATTTTGAAGAATGTCATGATTTCAAGAGGCAATAATTTTAAGTTGCACGATTTGAAACAAGCGTTTTGCAATCTAGAATCTTTTCATATAATTGCTTGCCATCTACATCTAAACTTTAAGGGACGGTCGGGTTAGTTGACCCATTTTGTATTTTATAGCTTGGAGCCGCGATGCTTTTCTTTCTGGAAAGTTTAATTTTATTCATTGTTAAGTTCTTTAAATATAAATTAATTACGAATATTTTCCCGAAAATGCCCATAATAGGCTCGTAGTTTCCAACTAGAATTTTTGAACGAGCTTAGCAAAAAGAATTGGGTCATAAATCTTCGTCATTTATTTGGCAGCGTTTATTTAGAGATGTCCTAATTAAATGCAAATGTAAAAAAAAATTGGAGGAAATCAGAATCAATCCTATCATTCAGTTGTCAAAACATCACTCCCGAAGAAGCAAACATGAGGCCGTTGAAAGCATGTGCGCAGCGATGAACGTTTTCTTTCATCAGCGCACAGTGGCAAATTTCACTATGAGCTAAAGTAAAATATGCGTAAAATGCATGCACATTGGGCTTTTACTGGCCGAAATACGCATTCATAAACCTTGCTGATGTCTGGACTGTTAATCTCCTGATGCAAGGCACATGCTTAGATTAATAACGTGGACGCAACGGTTAACATAAATAAACTACTAACTGCACTACTCTACTTTGGGACAACCCACAAAATAGACTCTTCTAACTACACAATTAACTCCATCTGGCTGTCTAAAAAGCAGGCTGCACAAATGTGTAACTTTGGTCGTAAGCACCAAAGGTATCTTGCTGCTACGTAGTACAAAATAAGATAAGACTACCTGGGCTAGACTGAGTAGCTTACATTTTTACAACAATCACTTCAAAAACGCGAGACGCATCAGGGCAAAGTCGTGACCGCGAAGGCCCCGATACGCTTAACACAAGTGCGCAGTTCGCTCATATCCGATACACACCTGTCGCCACGGGGGCTTTGGTGAGTTTAACCCCCCCAACAAAGCTCCAAACTGCCTCAAATTGAAATATGAAACACTGAAAGTTAGTTTAAGTTTTGTCAAATTGGAATGTCAAGCCCCCTGCACGACGGTGAAGCTCCCCTGTTGAAGACTTTCTGGTGACAATTCTGGTCCAATCGTTTGCCTGCAGAGGAATACTGAATCATATAAAACAAACTAAGGCCCAGTTCAACTTGCCTCTGGGAAAAAAAAACTTTCAAACGCGTCTTCGTGATGTTAGTTAAGACGCTTCAAAAATGCATTTCAGGAAAACGTGAGATGCTCTTTAAGGTTCGAAAAAAATTCTTCATTAGGCTTCACTTTTCATCGATGTTACAAACCCAGACATTTGCCGTTGCACCAACAAGTTTTGGTATACAAAATATGCTGGCTATTGTATTCTTAACATCATGTTTGCAAACCAAAGCTCCTAACCAGTTTCCTAATATACGTCGTGTTGATCATGGTTTAATTCGGAAAGGTTAACGTTAAAATGCGACTGACAAGACAGCAATGGTTGAAAAGTAAATGACTTGGTGCCTGATAGTGCAGGCCCAATTGTGACATTAGATGTAAAGATTCTCGAAATGTCAAATTCAAACACCTCTAACTTCACTTGCTTGTAATTGGTCCACTACATCTCTTGATTTAATCTTTTGATCTTTCGCGTCGCGCGTGTTGCTTTGCTTGTTTGTTATAGCGTTCTACAGCTGACCTTCCTTTTTGATGTTTCATATCAAAACGTCAGCGATCATTTTCTCTTTGTAGTGTTGCTTCAGTCATTTCTTCAATACTTGTCATTTCCTCAATGAAGGCTTGCTGTCAAATTGGTTGAAATAATCGGCGTCGTTTTTGATGCAGCAGTTGAGCAAAATTTTATTATATGATTCAGTATTCCTGTTCCTTGGTTCTCCAAGTACGCACAGGTACATGTCTGCATATTTTTAGGTAAAACACAAGAGCAAAAACGAACAACTGCTGCACGAAATACAGGTTAAAATCGAACACGTTTGTTGTTTTTTTTACAGCGCTTTTCTCCTGAATGATCAATAAGAACCTGCAGCAAGATCATTGCAGTTCTATTGCTATACACTGATGATGATAACAGGAGTTTTCGAAACGTTTGCAATATGTCATTTGTATTGTTTGTTTTAGCTGTGATATTCATTATAAGGCTATTCAGCACTTCAGCTTTTTGTGTACCAAAGGAATTCTTTGCTCATGCCACTTCCACATGCATTGGATCAACATTCAGTTTACCCGCACAAAGAATCTCCTCCCCGCGCCCGCCCCACACCCGCACGCATAGCTGGTTCCCGCATCCGCCCCATACAAGACTGACAGTTGCCACACGTCCATCGTATGAATTGATCAGTTTAGTTTACTTTATTTAAAATTTTTTTCTTATTTTTATGCTTTGCTTGGCAGATTATAGCAGCGTGATCAGTTTCATAATGTCAAATAAATTGGCCGATACCTGTATAATAACACGGATATTTGCCTGATAGAGTGACAGATTAACACGTTTATAATTATTGATCGAATGATACAACCACCTTGGCAGAAGTCTTGAAACACAAAAGAAAATATTAAATGGTGAGGAAGCCCATTTGGGTCTAAACCACTTGAAACAAGATTTCAGTATTTACAACTCAAATTCAGTGAAAGCGTTGCAAAAACCGTGCAGGAAAAATTTTGGAAACAAAAGAGAGTTCAATTAACTGCACTTTGTAATTGAAGCATAGATATTGAAAAACATTTTGAAAGGTCATGAGTAGGGCAAGTTTTTGTTGCAGTAAAAAGTGAAAAAGTTGCATTTATTTTCAATGAAAGTTGCATTTATTTTCAACGATAGTTTGCATTTATTTTCAACGAAAGTTGCATTTTTTAACTACACTTTAACATCTTGTGCAATACTTGATAAAAATTGCAGTAAACAGTTGCACGTAAAAATTGAAAAAGTTGCAAAAAGTTGCAATATAAAATCCCTGGAAACAGCTCAAAACATTGAATTACATATATTTTGAGTATTTAGGGAGCTGTTGGAAGCTGTAAAAAAAGTTGCAAAAGTTGCAAAAACTTGCCCTAGTCATGAAGAATTATTCCAGCCATTGCAATGCATTAGGACTGCTGCTATTATTCTACAAATTATAGATCTTCTTTGTCAGGATTATGTAAAATTATCTCAGTGTTCTCCTCGATGACCAATGATCGGCTTTTTTGTCATCAGTTTAGTAAATATTTTGTTGAAATAAAGCACGCAAAATGCAAAACATGAAGTGGAGATCAAGTCATTTTAATTGCAGCAATGGCAACTACTAAAACAGCCAAACAAGCTTTAATCAGTTGAAAACCTGTTACAATTTAAAGAAAAACAACAGAGTTTTGAGACTTCTTGTTTCCGTTCACAAAATCAACCTAAACGTTGTTTTGATTAATAAAGATCACCTCTATCTACAGAAATATACACAGCGTTCTAGTTTAATTCCATTTTTTTTATAAACGAAGCCGTTAAAAGTCGTTCGCCCATTTCACCTTCAGATAATGTTATTGCTGTGACACAGCTTAACATAAACTGCTTAAAATGCAAATTTCAAACACATAGGAAAGATTATTATTTTGGTTTAATTAATAAAGATCACCTCCATCTACAAGAAATATCCAGAGCACTCAAGTTTTCAATTCCATTCTTTATCAACTAAGCCGTAGAAAGTCGTTTGCCATTTACATTTCACCTTTAGACAATGTTATTGTTTTGACACAGATTAACATGAAGTGCTTAAAATGGAAACTTCAAACACACAGCAAAGATTATATCTAACGTTTGAGTGAGCTCAGCACATCATATCAGCAATCTGTAATCGTTTGAAAACTGGAAACATCGTTTTCATAATGGCTTCAACACTTCGGTATGATATATGTACAGAAGAAGTTGGCTTGATGCCATTTCTCTTCACCAAATCCCGAAATGTGCAGATAAATGTGGACAGACAAAGTAATGACACATGAAGCATCCGCGTTGGTCTGAAAAACAAAGTTGATGATCTTGGCAATTAGGTCAATTTTTTATAAAATGTTTTTGTTAAAAATAATGCACAAAACATAACGGCTATCCTAACAAAAGTCTTTTGCCTCCCTAAAGTAGGATGTACTAAATTAAAACAAAAAGTGTTTTTGTACAAAAATAATTTAGAAAGGCAAGTATAGTGGATTGTATGAAAATTTTGGTTTCAAATTCATTAGTAAATCATTAGTAAAAACACTTTAACTATTTTGTGATTACCGCTATTTTCATTCATATTTGCTAATACTTAAAATATTTTAGTTGTTTTACACAAAAGGTAAACAAAACGCTCGTTAGAACGATCAGAAGAAACAATGCACGATCCAAGTTTCACTTGAAACAAATATATTTTGAATTCCTTTTACAAAAATTTAGAAACTTTCACGCGAACTTCATGCCACTCCCTCGCCAGGAAGTTCTATTTTGAGCAATTTGCACAACAATGTCAACAGTCTTTGATTGAAAACCTACACTTTCTGGTTAGAGGTGGTGATGCCTTAAAGAAAATAGCGACGTAAAAACGCGTCTATTACTTCGTAACAGCCTTCGAGAAGGGTACATTCATTTGCACATCGCCAAATCTATCTCACGTTTTGAGAGTTTCTTGCAATAGATCGGACACGAATTACGACAATTACGTATATCAACTGAGATGCCAACGCTAATCTTCGCCACACATGCAGCACACTAACTGTTTAGCGATATGTAGGTTTCACGATACTGGTTTTGAGCAGTGGTGAAGTTCTCTGATGCGGTTGTTTCGGGATGATTTAAGGTCTCACAAAGGTTTCAAAATGGCTTCTTCGTTGGTCTAGCCCTATTAAAAACACCGTTATGTCACAAACAAGTCAACAGGTATGCTGAAGTAAGATCTTAGATAGAAACCACAGGTATGCGGAAAGTAACATCCACAGGTATGCGGAAGTAACATCTTAGATAGAAAAAATAATCGTCGCGTGTTGCAAACTTTTCAAACTTCAACAAATCGTTACAAAGAACACCTGACAACGAAAACAGTTTCAAATAATTGAACTTACGTCTGGCTAGAGAACAAGAAGCAGCAATAGAAAGCCATTGTTTGCTGCAGTATGACAATGCGCATCGAACAGTCAAATGACCGCGGTAATCATGTCCTTCATAATAAAAGAATTACAACTGGTTAAAATCAAACTAGTGTGGACAAAAAAGACGAAAACGTGTTTTGTTATACCCAGCTTCTATTCTGCTTTCTGGAGGTTCAGCAAAGGCCTAACGGCCCTCATCTCCGCTTGCTTGCGCCTGGGACCAGGCCCTGCGCGGCTACGTTCGCAATGAATACTTCGCTCGTGGCGAGTCATTGGCAGCATCGGGCGTTAACCGTTCACTTCCACCACCTATCAGTGGCAAGCATGTGGCTTCACAGCCGCAAGTACCGTTTTCCAAGTTTTCAGTATAACACTCCCGAGAAGCAAACCTAGCTTATCAGTTTTGGTGGTGCGGGTTCTACAAACATCGTTGCTTAGCTGGTCATTATTGTTCTAATTTACGTTAAGCGAACCATAACCGTGGAAAGACCAAGCTAAAGATTTTTGCATGACAAAAAAAGTTGTCCGAATATCACATGAATGTCAACCACCGCCCTGTGCAACCATTATTTCCAAACAAACTAAGGGTTACAAACGTCATAGTACGCCTTATGGTTTGTTTATAACAGTTAACATGGGATTCATTTTGTCACAAAAACATTTATGTACAAATTAAAATATTTGTGAAACTCCAATATCCGCGAGAATTTGAAGTTATTCGCGTCGACACAATAACACAATCTGTCACTGCCAGTATGCATGTAATAACAGGTTTTAGATTTGCTAGATGTCCCGAACCTTTCAACACAAACTTCAGGCTTAACGACAGCTTCAGACAACCTATAAACGCGCTTTGGTGCATTGAACAGACGCGCCCTGTTTGCAATTTAACACAGCAACAGTTAAGATAGTTACCGCTGTGAATATTTTAATGTATTTTAATTAGGTGCCGAGCTGTTATGTGGGAAGTCGCGAGAGATGAAAAGCAACATGAAACAAAGCAATGTCGCAAACAGTACTCAAGATTTAAACATAATCAACAAGAATGTCTGTAAATTTAACAACAGACGATTGTTAGGAAATGATATATGAGGAACTGCCGACCATGTTGTAAGCTTTCCGAAAAATATTCTCGGCCATTACATTTTTCCACACAGTGTAAGTGAAATAAATGTTTAAGAAATTGTTTTCACTTATTTTTGTTTCTCAGCGTAACGTTGTTTTTTGTACTTTTTTGAATGGGAACCGCAATCAACTTGTTCTTAGGATTGGTGCTACAGGAATGTCGACTATTAGAATTGAAAAACCACGAAAAAGGACCTATTTGAACAAACTCGCCGTGTTCTTCAGAATTGACGTAACGACTGCTCTGCATAAAACCGAACTTTTTATCTGCACTGCACGCACTAGGTCAGATATGATCACAAATTCATTTTATCATTTGAGACAAACGAAATTGGTTTTATTTCCTAACGTTTATGTTCTTAACATTACTTTGCTCACACAATCCGTTGGTTTTATTATACAAGGTGAAGTGATTGGCTTCTTAGAAACACTTCCACTGCACTTGCTGCAAATTAGAAAAGTGTGATAACGAAAATATGAAAACCGGAAAAATAACAAAATAAACAACTGGTACTTATTTACAAGAAACATGTGTAAAACTACAATGCTGGTAAACCAATACAAATGAAACCGAATAAAAGCCAACATAGGTGGCATGATCAGGTTTCCTTGTTCTTAGTGATTAATGTTAGGAAATGGGTTATATTTTAATATCCGCTTTATGAAGCAAATAATAAACTACGTTTAGCTTTCAACCAGGGACATCTTTGATATTTATCATCAAACCATCTGAGATGCTGTTAATATGCACCCAACAATGTCTATAAGGTCACTCAACTTCCAGCAGGAAACCTTAAACACATCTTTGCATTAAACCACAAATTGAAATAAACAAACTGCAGAGCAAGCAAACAAATCATCTCACGGTTGCAATTTACGTTTACACTCCGCTAATCAAATCATTATGAAAGCCTTAAAAATCTGAAATATTACCTCGAAAAAATTTTCAAAGAAAGATGTAAGAGAAACGTAATCATAATCGCTCTTTGACCGAGAAACATCATTTACTCAAAATGTGTTTTGTGTGACCACGTTTCTCATTCGAGTTTGTCAATCACATCCAGAGTAATAATCACATCAAATACCTTAAATTTTCGGCAAAGAAAACGGCCAGCTGCTCGGCAAAATGTGCCATTAGACAAATCTATCAAAATTTTACCCTAACCTTTTCTTTCACTGTTAGTTTTGTTGTTGTATTTTTGTAAACTGACTTTTTGCATGGGGCAATTTGGTGTGTGTTCAACATATGTATATATTTTTTTTTCTTGGAATGTTGATGTAGTTTTCTGAATGACAATCACGTTCACATCAAGAGAACAGACAACCTCAAAATTCGTCAATGCACGTTATCAACTTTTACTTTAACAAGCCAACAAAACGTGGCCAACAAAACGTTATAAACGAAAATATTGAGAACCAGCCTTGTGCTGCGAGGACCTTCTGTCCTGTATCAGAAAAAGCATTGTGCTGTGGCAGCCTTGTGCTGCAGAGACGTAAAGACCGTTTGTCTTTATTTAACGGACCAATCTTCGCGGTCCTTCTAATGTTCAGAAATATTATTATTATAATTATTTTGGTCGTGTTTTTTGGCGCTGTACAACAATAGAGTTTTGCAGCGCCAGGTCTGAACTGAGAGTGTGTTTTAGATTGTTTGTCATGGACAAATGCCAGTACATGGCAGCTGTACATGTGCGAATCGAGGGATTCGTGTTCATGTGCGAATGCCAGTACATGTGCGAATCGAGTGATTCGTCCGTCGATGCAGATTGCACCCTGGTGTAGTTGTACGACAGTTCAAAACCACGCTATGTAGAAAAATAATCTATATGGAACAAGTATACCAGAGGCGATTTTGACAATACCAGAAGGTGAATTTATCTTAACACCCATCTCTCAACACGTTTCTCTGCAACAAACATTTCACTCCGTGCAACCCACCTCTCCTCGAAACCACACCCAAGTCCTGTAATGCTCAGAAATGGTACCTCGTTATTTATTATTAATATTATGAGGCGGGGAATGGCACTGTATGACTGCGAGGTCTTGTAGTGCTAGGGCAGGGGTAAAGAGATTCTATATGCGTATGCCTGACTCTTGCACAAGAGCTTCCACATGCTTCGCAGCAGGTGTGTTACGTAGGATTTCTGAAGTGGAAAAATTCATACCAAGATTTTCGACTGCGCGTTTCAGACGTCGTCGCTCCTTTTAATTTGGACCACAGAGAATAACTTTTGCAAAGTTGGATAAAACATTAAGGGGGGTGGAGGTCAACGGGCTGGAGGGAGGGGTTGTAAATGTAAAAGATGGAAAACCGTATGCAGCAATGCCTAGAACTTCCAACATTGCTGCTGGCATGAAGAGCGACATCAATATTTGAAAAATCTGAAGACGTCTTGACACAAACCATTTGGCTGCCACCTTTTCCTTTGGAAAGCGGCCGGTCTTTACGAATTGCTATCTCGTCCGGTGATCTCTATTGCTGCTTGCTGCTTGCTGCCACGGTGCAAAGCTCTGCGCACATGCCGCTCGGGATTTCCGATCACAACACTATTGTCTTTTTCGGAAGAGGGGAAAAGCGGTTGTTAAACCATATTCGGAACGGGAGGATATTTGGCAATTCTGTGTGCTTTATAGCATCAGCATACGCCTGTGTTTTTCGTTTAAGGATTTCAGTTTCCTGTTTGTATCTCGGGCAGATTTTATCATTCGTGTAGTGGCCGCCTCCACACTTTCAACATTTGAGCAGCAGCCCTGCGTTTCCTATACTTATGTTCGCCACCGCAGATTGAGCAGCGCAGTTTACCTCGGCAATGGCCAGCGACACGCCCATAGCGGTTACACTTATAACACCGTAATCGTCTCGGAACATACTGTTTCACGCGGAAAAACAAGTATGCAACTTTTACCTCACCAGGGAGGTCAGCAGTAAACTGCAGAAAAACAGATTAAGAATCCTTCAACACATTTTTGAAACGAAACACGCAAGGCATGCCACGAGATCGTCTGTGGAAATATCTATTGGTACGTTATAGATACTCCCCTTGCGCCTAACGGTCGCATCGAACTACCAGCTATCTCGACCGAGACGGCACCATCTGTAAGCTTCGTGTATTGTAGAAGCGTAGTCGTCGGCTGAACACTGCGACATTTCACAGTCAGATTGTCATATCTCAACGGAGAGCAACACCTGTACGAGCCTACGCACTTTAAGGGAGTTATGAATAAACACAGGGCTACAAGCATTTAAATCTCTGCCGGTCTTGCTTGCAAAAACAACCGGCAGCAAATACACGGCTTTGTTTTGTTTGCTGCAACTTTCACCGGAGCCAGGAGTTAAATCGGGAGCTCGGAAAGATTGAGCATCACTGTTATACTCCAACTTGTCTAGGTCATTGTCGTCCATCTCTGGGCGCGAAGCGCACCCGCCTTCTATACTTCGAGCACGTTTGTGGAAAATAATGGAATATCTCCACCCTAATAAAACAACTACTCACGGCAAAGAACAAGCGAAAAATAGAAAATCGAAAAATTAACGCCGAGACGAATTCACACGGCAATAAGCTCTCTACGCGGACAAATGCTTTTCTCCAACTCTTTCACCAGCGACAACAACCTCGAACCTGAACAACTCAGCAACTACTCTTCACCTGAACTGAACCCGTGGGTTAATCTCCTTACTGAAAGCACAACACAACTCGTTGGCCAAGGAATGTGGAACGAGGCAAAGCCAAAAACGCAGCTGAGGAATTACTCGAGGTCCGATCATTACTCGAGGCCCAATCAAGGGGAGTCGTCGCTAAGGCCAATACGCAAGCAAAGACATGCAACAATTCTGCGAACGTTACTTATCATGACAGTAAGAGTGTCTGTTATTGTATACTTGAGATTGTTTTCATGTCACTATGATTATTATCATGTTGTTGAATACTCGGTTGGCGCAGCGTCGCTAGTGCGATGCACAACGATCAGGGTGTGCCCTAAGAATGCACTTACATGTAAGTGGTGCGGTAGTGATCTCGGTAAAGTGATCTTGATCGTGGTGTGTTATCTCTACTGATAAAATGTGAAGAGTTGAACAGCTACCGGTGAGCAGTGGAAGCAAAAAGTGAAAACAGGGTGTGATCTCTGTTGTGACTTGCTGCCACAGTATGTGGCTCTGCGAGCTTGCCGCTTTCCGACTGCAACAATGTCATCTTTGATAGAATATCTGCTCATTATTGGAAGTCTGAATACACGTCTAAGGATCTATACTGTATTTCATTTCTGGTTGTCGTCAGACACATCAGCCATCTCAGTAGCTCAAGCACTATTCATCCATGTCGATCTGGAATTGACAGGTATATAAATTAGTCATCTGGAAAAACCTCAGGCAACGTTTTGTCTGATTCTACACATAAGTTCAAATATAAACTTTCTGCCGTATCCGGTTTTGAAAGCGACCAACTCGGAACTTTTAACAGGAATGCAAATGGAGTTTGTGTTTTATTTGATACATTAGCTCTTTTTGTACAAACAGAAAAAATGCAGACAGATAATACTTTCTTTTATACGCTTCACTGGATACATTGGATATATCTTAAAACAAAATAATTAAGCATTGGAGATCATCAAAAAATCTTTGGCCACTTTTATATGGTAAAGTACGCAACATATGAGTAAAAACAAAAAATTATCCGGAAGATCTATTGACGCAAGTGAAATTTGGTGTGAAAAAAAATCTTCCAAACAATCGTTCAAGTAACCAGAAAATTGCTTTGTAAAATCTCTGTAATAAGAGCAAAGGGAAGAAAACAAACTAACCTTCAATCATGTTGGAAGAAAGTAGTGTCAAAACCAAAAAAATCACCAGGGTAGTTTTGCTTCGAAGAGAGATCATGACATCGATTCTTCTTTCACGCTCTAGAAAACTCAGTGACTTTCTTAAAATCAAGTCAGTCGTTTTTGTGGTTTCGAACACTTTTTCTGGAAGACAATCATGAAAAGTGTAGTATTTTGCAATAATAGAATATTTGCTGAACAACAAATAAATCTTTTGATCGCAAAAGGCTACTGGCAAAATATTCTTGAACTTAAGTTAGAGAAAAAAACAAGAAAAACAATAAAAATTGGTGCATTTCTGAAAAGTTAGAACATTTATCGGAAATTATAATATTTTGCAATGATTGAAGCCTATGAGGGACAATTGTGCTCGGAGTTTCTAGATATCCCTGATTGAGCTCTGCTTCATAAAATATGTTTTCCTAATTTATACAAATTTGACCAGGTACCGATAGAAAGACATCACGAACATCAGTTTATTTTTGCAGACGGGTTCAGAAGTATAAATCGCCAGATAAGACCGCAAGACGTTGTACTTTGTAAAACACATGTACAGTTCATAGAGTTGAATAACAAGTCTGTTTGTCACTAACAAAATAATCAAAACGTTTATCACACCAAAAACAATCGACTTAATTTTCTAACCAGCAATAAAATTTTAAATGTATGGAAAACTATTTTGAGAAAAGTTTGCTATTTTTGGCATGTTGTAATAACAGTACAGTAAATACAACTTACACGAATTTTAATGATAATCTGAGAATCAACAACCACACCTAAATTTTTAATTGCAGATACTGTTGTACCTCTAAAGTTAAACCTTTCAATACTTTTATCCTCACAACATCTACTGGGGAGGATGCCAGGTGCCTTCACGTAAAGCTTCCTGTTACGGTATGCTTAAAATGCCAACCTAACCTGTCACTACGAGAGCAACCACTGCTACCACTACTGGATGTGTTCAGCACAGGATGGGTAGGAATACGCTTTTCTCAAGGCGCGGCAAAGTGTACTTTACAAAAGATAAAGATTTTTTATTCCACGTTTGATATACCACAAAGATTTTACCCCGATTCTCATGTGATGAGATTTTACCCCAATTCTCATTTTTTTCATGAATCGCATAGGTTTTAATTACTAAATCGTTAATTGAATTTCTTTTTTCCCTTCGACGCGTGCAATAAACAGTTTTTAGCCATGCCAATACGTATCAATTATACCAGGCCCTCAGCCGGGGTGCGACTGGGCAATTGCCATCCACGCGAAATTTTGAAAAGCATTTTGAAAACGCCAAATTTTTTTATTCGTTAGGTAAAATAAAAGTTGCAAAAATTTTTCCCCCGCAGTAAATATCAGCTGGTTGCGGCTCTGAACTATACTGTTCCGCCAAGTTCTTTTTCAATATTTGTTGATTAATTTTTCATCAAGTTACAGTCTTCAAAACACGCTGCTTGGTTTTACTCATTCATGTATCCCTGGACTATAAAAGTTGAAGAGACTTTTGCTTGATTAAATCGTAGTCAAAATTTAATTCTTGTCTTCAAACATGAAAAATGAAAGGTTCCTGTTGTTGAGTTCTAGCTTAAATATGAAGAGTTCCAGCCAGTGATGTGGCCGAGCCATATTTGTCGAGCCACGAGTCGGGTCGAGTCACCAGTTCTTCGAATCGTCAAGTCAAATAGAATTAAACTTCCTATATTCTCTATGTTTTTGCAGCTATAAGATGGTTCCAATAAACTACACAGTGGTGCACAATTTTGTTCCAACAGTTTTTAGCTTTTATTTCATTTCTCTCCTTCACTCTCATTTTGCAACAAATGCACCTCCTCCTTCACATGCCCAACAAAACTCCAAAGTAAAAGTATGAGGTCGACTGCCACGATCACGATATATAAAGACCACACTGAACTACAGTAATGTGTATAATCACTAATGCGTTATGCGCTGCTTGCCCCTCAGTTAAAAGCAAAGTCTCAGCACTACCTGAGGATCAGCTGGAATCCCTGATCCTGAAAAACTGGCGTAACAACGCTAGGAGACACAGTCACGACAGAAAATTTGTACTAATCATGCGCAGTTGCGGACTTAGGATTGGGGGACCCGAGACAAGGGTGAAAAAAGGGCCTTTTGATGACGTCATCAAACTCAGTCAACCGGGATAAAACATTTTGATCAACCTTAGGAAAAGGGTATGTAGTTCACCCGAGGATACGTTCCTGAGACTACGGCATGACTGACATAACAGGAAATGCAAAAGGCTTTTCATGGTGCAAAACTTTGAAAACACTGAAAGTTGGGAAGACAAAGCTAGCAACGTAAAAAATTAAGCGTTAGCAAGTTGGCATCGTCCTCCACTTCTCTAAATTTGCACCCTATTTCTCTGCACTCACCATCAATAAACTAAAATGTTTGCAACACACTTCCTCTCTGAAACAGTGCTTTGTTTCCTAAATTTGTTTACAACAATGTCCTTCAAGGGAATCCATCAAAACAAGCAGATTCAAAACACTGAATTTGTTTCAAATTTAATCTTTTAACTACATTCAAGAGCATGCACTATGAAGCAAAGAAAGTTAGACTGCAGTTCACAATAGACTTCAATGAAGAAGGAAAATCGAGCTAGATACAGATTAATGGAGTACATATCTGTGTTAGAACTTGCATTCTATTTGAATAAGACAGGGGATATAGTTGTAATAATGTGTGTAATAACCTATCTTAATACTGTATAAAACATGATTGCAACTTGCTGTTGAATACTGATCTATTGATATTGGATGTAAAAAAACCAAGCAGGATGTCAAGTTCGAAAAATCTCAATCAACTCTGGCAAGGCATCAAAGAATTGCAAGAAACAATGTTCATTCAGAATAAAAAACTGGACAAACTAACAAATTTTAAGAACATGCTAAATGGAATAAAACAAAAGATGGTTGAATATAAAAAAAAGTTGAATCAACTTGAAGAAGAAAAAGAACAACTACGCTATAAGATGGTTCAGAAAACAAATCTGCTTGTCTTCAAACTTGATAAACAAGAACAATACATCAGAAGAGAAAATATTCGTATTTATGGAGTAGAAGAAAGTAAAGAAGACAACGATGATGGGTAAAAGGTCTTGTTCAAAATCGCAGATGAGCTCGAAATCGATCTCAAGACAAAAAATACAGAGAGTACATCGATGAGGGCAAAAAAGAAGAAACAATGAGAAACCACGCCCAATCATTGGAGAGATTTGAGTCATACAAAAAAAGAAACGAGTTTTTTACTAACAAACGGTAACTCAAAAATATCGAAGGAAGACAGCATGTTTTAGTTTGTGAAGATCTCACACCTCTACGATACAAGCTACTGAAGTACATGCGAAAATCCTGTTCTGATACGTTTACCTCTTGCTACACTCGAAAAAGCAACACAAAAACTAAGCTCAAGACAACTGAAAAATGGATTTCCGTCACTACGCCTGATGATCTCTTCAAATGCGGTATTGTTGTTGATTGTAAACAGAGGGGCTTTTGCGAAATACTTAACAACTAACTCTACCGCAAAGATAATGCCTTCCATGAATTCTGAAACAAAACATCCAATGCAAGCGACTATTTATACTTGAATAACACACTTCCAGAGGCAAAATGCATACGTAAGTGTATTAAGTTTATATATTGGAATGCTTTTCTGTTCTAAATATATGGCTGCTGGCGCAGCAGTGCAAAGTGAGCTTTCCACTTAAACCTAGATGAATGGACTGTAAACATTACGATGCTTAATTGCTTCCTGATTGTGAATGCTTAAAAAGTAACAACAACCGCTCTGACAGCAATCTACAATTTGATTTAGCAGTAGCACGTTCGAACTCATGTGCTAAAATGATAAAACATAGTGCAATAGAAATCTGGTCAAGACGTCCTTTAGAAACAAAAAAATAAAACGTGTTTGGCACTTTTTTCGGAGTAGTATAACAAATATGTATAACTTCGATAATAGAAATATACTATGTGATCTTATTGATTGGTGTACATAAACCAAGTGGATTGATTTAATTATGTAACGTTGTTACAGTGGAGATTGTCAAATAATGAAGTATCTCTGTTAAATATTATATTGTCTGGTTGATAACAAAAATTGGTTGCATCAAACCAGTGTATGAAGTAGTGGGATGCTGTAGCCTGTAGACACAGAGTGGCGAATTTCCGTTTCTCAGCAATCAGCATGCACTGACACCGAGTTCTTTTCCGCAAAGCACGATTGCGAGACTGGTTCCCAACCTGCTTAAATCTCGTGACACCATTCCAGTGCTGCAGCGATCTACATCTTTTGACGCTTTTCCTCTCTATTATTTTTTGAATGTTTGAAAACAGTAAATGTGTAATCTTATTACTCTAAACCATTTTCTTCTGGTGGCTTGGCTTTGCCTGCACAACATTGTACTTCAATTCACCTTGTAAACGCATTACCCAACTTACATTTTATACTAAGAGCAAAAGACTTTTACTAACTATTATGCACTATTCCCTTTACGAAATAGGCAGTTTCGCTCTTGGAGGTCTGCAGCCTAGAAAACCTTTGGTCTTTCGCAGTCGCCCACTCCCTCAAGCATTATATAACTCGATGTACTTGGGAGTGTTCGAAGTACCACATTATGATAAGCAGAATGACGTCATTCAGGCGTATGTCTCAAAAGCTTGTGTTTCATCAAAGTGGGTGTGTTTGCGCCATCAAGCGTATATTCTCTACAAACGCAATGTATGTATCGTCGTCTTCCTTCATATGTCTGCGTGTTCCGTGTTACTGCGACGCATGCTTGAATCCAAGCGCCTTGCATGTGGGAGTGACGACGTTACTCAATACAATACAATAACCACAACAAAACTCTTGGAATTTCATATGCACTATATATGCCCGTAAAGCAGAGGCCCCTTTTTCACAGTCGTCCACAATATATTGTGAGAAGCTTCATTCTGTGATAGGGAAAAAAAGTACCATTGGATATATTGTTTTACTCTTACTTGATAGGGTCTTTTCATAAGTTTTTTTAGAGCAAAATTTTAAATCAGGGTTTATTTAAACTATTGAGGTTGGTTTGAAGATGTTTCTTATTTACACACTAGAGATGCTGATGACGACCTTTTGAAAGCAGAGTACTTACACATTAAGGTTGCTGACTGTTGAGAGCTCCAAATACACATTACAGTTGTTGTCGGAGCCCCCTTTGAAAGCAGAGTATTTACTTATGATCGGTAGCGTAGCCCACCCATAATTTATGTAGTGACAAAAAATGTAAAAAGTGTGGGAGAAAATATGTGGGGGGGAAAATGTTTGACTTCAGGCAAGCAGCAGTATTTTCGTTTGGGACAACGCTTCTCAAAGCACAAAAGACTAGATGTGCCTAAAATTTTATGGTCATGGTATTCTGGTCCTCATTTACCTACGCCTATGCTTACGATCTGCTTTGGAGTATAAAGTGTAAGTGGATAGTATTTTTTTTTACCAAAAAAAGAGTAAAATTTACGACCGCAACACCTCGAGGAGTGTCAGAGGCAAGTACCTCGCTCGCCTCCTTTTAAACACTCCACTGATCATGTGTCCCTGAATCAAAAAAGATCTTTTTTGTAACAAACTACCTGCGTTTGTCAATAAGATGGTTGGAGATTTTGTGGAAATTCCTTTGATTTGAGTATCGAGTCAAACATTGTGATTCTAGTCGAGTCATTCGGTAAAAAACATGATTATCGAGTCATCATGAATCGTTTCTCAACGTGACTCGAGTCACGAACAATCACTCCAGGGAAAATATGTTGCTTAAAAACGACATGCTGATCACTTGTTAAAGTTGAAAAGTTTAGGCTTTCTTTATAATCGTTGTGTTTTCTTAAAAGTATCTGATATTGGAATGATTGCTTAAAAGCGAATTGCAGGCAAATCAACAGTGTTTGCTGAAGTTTGCAGTTCATTTGTTCAGGTATCCAGAAAGTTCGACCCAAACATTTCGCAAATATTTGCAGGTTTTAGTGTTGACCTGTAAGTTTTGGTTTCAAATTGTGTTTTCAGATTTTGTTTTTAATTCAGTTTAAATCAGCTTTTGGTTAGTGGTCGTCTTTGCGTGGACAACGTTTAGGTTTTCATGCTGAGCATTGTTAAAATTGTTCTGTTCTAATTTTCTTCCACAATTCCGTGGAGTTCTTATTAGCATCTTGTTTTCAGGCGATTGATGATTTCTACACTGGATCAAAAGCAGCTCTTGCCGGTGGAACAACAGTGATCATTGATTTTGTGACTGACCACCGCGGAACAT
>JGI24159J19872_10002621_pt1 | contig 21643 bp, 13 predicted proteins | sample Ectturendosymbi4_FD_19872 | JGI IMG/M metagenome (IMG submission 19872) | reverse complement strand
TTCTTAACGTGCGATGTTCGTGTCTTACTCTGGACGTAGTGTAGTACCACGTGGTACGAGTTAGTGAACAGGTGTCTGTTATCCTGTGATCCTACCAACAATGCCGCAACTAATGTTCTGTGTCTGTTAGTACCAATCTGTGTTGTGCAGATAGTGTGTGCCTGTGCTGCATTGACTTCGTGTCTGGTTCAGAGAATAAAATTGTAAAATAAATGTCAGTGAATGTTTATTTCAAAAATCATTATATGCTTATTGGTGAATACATTTTTGTTATTCCCTCAGCCTTTTTGTCATAGGAAGTTTTAGGGACATGGGCGTCGAAAAGAGGGCCAACGCCTTCCCGGATTTTGAAATTGGACATATCCTCATCATATTTTTGCAAAAAAAGTTGTTTTCTTGGTTTCGAGTGGTGGAAATGTAATTTTGCCACTTTTGGCCCCCAGCAAAAACATTTTTGACCCACCCCTGGAAAATCCACTACTGGCCCTTCCCTGGAAAAAATCCAACTCCAGCACCCATGTTTAAGGGTACATGCTCATGTATCAAAATACTGAAGGGGTACAGGGCCAAAGAAAGTTTGTGAACCCCTGGTTTAGATGAAGGTGTCCATGTAACCTAAAATATAATCTATTGAAAAGCTTTTTGTGATTTTCCCGCATGTTAGGCTCGAACAACGAAAAGCGTTTTTCATCTGAAACTTCAAAACTTTCACTTATAGCAGGGTCTCCAAACATTTTTGTTCGAGGGCCACACAAGCTATTACTCAACAGTCAGAGGGCCAAACATCTTATACAAAGTGATTGTTTAGGGATATGTTAGATTCTACCAAATCAACAAATTTTCCGTTATTTATATTATTTTTCCTTATTGGCAAAATGCCTTTGCGGGCCGGATAAAATGGCTTCGCGGGCCGGATTTGACCCGCGGGCCGTAGTTTGGAGACCCCTGACTTATAGGATATTTATAGATAGTTGCGTACACAACGATAAAAGGTTTAGGATGATCAGAACAAACGCAACGGGGATATTTTGCAAAAGCACTTAGGCTGAAACTGAAAAGTCTGAAATTCAATTTTCAGAAAAGAAAACTCAACACTTTCTTTAGACTTGTGCTTTAATTTTTGTGGGACAATGAACGTCTCAGCCGGCATAACTTTTGACCATTAGCTTCACAATCTTGCATTTTATGTTTCTGTGTGCTGGTTATGAGCTACAGAAACAAGTAAGCATTTTGAGGAAAAATTTCCTTTTGCCCATATAGGATTGCGTCGTGTTTAGCTCAATCGGCAAATGCAAAGTTTTGAAAAATATAGTTATTGCTTTATGTGGAGTTTTCCTACATTTCCTGAAAGTAATTCTAAAAAACTTCCTGCACATTTGAAACCAGGTTATCCACATCCTGTCCACTGTATCATTTGCGTAAACGTTTCTTGTGGATTTCAAGTAATTAAATCCTGCCTGTTTTTTCAAAAAGCATAAGAAGCATTTGCTTCATTAAAGAGTAAGTGTTACTATCAATTTTGTAAACTTTTGCAGCAGATGCAATTGCAGAAGAACGCCACCGCCTCAAGCGACCATTTTTACAATATGCACACTATGTTTCCTGGTAGTTATTTCCACAGGTGGCTTGTCAAGCTGTAGGCTCAAGACCACGCGGAATTTTAATCTTCTGCATTACGATGATAAAGGTACTTACTGTGATGAATCACAATCGCAGCCTAAGATGTTCGAGAAAAGAGGTGTTTGCAAAGTTTTATGGATGAAAAGCAAAAGGAGAGCGCACTACTCTCAATATCAAATCCCTCCACAGATATTCTTACAGTTGAGAATTTTGGTTGATTTACTGTCTTGGCGCAAAAAGGCGCTTTGGATAAGATGGCGTAACAGTAACGCAACCTGTATTTTCGTTTTCAGGGCACGTAAGACGTCACAACACACGACGATAATCCGCAACAACACCTTTCATGATAGAAAAAGTGAACTGTGTCACCATTCCAAAGTAACATTTGTTGTCAGAGTAAACTTTAATCAAATGCACCTTTCTAATGAAACCGACAGGGAAATCAATGGTTATGAAAGACCGTGTATTCTCTAATAACAAACTTTTATTCAAGCATACAATGTAGATTGAGCTAGACCCCACTTGGCAGATGAAAATTTGCATGGAAGAAGCTGCACAATCAGGTTTACTGTATTTGGACAATGTCGTTAAGAGAGGAACCGCGGGGAAAAGCAAATAAACCGCCTCATAATTGCCACTGATCAGTTTGCAAAACTTTTTTCTGCTAATTTATATCTAACAAAATCTTCTCTTGTTAACAACATAATTTTTCTCGAATATCCGATGTGCTTATTTTGAAAAGATTAATTCTTCCGGTGCCAATATCACCAAAAGCATTGATACTCTGAACGAATTGCCACCAAAATATCTCAAAGAATCAGAGATTTGATATGCTTTAGAGCAGTGGCTTTACTGTTTTCGACATCTGACGTTCACAACTAGTTCACTACCTTAATTCTTTGATGATAGCGGTCATCACTTCGATAACAACACGACAGTCTTGTACTGTACAACGATACGCAATTTCAAGTATAAAAACTGACGAAGCTGCCATTCTTCAATCCCTAGGGCCCATACCCAATCATTCATGATACACCAAAACAACTACATTCACATTTTCAAGACTGCTTTCTCACCGCGATGTATATTACCCAAAGTATTTTAGTTTTACACAAAAAGTACATTTATTCGTTTTCTTGGATTCACTCAAATATTGGTCAGCATTCTATCGTAACCGAGGTAAATGCTCGGGTGAACTTGTATAAATGCTAAAGTTCTTCAATAACATAAGTTTCCACTTTGAGAAGGTCAAGGTAGGAATAATTATTTCCTCAAACGAGAAAACGTAAGATCAAATTGAACAAAATATTTTATAAACTATTGGTCAACTTGTTTACGCCTTTATGTTTTGTAAACAAATTTAAGGGTCTTATATGGGAAACATATAAAAGCCAACGTGCATTCCCAATTTCCTTGCGAGCTGAGTTTATGACCACCACATAGAGTGATTAAAAATAAACTGCTAGAAATTAAGCAAAGCCTAGAACAGTGTGGTCCAGCTACAGGCCTGCGGGCCGCATGTGGCCCGTGGACGCTTTCAGGAAAATTCTTTAAATCTGAAATTTGTTGAAAAGTGTGTCCGGTTACATTTGTCTTACTGAACTGCTTGCGCTGGATAGAGTGCATTTGTACAAGAACAATTAATACTATCTTTTCTGAGTAACATTTTGTTTTATTTATTTATTTTAAGATCAAATTAGAAGGTACGGCCCGCCACTAACCCGCTGGGGCGCCATGGATAACCTCCGTGTTTTTTCGGTGTCCCGGCGTTCGTTGTTTTGAAGAGTACATCTTGCGCAGTGAACTCAGCACCAACAAATAAATCTGTCTATCTACCCGCTAAACGCGGCCATCTCAAAGTGGCCCTTGAGCCAACTTAATTGCCCACACCTGCAACAGCTAATTTTAGTTAGAACAAGCATAACATCTTTTGATAAAAATATGCAACAGCAAGGGTGTTAGAGACTGCAAAGAGCTTCAGGAAGTTACTCAGAAAAATGTGTGAGAGTACATTTTCTATGATGAAGCAATCAAATTTCAAAACAGCAATGGAATGGGAAGCGAAACACTGTACGATTGTGTCTGAGAAACCTCGGCCACAAGCATCCCACTGATAGAGATTTGTAATAAATTTCGATTTGCTATTGTTTCAATGACCCACTCACATTCAGTTACGCACTTACTTGTCTTCCCTTTTTTAGTTTTAACTGTTCTGAATCTGTTATTTTATAGGCTAAATCTTTTAGGTGGAAGATGTCCCGTGATTTGTCGCATTTTTGTATAATGCCGGTTAGTCAGTAGTTGGACCACACTGGCCTAGAAGGTCGGAGCAACTTCCAAACAGGTCATGATATTCCTTTTCCCAATGCAATCAAACACCGAAATCATAGGGTACTTGAACCCTTCCCACCAATTAGAGGAAATTGTAGCAAAATTACAAAAATTGTTAAATGTAGGTGTTTTGATACCAATCCATTTTTTTATGAAAAGTGTATTATTGGCATTGACGAGAAAACATCAGGTATTACCTACTGCACTTTTGTCAAACTTCGCAAGGTTTGGGCAAACGTTTTGACCCTAGAAACAATTGTTGACTTTCGGATACGACCCTGCAACTAGAATAATGTAAAGTTCCACGTTTCTGGACAAAAATAATTGGTTAGAAAAATAAAAGCTTGTTAGATACAAAGGAAAAAGGATCAGTACGTCTGGAACAACTCACGTCATTTGTTAATCCAGCGATACTGGAATTGCCGGAAAAATTGAATGAATTGCTTTCAGTGCTGAAGCTCTGATCTGCAAAATAACATCGTGAAGACCGTTTTTAGGACGGTGTGTAGAGTGGGTCGCTGACCTTTAACTTTATAGTGGTCATTAACCACCAAGCCTAAACTACGCTGGTAGGATCTACTAGAGTTGAGTCGTCGGGGAGATTAAAAGCGCAGTCTTGGTAGCAAGTAGCAAAGCCCCAGCATTAAATTCCAGTTGGAATCGTTTGAGGTAAAACATCTACGAGCTCATAAAATTTTCCTACGTCAAGTGGTCGTTGAAGATTTGTATGCTTGGCACAACTATCAGGAAGGGTCTGGGGATTTTACTGCTGTTGCATCCTGGCATTCTTGCAGCAAAGAAAACACACCACAGGTTCACTGTTTCCTAAAGAAAAGAGACTAAATTACACAAAGCCGTAAATTTCTGCTGGTCTCATCGGTCCTTTATAACAACATACAAAAAGTTTTTGGAAAACGGATTTTGATTATTTTCATGTAACCAATGCTTGTAATAAACTTGATTTATGTTAGATGAAGCTCACTCCTTGGTTCGTTTAAGCTCTGCCTGAAAAGGCGCTTGTGAACGGGAGACATTTTACAACGGCAAAAAATGAAATGCCCTGAGTAGTTTTATTGCACTGTTTTTCGACTTTAAATGTCAGGCTTACCTTTCCCTAGCAAAATTAAAATAGCAATTTCGTCGTCAGAATTTTCCGGAAATGTCTTTTTTTCTCATGTAACGACAAGTAAAAAACGGCTCTTCCCCTACGCTGATTACGTCCACGTCTTGATCATTTTCCTCCACAACTGGGATTACTCTGAGAGTCTTAATTCGCTTGATTTATTTCTTTTGCCCATATAAACTCAATGGACATTACCTGAACGACGTTTTGCCCTGAAAGTTGACCAAATGGCCTGTTTTGCCTTAATCTTTATATATTTTGCGCCGTTTGGATGCAGCCCTCCCCGACTATCCGTCCAGAACCTTGTAAATGTAGATAATCTTCAATGTGCAGAACTATTCACTAGCAAAAATCATCTCGATTTCTCGTTTGTGGTAAGTGCGAGGCTGGTATAGTAGCTACGATACGTCGGAATGGGAATTTTTTCGACTTTCAATATCCTAACATTCCTTTAAGATTCGATCCTTGCGTTTATTTCACCGTTTGATTTAAGCACCTTAAATCAACATAAGCGATGCTGTACAGTTTACTTTCACATGAGCACAGTTTCTTGGCTAAATACTACGAAGTGACCAAGGTTGTCAGCCAACATATTAAAAATTGTCTCACGGCGACGTTTGGACATGTCTCTTTTAAACATTCCCTTGTCGTGCAAGAATTTTGTCTAGAACAAAATTCTTTTTCATTCATTCGATTCTTGCGAGCTTGAGCGAGCGAGACAGTGATGCTGCATAGCTGCAAGTGTTTTAGGGGATGTTTTTATGTAATGGAAGAACTGCCAACGTTTGTAAAGCTGCCTGAAAGAGCTTGAATTCACGCCACTTTAAAACACACCCGTTTCTTACAAGTGTTCGGAAAGAGACCTTCTTCGCGGCAAATACTTTTACACAACGTCAACGCTTACAAATTGCAATTAGGTTTCAGGCTTTCAAGATCTTCCGCACTTGAGTTTTTAGACCAGGATCGCAGTTTCGTCAGGTCCTGTTTGTTTTTCGCGAGTAAGTTGAAAACCCTTCAGTTCAAATAGAATCACGTGAAATTTTCGAAAAAGACACTCATCGTGGTCAGCAAACATCAGTGAATGATGCCAAAGACGTTGAACGTCGAGACACGCTAGTGGCGCGAAACAACCACAAAAGGGACGCACAAGCCAAGGCCTACTAGGCAAACGGGAAGCCTTGCACAGACCCCGTTTGGACGCGTTCACGGCTTACTTCGTGTCAAACATTGTAAAGCACACGCTATTTAAAAAACGTTCGTGTTGTTCTCACCGTTCCATGTATTTAACGTTCCGCGAGTGGCAAATGTTTTGGTTGTTTTTTCAGCTCTTAATGACCTACACGCCAGTCCAAGGAAAACGTCATTTTAATATTTAAAGATTTACTAGCCGACGTACCAAGCTTTTGCTTCTTGTTTGGGGGCAAAACGGGACTTCAAACTTTCTTCGATTTGGACGAACTAGCCAAGTGTTCGTATTGTATTGTTCTTACTTTTCAATGTCTGGTTTGCAGTTGGAGCAATGGATTAATTGAAGATGTGCAACGCTTTAGGCGCTTAGGAGACGTTTTGCACGTGTAGTGATTTTAAATCGTTAAACCAGTTATGATGCCAATGTAAAAATAGCTTTTTGCACCCGCTCCAAATCCAAACTTTGTCAGACATAGGCTTTGAAAGGATTTTTTCCAGAGGGCCAACAATGGTGAAATTTCATATTACTAACTCCAAAATTAAGAGAAAAATATTTTTGTACTAAAAATATTATAGCAAAAGATCACAATTCAAATTCCAGGGGGGCAAGACCCCTCCGCACGCCGATGTTACCAGAACTACCATTTCACGTTTCGCAAACTCTTCAATAGCAACATATTATGGATTGGATTTAGCGCCAATAATATCCTTTAAATTTTCTTGAAATTCTCGTCAAAAGGATTAGATAAGTATGGAAAATTAAGACCTGCAGAAAATACATTTTTGTGTGCATATATTCTTGTCAATTCCAGTGATTACTGTTTAATCATAACATTGCAACCAAAACAGTCGGTAAACTTACTTTGATCTGAGTGTTCATTGATGTAAATTGGGCTTGGCTCGTAAAATGATGGAAGGTCTTCATTTGTTTTGCAGTACGAGTCTGTTGAAACGGTTTGAAAAGACGTTTGTGCGACGTTAACGTCGTGATGAGAAATGTGCTCAGTCGCGAGAGGATCTCGGAGCGGCGAAGTGCAATAGACGCTAGTGAGACAGGCCGGCCCTGCCAACTGGAGTGACGATAGGCCGCTGCAAGCCACAGGCGCAGGCATTTCGCTGTGATTGACTGCTGCAACCGCCTTTCCTACAACGTCTGCAACCGTGTGCGAGGCGCACGCAACAGGTGCGCCCGGTGACGCAGCTTGCTGAAGTCTAAAGTCTTGACATGTAGTCACGACCCTGGCGCAGCAGAAAACCTCGCTGACAACGTCAAGTGAATGTGAGCTAGCGATGGGCAAACAACCGTTCGACATCGCGTCGGGGAAGTTCTCCGGGATTTTTTGTGCGTTATAATTATCATCCGGTGCGATAGGGTCCAAAGGGTAGAGCAGGCCCGGTGAAACTTGCTCGAGTGGATTCGCTGGATATGTACCGTAAGCGGAGCAAGGCGTGTTTTCGACCATATAGCTCGAGCCATATTGGCAGGGCTCATAGACTGCATCCGGATCTGCAGGAGAGGATTGTGAGTCGAGATTCATCTGATGAGGAAAGTGTTCTGAAGGCAGATGGTTCCAAGGCAATTCAAACGACGGCCAGTTGCCCGTTGCGGCGCAATCGGTCCCTGTGTTGAGAAATTGATGGCACTTGGTGCGCGCTTTGCTCTTTGAAGCAGGAGCTCGGTGACCTCTCTTCCTGATCCATTCTGCACGTCACAATCATGACATTGTTGAGATATTTTTCACCGGGATGCAGCCAGTTGCACCTTCTCAGAAACATAAAAAATCTTTCGCTTAAGGCTCCTGCACAAAAACGCGTCTTTAGTTCAACCGCGGGCCAAATTAGGCATAGAAAAATTTCCGACAAACGGTAACCATCTGCTAATGCGCAGCCCCCAGCACTTATAATGGAAACTTAACATGCTTTATTGCGAATAGAAAGAAAGAATAGGCGTTTTTTTGCCGTACTTAAAACCAGGGCCGCAGCCAGCCGTTATGTTCCGGAGGGGGCAAAATGATTGTAACTGCTTGTTGTAGGAATAAAATGATTGTAATTTGTTGTTTTACTATTTGCTGGGGGGAAATGATTGTAACTTGTTGTTGTACCTAACAACTAAATATGGTTTTGAAAATTTCGAGGGGGCAATTGCCACATTGCCCTCCCCTGGTTGCGGACCTGCACAAAACAGCCTTAAAATATTTGTGTAAAGCGAAAGGGTACGTAATTGCTAGGGTGTCAACGCGCAACGTCGTGTACTGTTACGCAAAATCGGGTCATGGAACTTCTGCAAACTTACTATTTGCACTTTTTGAAGGTTTCTTAGGCAGCATTTGATAAACTCGGTAAGCGTCGTCCCCTTTGCTCTTGTTAAAATTGGTTAATCTTTTCACGTCACGCAGCGAGTTCAATGCGCACCGGAAGTTCGCTTTGTGCTGCTTCACGTCGCGCGGCGATGCTCCTGTAAAACCAGCAAAAAATCTTTACTGAAAAGTCAAAGCTTTTCAAAAAGCTATTTGTCTGAGGATGCCTAAAGGATATTTACATGCTGTACTTGCAGGGTTCAAGCGCTCAACACTTGTTTAAATTTTAAACGTTTTTGTGGCAACATCTGTCAAGAGAAATGTCAAGCAATGTCTTTGAATAAATCCCTTTGGGAACTGAAGGAGCGTGGTCATGCGGTGCTGTTGAAGGAGCTACTGCTGTTTAAACATGTGTACGTACGTTTTTGGATATAGCGGGCCGTTAGATCGTCGCAAAACGTTTAAAGAAAAGACAGCAGTAAAATCTATTGTTATTTATAAAGTTTAGAGATTGGTTGTATTGGAAAAGCCCTTTTAATATATTAGCGTAAAATATCTGGTTACAGCAACAGATTACATGCTCAGTTGCTCACAACAATGATTCAAACGTAATTCATTTGGCCAAGTATTAACAGTTAGCAGTTACGCCACACAAAATGTTTTGCAGCATTGCAAAAAACAGTTTTCTATAAAATACCGAAGCTCTTCAAAAAACGAATTACAGTCCACTGGATATAAAAAAAAAGTTATAAAATCCTCTGTCTGTTGAATAAGTGACCAACTTTTTGTTCAAACAACCTTACTCATGCTCAGGCAAATGCTGCAAACTAAAGCACCTCTGCGTTCAGCACCTATTAGGCCAGTTCCATGATTTTGACAAAGTTGAATTTTTCTAGGGATTAAATTTATCTCTGACGTTGAGTGTGAAAATCCACTGAAAGAACTAAGCATGTAAAGGCGAAAACACGTACGTTAAACACATACGCTCTTCACCTGCAAGATTCTGATACCGATTTGGTTATCAGCTTTCTGTTTATTGGAAATGATTTTGTAAAATAGGTTTAATTCCGAATAGATACGCCCGCTTTTTAGTTTTTTAAAATGTTATCTTTTGACGAGGATCCAGTTACTAAAATTTCCTGGGTCTAACACTTGAACCGAAACGTCGAAACAAGTTTTAAGGGAAATACTTTAAAATCAGTGTTTATAGGCTGTACGATAAGGATTTTTCTAAAAGAGTAGTTTCAAAACACTTTGAAGACTTTTGTGAGATTCTCAAGTTGTGGTTTTAAACTCTTTTTTCTGCACATGTCGTCGTATTGTAGGGAAACCTGCAGACGTCACATCCACAGAAAGATGGAATGTATAATGAGTTTCCATCCTGGTACACCATGCTTACCGGATGATCGAGCTTTTGTTTCTCTGCATGTCAAACAAAGCGCCTTTTACGAAAGGTGACAAGTCGGTTGCTGGAAAAGCGACTGCGTAATATAAATCTAATAAGCAAACAAAGAAAATGCCATTTCAAGTTTCGCACAACTTCCGTAAAGTCAATCACCGCCACTGAAAGGCTAAACTGCTTAAGTTGACAGAAGCCTCTGAGCGCTACCAATTTTGCAGCGGAAAGCTACTCCTGTGCAGGAAAAATACAAGTTATTGGGGTTAAGGTACCTACGGTATTGTCACCTGCTATAAGACGTACATAGGCAAGCTGCACCAACATTCCGCTACGCCCTTTACCTGTGTGCTCGGACCATTCTCGAAAAAGCCTGGCGTCATTTTCTTCTCGCCAGCCGTGCCTTGCACCATGCTTCCACGGAATGCGGAAGATCTTTTTCTGTTCGTCTTCCCATCGCAGTCCAGGGTACCTGCGATCTCCAATCCTCATCTCTAGCCAGTCGCGCAGTCTGCATGTGTTGACGTACACGATTTGGTGCCGAAAATAAGAAAAGTTTTCATACCTACTTCGTACGCCGGAAGCATGAGCATGTTTGTAAATTTTAGTGCTTGCTCAACTGGCCTATCGATCAAGAAAGGTTACAAAGGCAACATATTTTTCCTAAACGCTTTCAACGTTTTCTTGGCACAGCGTTGAAAGAAACATGCTTAAACGCTGCCAGGATCAACAAATATTGCAGAGAAATATCGTTTGCTAAAGGTCAGCACCATCACTTGCCAAGAAATAGTCATGCCTCTTTCGTGCCTCACCCATATGCTTAAAAAAATTCCTCTGCTTTTGCAAGAGTGTCGAGTGCTGGAGTTTTGTCAGTTTGGCTTCAAAATTTTTGGTACCGCAGAGCAAAACTGCTTATTCGCTTGACGGAGTAAAAATGACAGCTTTCAGTTTGTAACATGAATTTCTTTGTCCTTCAAGATACTTTTTGAGAAAAAGGTTCTTGAAGAAGGTACTTTTTGAGAAAAAGATCGAATGGATCTGATCAATGGTTTGCAATAACGTTTTGTAAATATCCGAATGTTGCTGTCGCTCAAATTTCGAGTGCATCCATCACTATGGCAACGAATTCTGGAGGTGTATCAAACGTTTTTATCGCTGTTCGTTCTCTTTATCCCGTTAGTTATAACCATCATAAGGCTCAAAGATAGTAAACGAAATTAGGTAAAAGAGAGAAAAACTAGGAGTAAGTAGTGAATTTCTTGCTTTTCTACAAACACGGGACATGGAATCTTCTGAATAAAAGAAAAGACAGATATTTGATGAAACAAGTTTTAATTCGCAGTTATCTGAAACTACATGCGGACGGCGACATCAAGTTTCTCCCCTGCTTCGGGCTCGGAATTGATGGCTTGGGGCAAGGTAAGCTTTTTTGCAGGAACTAGTAAAAAATCTCTTGGCCGCTTGGCCCACAGCGAGTTTGTCAACGAAGCAACCAAGTGACACTTGGCGCCGGGACGATTGGGCGGTTTTGACAATTCGAGACTGAGCGGCCAGTTGCGAGTCCGGTAAAACTTGGGCAGACATCGATCTGTTTCGTAATCCTTAAATTGTGTTGCTACAAAATTGCTTGTTGACGAATAGTCCAAACGCTGTTTGGCAAAAATGAGGAACATGAGATAATTATCAGATAAAATAGCGATATTTGCCGGGTGCATGTGCAGTGTGCTGAAGTCAAATTGTAATGCAAACGCCACCCATTGAAACTGGGCTCATGACAACATTCTTGTGTTGGTTCTACCTGCCTTCAGGAAATGAAACTAGCAACGACAGGATATCGTGAAAAAGTAAAGCGTTAACTGTGATTGTAAATCGACATGGCAAACTTTGTCTGTAAAAGTGTTTACTCCATTGTTGACATCATTCCGGCTTAAAGATGTTGCGCCAGAGAGATGAGTTTACTTTCTGTTACTGCCACGTACAAAGGTCACATGGATAATAACGCGCTTTTACACATTTGTGCCCAAGAGCGTGAACCTCCTCAAAGCGCATTTGCTGTCATAATTGTTCCAAACGCAGCTTTTCATCGTATAAATGGAAAAAATGATGTGACAAACTGTTTGACACTTGCATTCCTAGCAAGATGGCACACGCTGCATGCATGCATGTGTGTTTGGTGAAGCAGTGGTGAGTAACATGTTTTAAAATGACACAGACTTTTTGCCCTTATTTTGAAAAACGCAAAATAACAGAAAAATCGTGAAACTATTTCTATGTATTTTCGACCAATCGCGCCGTTGTTGCTGAACGTTTTTCGCTGCACAAAATGGCCTGTGGCAAAATGAAACATTTTTGTGTATTGTTGTCGCTTTCTGTATTCTTCAACAACGGTAAGTTTATTATCAATACACTCATATTGCGCAACACGCACCTTAATAATGCGCGTCACGCATTTTTCGGAACAGATATGTCTTTTGTGTTGTTCAAAAGATTAGGTGCGATATTCTTATTTTTATAACATGAAGAAAATCTACCGTGCAATGCGACGGGCAGTTGCTGCCCATGTTGCGGAAAAAGACGGAAAAGTTTTCGTGAATGTGTTAACAGGGTTTCGTTACCAGGCAAAGCCATGTTTGCAAACAGGTAATGATCAAACAGAGATGTTTGCATGCTGCAAGTCTCTGCTTACGGAACAAGCGGGAAATTTAATGAAAGGTTGACGCAACTGTCGCGCAGTTTCTCCAAATTAAACATCGCATGCTGTTCGCGCGACTGGCATCACGGACGAGTAGACGTGCCATGCTTTTTCTACGCTTCATCTTGCAAATCAAAGCCTGCAAGGGAACGCTTTTCAAAATGTCCCTCTGCTTCGACTGGATACTTTTTCAGGAGATTGAAGTCACACTTGTAATCTTTGGAATTGAACTATTGAACACACCGTTTTACCAAAGGCGTGTTGCAACTTGCTCTTTCGAAAGTCAGTTTATGTGTTTTTACTGGTGCAAAAAAATTTGTAGAAAAACAAAAAACTCAGACACAATTGCGAATTTAACGTAACCCAATGAAGGTAAGAGACTGCGTGTCCTTTTGACTAAGAACTGAAGGTAACTGCTCAGTAAGCGAAACAAAGCTCAGTAAACACCATATAGCGTCTGAGTCATTGCTGTGGAAGAAGTCGTTTCGATACAGATAATGTGTCAGTGTGTCTGTTTTATATTGTAATATCTTTTCCAAGCGGAACTCTTATTAAGAATAAATCGTTGAAAATATAACAATCGGATCCTCAAACCACAAACATCATGCACACGGGTAACCTCCTGTATTGCCTGAAATTCGCTTGTAGACAGAGAACACTTTCGAAAGGAGAGCAACTGGTGTAGTAAGATTGGCCGTTTTTCCGGAGCAGGTGAAATTTAAAATCGTTTTGAACAGTATTTATCAGTTTAAATGTTATAATAATTATGTGGAACATGGTCTTTTCATTGCGGTCTCAAATCAATAGTCCGTTTAAGCTGATATGAATGCAGCAGAAAAATATTCAAGGCTACTAAATTTGAAGGCGTTTTTTGTGCGTGCCAATGTTTTCACGTTTACTTTCAGTGGTGTAGTCCGGGGAAACTCTTGGAAAGTCGCCCGGCCAAAAGCAGAGAGCAGCGTTACCCTAATTCTTAAAGTAGCAGTAAAACGTCGATGTCTTTCTTGTCGCTTTTGAACTTTTCTCAACAGAGAAAAAATCTTAGAACGTGTTGCCTACAGTGATCCGTATTTTTCGATTTGATAGAGTTTCCAGCACTCTTTTTTGACACTGTACACCGAAAAAAAAAATTTGTTTGACTGAAAAGAATCGCTCGACCTGGTGATTTTCCAGAAAAGAAATGCTTCACAAACATTTTTTCATTGAAAAATTATTTTTGTAAATGTCAAATTTTGTAAATGTGAATAAAAATCATAAACGTCAAATTTTGTTAACGCATTCATTGCTTTACAAAGAATCTTTTTTCATATTTCATAAAATCTGGCCTAATCTAATACAGACTGTTAGGTACGACATCCACTACAAGATGCCAAACGTTTTTACTAAAATATGCTTCGTAAAAAGAACTGTTTCATTTTCAACTCTATGCCAATTTATGAGGAAAAAAACTTGAACAATAAATTTCGACCTCCGCAAGCAGAATTTTAGTAAAAAAATCAGCTCTGATTATGACCTTCAGCTTTACGATGCAAGAATTTAGGTAAAAATATAATTGTTCGTTTGGGAAACCACGGGTGCGCTATACTTTTACAATAAGTTTTTCTTTCCATATATCTCTGGCAGTGACGGAGAAATCGGCAACCGTTATCCATCTATCAAACATTCCTCACTTTTGTGCTACGGTTGCTACCATCATTCAATCTAATCATATGCAAAAAAGAATTTTCATGTACTGTCATAGTCATGCATCTCATCCTGGACTAACAAAAACTTTGACAAGATACTTGATGGCACTTGAAGCTCTTTTTGTAATCTAGCCCAAAAGCTGATTATTCGGAAATTCGATTTATATTTTTTGTCATTTCTTCTGGAATACAGCAGAGGATTCTGCATTGTGAAACCGTAGAACTGGTGCCTTGCATTTTTGCGTTGCTGCAAGAGCGCTGTTTGTTTCTGATTGAAACGGTCTACATATAAGCTAGAGTTAAAAGAAGCCTGCAATTTTGGTATAATGTCAGATAAATTTTGCACTGTCCAAATAGATGATATTCCGATTAGGTATTTTTGAGGTTTGGTTTGCATTATTTGAAATTGAACTTGCAATTTTTTTTTACAAAAAAGATCACACTTTCGCAAGATTTTTCTGGTCAAAACGTTTTTAGTTATTCTTCTATGCACCTAGGAACTTGAACGGGTATCAGTTTCGTTGCTTTTTGTCAGTGTCTAGCCTCAAAAATTTCTACGAAAAAGCTTATTTAAGTTATCGGATTAGACGCTGAAATGCGATTTTAAGAACACTCGATAGGACATAAGATGGTAAACAATTCAGTATGGACAAGGCATACTTTTGTGGCGCTGCTATCTTAGCAGGATTGACAATTAAACTGCAGGGCAAAAGTCGCGTTCACTTGGTACAGGCACGTCGCTGTAAGGCACGCCAGCTTTTCTAAAGGCAGATACACTCATAAATTTTCTTTGAAATTGCGCTAAGGCATAGTTGACCTGGCCAGCGCGACATCTACAGACACTGGAATATTTTTTTCTGCTCGGACTTGATTCAATCATTCGTTACTAGACTGGTGCTAAAAATAGTTTGTAGGCTTTAGAAACTGCCAAACATCATTACCATTAAGCACTTTTGATTGCTTGTTGTCTGTGTTTGGGAAAAAACATAAAGTCAGCAAAGCTTGTTAAATAGTTCAAATACTGTAAGAGAAACTCAGACTGGGATTCAATTTAAACATTAAGGATACAAAGTTTACATTAGTGCTCAAGTTCATTTTAATTCCCATGCTTTGAAATATTTGTGTTAATTACAATTTCAAAACACTTAACATTGGCTCGTGTAATTTTGCATTTATTGCACGCAGAGTTCTCGTGTCTGTTTAGTGACTTTCTAAAACAATGAAGATATCGTTTAAACAAACCCTCGTTTAAATTTTCATTTTCGCAACTATTGCTTGATTTTTCTATTTTTGTCGTTTATAAATTTTTCCCGAACGTTTATCGATAAGTCAAACAAGCTTTGCACCGGGCGGTCATAGACAATGCAGTACCGGCAATTGTAGCGGCGTTTCGTGGTCTTTGTAACGTATTGTTTTAGCTCGCGAAAAAACATTTTGCATAAAAATTAAACGAATAGTTAGTTAAAACATAATAAGGGATTCAATTTATAGAGTGCTTGCACCAAAGTCCCTCGCAACAAAATGGCAGATGTCAGCATCTTGAACAAAAAATTGATTACAATCTTTCTTTGGCGATTAGGGCGAAAAGCAAACACCGAGTTTGTCAATTAGGGCGAAAAGCAAACACCGAATAATGGAATTTACCTGAGACGTCGTTGATCCGTTTCTCCACCACTACCTGAGCGCCGGACTGTCATTGCACCTTGCACCAACTCACAGCAGTTGGATTTTGCAAACTTTGCGTTAGACAGTTATTGACGTTTTGATGCTGTTTGCAAATGAACCGCCAAAACATGCACTTAGCTGCAAAAGTTCGAGTATTTGCAGCTACAGCAAACTATACCACTTCGAAACATTACGACTTGACCCTACTACTGTTGCAGCCGAAATGTTTCCGGGTAGGGTGCAGAGAGTCCTTTTTAAAGGGTCCCAGCTCGCTAAGCGCGTCAACAAATAGAGCCCTGATTTGTTGACCGACCATCCCTGAGCGTGGAGTACAACATATGCTCGATAAATTCGCCTTGCAGGAGCGACGATTATTATGATATGTGTATTCGAGCCATAAATTACCTGTTTATACGGTTTGGGTCGATAGTTGACCTGATTATATCCAAAACCAAACCCCTTGCACGCCGATTACATTTAAAATTGCTCCCAAGCAGACACGCGAATGGCTTACCAGCCAACCGTGTCGACTTTTCAGGCAAAACACTTCCTCACAAAAGAGACGTTGCGTGAATGGACACCGTTTTTACGACTCCTTCATGTGCTCAGCGAAATTGGAAAAGTTTAAAGTTTTAAACATTATGGTGCTGTTTTTGATTGCACATTTTGTCTGATGGAACGTTTTTGTTCGCAAGGGCTTGAATTTGATGCATTGGCTGAAAACAGTTCAACAGCATGTACCGGGTCTGCATCTCCAAATATGTAGACAACATCATCAGTTTCGAAAAATCACCTTTTCCAAATGGAACGTTTCACTAAGGAAGGTATCCCTTTCGTAAAAAAGATTTTTCGAAAAAATGCGAAAATGCGCAAGCAGCACGTGCATTTGCTGTAAGGCACTGTTAATCCTACCGAAATTTTGTTAAAGAGACCAGCGCTTTCATCTTTTGTCATTACGTTTTTCAGGAATTAAACTGCAGCTAATTTGCAATGCGTGATTTTGAAGATGTGGAACGTTTCTGATTTGCCTTCCATAATAATTCTAAGGAAAGATAATAAAGAAAAATTGCACAGGTTTTCAGCGACAAAAAAGGTTCTTGCAAATCCTGCTTCAAAAATATGTCCGAGAAGTTCTGGAATTTTCGTTAATATTTCTTAACGTTCAGTTGGGGTTTTGATTCCACCTGAAGAGTTCATTTGAGCTACACTTTGTGAACCCAGCACAAGAGTTTAGAAGCGTTTACCTAACTGAGAAAATTATGTCTACTTGGTAGTTTCCCGTGTGACTGCAAACATCAAAAGCAGATGAGTTTTGATGCTTGCAGGTTTTCACACCCCACTGCAGAGCAAATGTACCGCTGCAGCGTGCGCTGTACCGTGCGATGGCGCAGTGCGGCACGGTCTTGGAGAAGAAACGATAATTTGATATTGGATGGCATCACTTGGAAATTTCTTACGTCACTAAAACTCAATGGAGCAGTGCAGCAAAAAATGTGAAGGTCGATGAGGATTTTGTCCGAACTACTTCCGCAAACCACTGTCCTTTAAAACCAGAAGTTCGAAGGCCAAGCGTGATAAACGATCCCAGATGCGTTGATCGGATTTGAAGCGCACATTGACAAAGGATCCAAGCACCATTTACCAATGTTTGAACAACCCATTCTTGGTCAGAAATCGATTAATCTGTAAACTCCGTCTTTCGTACTGCTTATCTTGTGACGTTACATCCCCACACTCAGCGAGGCCTTCTTGTTAGTGGATTATCGATGTTTCCTACGTGGTAACATCAGGTACGGGTCTGTTTTACTATTCCTCGTCTGGTGTTGTCCACGTTCTTTTCTGGGCAAAATGTTTCGTAGCCCATCCGAGAGAAACTCTCCGCACTCATGTTGAAAACGTGCAGGACCTGCAGTATTGTCACAAACCCGGTCAATCACGCATTTCTGGCTGTGATGACTCTTGTGTGTTTGTTTTGGAATTGGTTCATGTAGCGCCGTGTTCGGCAACCACCGGTCCGCGGCCCGGTACTGTTCCGCGAGGCATTTGTTTCCAGTCCGCACAGAAAGAATAAATATCATTTATTGTCCATAACAAACAAAATATTTTTGTGAAGCGGTATTTTCTGTAGTGACAGCAACCACNACTACAGTATTTCACGAAGCAGACTGGACTTAGAAATCCACTGTGGGTATTATTGTCTACTACCGCCCCAGGATGGGGCCATCTCGGTGCAGAGGAACAAGCTCAAGGCTCAGTGGTCAGACATTTGGAGAGTTGCATTATATTTACATGCATTTAAATTTCGTTATTTCATTTTTGACGCATTTATCTGCCGTACCTTGCAGGCTGGTACGTGGAAATGATTAACGGCTGCTCCCTTAAACCGGTTCGTAGGGCAAAGCAAGCTGACGAGCACTGGATAGCATACTTGTCTGCGGCTGATCTCTATTTACCTGAAACAGTGGCGCAGCCAGCCCAAAAATTTTAGGGGGCAAAAAAATTGTGTGGGGGGAATGTTTGACTATATGTTCACAAAATGACTATATGTTCCAAACATTTGGGGGGCCATGGCCTCCTTGGCCCTCCCCTGGCTACGCCTAGGCCCTGGAACGGTATTTACTGTGCGCATTAATCTCGGCTGCACTTTTACTGCTCAAGGCAAAGTAGACTTGCACCTTCATAGCAAGTTCTTTTGTGATTGGATAAATCTATTGTTGGGACAGACGACATTGTTCAGTTGGCGCACAAAGAAAGAAAGTGCATCGATCAAACAAAAGGGCAAGTATTGCAAAACAATGTTTGCATTGGACAAATTAAAAAAGATTTCGATTGTGTAGAGGGGATTTTGCCAGTACATGACAGTGAGCTCAAGCGAAAAACTCAATCAGCTTTCAAATGACTGAGACACATTCTTGCGAGATAAACTCCTTAGGGTCAATACAAACACAGCTAGAAACCACCGGAGAAGCGGCGCAAACCTATGTCAATACAAGCAATACGTGATCTTAGGCAATCTCTAATAAAGTGTAACACTATTTAATTCCATTCTGCCGCGTGGTAAGTCATTTGAATGAAAAATAAAGTCCAAGTACAGATTTCCTTTGGTCGTCATTAGCTTCAAAATATCTTCTTAAGTAAGCTTTGAATGAACTACTTAAGTTGGCTAATTAACAATGTTTTATTTCTAACTAAGCCAAAGTTAAAGATTTCTTGAAGAGTTTTGATATTTCAACATCATCAGACCGAATAGCTAAAAATCATCCCGCCTATTTCAACCTTCAAGCCTTAAACATGCAGATGCTGTTTCAGGATAATTTCCACCAACAAAAATTATGATTTTCAAGAGCCCATCTTTGCAGCAGTAAAGTCGACTTCATTTTACCAACAGTAAATTAACCTGCTAGTTATCAGGATAGTTTACAAAATATTTCGTTGTTTTTCTATTTGCGTTTACTTATGTAATAAATCGTTTTTATTTCTTCAATTTCGCTNATCGACAAAACCTANTGATATGTTGACTACAGGTTTAGCTCTCTGATGTTAAACTAAATTCAATTAAAGTAGGACACGATTGATAACAAGATATTACCCTCGCCACATGTTCTGGCAGCATTTGGGAAGGCTGCGTAGTTTTAAAAACAAAGACAAATGGATGAAAAGAAAAATTGACAAGTAAACTTGAAGACAGACCAACGTTTTCAAACTAGCAACTCTTTGCATCACAAGCATCAATTTCTGCTGAATTTTTTAAACTATTGAAATTAAATTTGTTAATGAAGGACAGTTTAACGTTCCGTGCTTGATGGAATTAACTATGATTTGGTTATATTTTTAACTATAACCTGATTCTACATCTTTTCAAAATTACAAATGACAGAGTGAGTTACCTATTTCTTATCAGCGAAACACGTATTGTTTATTAACTTTCAACTCCTCACCACGATTTTAAATGACGAATGCTTTTGGAATGTTTAATGTTCTCTTAACAGTACATTACATTTATCATTGTGAGATATGAGGTTTAAATAGGACTGGGAGTGATTTGTTGCTAAACGAACTTGATGGTTTTGGGTTTGGACGTTCATAGTGTCACGCACGCATTTCACGAAGTGACACGGTCTCTCTAAAAAGTAAAGTATTGACTCACTAGCGCCACCGAGCGAAACTGACGAACGAAGCAAGCTGTTTCAGAAATGTTTTAAACAGCTTTTCAGCATCGTCTTAAATGATAGCGACAACTAAATATCGAGTCATCCAAGTTCATTGTTTTCACCTATTGAAAGGTATAATTCTTTTTCTTTTCCAAGTCCACATGAAAGTCTTCACAGGATAATATCTTGTACTGTTGCGGCCAGTACGTCAACCATAAGGACAACCCCATAGTCACGGGCGACATTCTGGGGCAATGCTGATGGAATATTTAACTGCTTGAAGAATACTATGGAGAATATACAATTGGATTGGAAAAAGCTTTTTGTTCAAGTAGCCTACAGATAACGCAAATTGCAATTTTGGAAGGAAACACACACCAAGATTCTCACACTGAATGATGATGTTAATGCTAATTGCAATGTTTAGATTTTACATAATGTTGTAAGGCATGTTCTGAGGAACGTGAAGGTGGGCATAGAAAAAGTGGTCTAAAAATATATGGCCATTTTTTAATTTCAGCAAACAGACGTGAAGCTCTCAAAGATTTTAATTCATTTGCAGATCCAGAATTACTAGTAATGCTTCACCATGTAAACTTTGGCATTGTTCCCATCTTTTGCATTGAAGTTTACCAAAACGATCGTGGATTCATCAGTTTTAACCTTTCGACCCTTCGCAGAGCATCACTAATTTCTTCCACGAATTCCGGGCACAGTGCACTTGAGTTTGGGCGTATGCCAGTATCAGACAGAGAGAACGACCCAACAGTTTCAACCTCAACATTTCCCTCTGGTGGGATCCATTCATCAACGCAGTTTGCCAGCTGAGGGCTTGCAAGTATAGCCACTCCAGCCTGGGAAAACTTTGCTGGCTGAACACCAGGGTAGAAGAGTTTCCACCCAGCGTCCAGCTCGACAGTATTGGAACCAAGACGTTTAATTGAAGAGATGCAAAACAACTTCCAGGGAATATCGTTTGGCCGCCTCGACTAGTTTGTAATTACTCTAGCTTATAGCGATATTGTCCCTTACGCGTGGTTTTAAAGCAGGGGTGTCAAACATACGGCCCGGGGGCCAAAACCCGCCCGTTGCGGGGTTGAATCCTGCCCGAGGGATGATTTTGTAAAGTAAAAACTTCTTTGTTTGCTTGAGAAGTTTATCCAGTCATACTTCGATAACTGGTGACTGGATTTCAATTACTTGAAACCTTAACGCAATTGCATATATTTTATTGTTTTCCACTGTTTTCTCACGTGAAATTTTCCCGTGTTCTGCATATTTCCTTTTGTATTTTCACACCGGTTTCAACTTTCAAACAGGTATATATGAACATGCAAAAGTACAACTACTGCTGATAAAGTTTAACACTAGAACTCCGGGAAAAAATATACCTTGAGCTCCAGTGGTGTCGATTTCGAAACCTTCGGAGTTCTAGGTACAACTCTAACTAAAATTTGCTACGTAAAGCTTCTATTCGAATTATTGACCGAAAATA
>JGI24159J19872_10002620_pt1 | contig 21644 bp, 10 predicted proteins | sample Ectturendosymbi4_FD_19872 | JGI IMG/M metagenome (IMG submission 19872) | reverse complement strand
TATTTTGGAGCAGGTTGTCGTGATTGAATCATGTACTCCTAAACCAATGTTTCCTAACCCACTTTTTTAATCAACCCGAATAGGGTTTGAAAAAAAAACAAATGTAGACCAATATTTCGTTACTTTTGGTTACGTTACCTCGATACTGCGTCAGTTATAAAGTGAAAACAATATTTTGAAGCAATCGTTAGCAACTGGCAAATTTATTCAGAACCACTAGGTTTGCACGACAGTTTTTTTGAACACGCATCACATTTTATTTTCATATCATGTGGCATGACATCAGCAGTTCCAAGGCAAATTGCCAAGGGCTATACCCTAACGATAACACGTTTGTTTTCAGCCAACTATAGTTCAGCAGGGCTGGACAAAATTTTATCCCCAACTGTATTCATTTGTAATCACTCTTTTCATTAACTTTTGTTTCTAATACGTCGTATTTGTTTATGTTGAAGTCTCAGTTGCGGCGAATGTGGAACGAGACTGTTGTCGTAAATGGGCCTCGGACGTCGGAGTCGGTGGCCGTAAATCATTCGCAAGATCTCAGTGTTGTTCCAAGCAGAGGTAATTATACTTTCACTGGTGGTTTTCAATTTAGAGAGAAGTGTGAAAGTTTTACTTTTGTTAACGCGACACTCACCTGATTACCCTGCAAACTCTTAACTTTGTTGCCTCAAGCACCGTAAGCTGCTTAAATAATCTGCTTGGCGTATTGCTTTGCGTCAACCGGTCTTGACTCTGCCGAATATGTTTGCGCAGACATTGGCGCGAATCCAACGTTGGTGCATCGTGAAGTCGGTCCTGCCGCGGTTGTTGACTGTAGAACGTAATTTATTAGTAAGTTCTACGTGGGCCCGCTTCTTTGCTTTTGATTTCTTTGCCGTAGCAGCCATGATGATCAGCTGAATTCAGACAAATCAGTTCCTGTAACATAACTTCCTCCGCCACGCATCGTGCTAACCATCGATCGCTTTATGTTCTCTTTGCTGAGGTCGCTCAATGATCGTAAAAGGATCTGCTCGCCTGCTAACCAACCCTCGCATGCGTTTTGCTTCTGCGCGGAGTTCCGGCTGCAACACAACATCTTCGATCATTTTTTTCTATACTCATAACGATTCGCTCGTGCGACCCAAATCGGCTAGTATAAGTCGCGATTTCACGTTGTTGGCAGACTCGGGTACGTGTGGCTGTTGAACACGTGATGTTGTTACTGTCAAGCAAGTGGTTTCGCTTCCGATGTTCCAAACACGAGCGAACGGGAATGATTGGATGTTGCTTGCTGGAGCATGAAAAGTCGTCACGAGAGCTGCGCTCTGCTGCTTGTGCTTGCATTTTTAGTTACTTTGCTCATTACGTCGCTCATTTACGCTTCACTTGCACGCAAGGTTCGAGGAATGACAGATTGTAGTGAAAGACTGACTTTGGCAAAAAACCGTTTGTAACACGATGAAGCCAGACATAAATTTTTAAAAATACATGAAAGAAACGTTTACCTTAGTAATCACTGTTTCAAGTTGTTAGGCATCTTTTGAAATAACAACACAAAATGTAGCGAATAAATGAAGCTAGGATATGCTTGATTTAAATGATTTTAAAGCATGCTATCATTTAAGTCACAGCTTTTTGCGTTGTTTCAAATGCGACTTTGCAAGACTGCACGTTTCACTCTACTAATTTCTTGATCAGGAATTGCAAATGTTTTTAAATGGGGTCTAACTCTAGTAAAAGCCGTTATGTGCCGGATTAATATGACTGTACTACTTTCACCTATGTAACAAACACTGCAAATACTATCCAAGACCGGCGTATACTTCTGCTTTAACTGGCAAACTTGACTTTAAGCTCATGAGAAGCGGTTCAAAGATTTTTTTAAACATTTTTAAAGCATTATTAGGCAAGGTTCGTAAAGAAGTTGCCACAAACTCTCGGACCACATGTGACTTAATTCTCGAAAAATTCTCAACATTGCTTATGTGGAAGTGATGATGTAGTAGCCTATTTCCATTCACAAGTCACCCTTGTTTTTGTTGTTTGTGTAGAATTCGTGTTTTATTACAGAATTTGAGCTTTTCCGAAAGCTGTCATGCTGTATATAGCCTTACTGCAACGCATTAAAAGCAAATAACCATTTGAATACAATAGATTAATGGTCAACTTTTTTCCAGATTTGCTGCGCGTAAACCGAAACCAGCGGCACAGCGCTGCCCAACAGTTTCCGTCGTCTTCTTCACCTCAGCTGCGACGAGCAAGTGCTGAGCGCTTCCTGGATGTAGGGCAGCATGCACCACCGGCGCCAGGGGATCATCACGAAGGCAGTTCCCACGAGGACGAAGTGTTCCTTCCGTCGAAAAACTTCGGTTTTGCCCAATCAGAAGCTGTCGCAGAGGACGCGTACGAGTACGACCGACTCCAGCGCCACTGCCACACGAACGAGAACTGCGGGAGGCAATCCCATCCTTACGCACATTCAACTGAATCCGAGTTCTCGCACCAGCACCACGTTGGACTGACGTCTTGCGGACAAATGGTTGGTCACCCGAGTAACGGGCCTCGACCACAGCCGCGTTCAATGACAATGGGTGCCATGAAACCATTGCAGGACAAAGAGGGATTCGTTGGAAGTGGCAGTAATGACAGGCTGAATCGCCAGCAGTTACAACGCGCGACCACGTTAGCGCAGCAGCCAGATAAGCTCAGGGGTGTTCGACGCCCGTCGTCACCAACGAGGCGGTACTCCCAGCCCACTCATCTCGACGGAATCTGTCCTCACCATGCTCAAGAACAGCGGTGCCAAAACAGTTGCTTTCGGTTGNTGGACCACCCACACGCAAACCAATTTCGACCCTACTGCAACAGCGACGCCTTCCCTTCCGCTGCGAAGCAGCACCCTGCGCTTGATTCGGTCCACCCACTGCACACGCATCGACGCCGCCGATCGCTGACCAGCTCTGATTCGGACGATCCGGTTGTGAACGACTTTAGTGCCAGCAGCAGCGCAGGTTCGTCTTGCGGAAATCCGGCGTCTTTGAGCCGCGTCGGTTTGTGTCGGACGACGTTGCCGGAAAATGTTATTCAAGAACATCGTGCCAGTCGTAGCGACTGCGACAACAAACGCGACCAGCAGGTGTACGCAGACGAGCATAGAGAAGCATGGACTCCTCTCTACAGAGACGAAAACGACCTCGAGGTTCAGATGCTTACTGGCCCCAACGAACCGTCGAGTTCCAGAGAATGTATGCATAACAAGCTGAGTGCCGTTGACAGCCAACGCGACTCGGCGTTTTACCAAAGCATGCACGACTTAAATGGAAGTCCTGCTGTCAATTACAGCTCACCCTCTAGCGGATGTAGTCCTGAAATGGGCGACGACGACATGGCCTACCGCGAGCGACCGCGCGCGGATCCTGACAGTGTGCGTTACGTGATGTCTCACCCTAAGAGCTTAAAATCAGCCCGAAAGACTGTCCCAGTTCAGAAAGAACGAGTGTACGAGGACATGATTATCAAGTCGCATGAAAACGTTTCGGCAGAGGCCGCGGGAAATAATTACTGCAGCCCTCNTTCGTCATTTCACGGCAGAGCCGAGCCTCACGGGGAGCGTTACACGGAGCATGTGCCGAATGCACCCGAGTACAATTCATCGTTAANGAATCCTTCGAAGCATCAGATTGANGATGGTTTAGAAACAGGGAGAAACTCGGCTTCATCCGCGAGGAGGATGACTTGCTTATGATATCGAGAACTTTTCCGAACGTTGGAGTTGCGCCAGAAAGATCATTGTCTGAACGTGCGGCCGAAAAGTTTGAATGGTGTGAAGTTTGACTTGAAATTTTGGTGCAAGAGTCACGTCTGCGGCTTCAACGGGGTGCGAAAACTACATTTGTTTTTTCCCCGATAGTTTCTAAATTGCTTATTTATACTCCCTGTGCCACCCTTAAATGGGTGTTGCATTGGGGTCTGACCCTTAAGCGCCGTGATGCTTTGATTTGTCTACAGGGAGAAACAAAGACGAGGCTTTCCTCTTCGCGCTTGGCGCAAGATTTCCTGTAGAACAGGAGTGATACGTTTCAATATTCGCCTTTACCGCGTTATCTTGTACTTTGTTCTGACACACTCTTCCGGTTTACTGCACTGTATTATTGCACTTTCGTTTCGAACCTGCGCTTTGCAACGACGAAATCGCGTACCGTTAATAATAAAATAAATACTTTTAAGAGACTTTTAAGAGTTGTTCGCTCAAATTCCTGACCAGGCTTTCGCTTTGGTTCAGCATTATTGCACGAAGCTTTGAAATAATGGCGGCGCATTACCACCCACGCGTTGTTCACACGGTGTAGCAACAGCAGGGCAAATCTAATTACATTTCCGACCGTACTGCTGCTCAGCCTTAGCCATCATGCCTGTCAACGTGCGTGCGAGAGAATCATGACACGTTTAATAAAAATTCACGAGAGGCGAAATTCACGGACAAGGTCTCCCACCGGAACAGCAACCTATTGAAATGTACATGCGCAAGACCTCTTGTTTGGTCTTCAGCAGGTCTCGCTTGGAATGAGAATGACAGGTGTGGCTTCACAAGGTCAGCGGCATCCCAAGGACACAGGTCGTTTGAAGTGAACACTTTCGAGCAATGGGAAAGCGCTCTTTGCGCTCTCGGTGCATTAGCCGTAAGAAGCAGTTGGGCGGAACGTTCCGTTGATACATTGACTGGCACACCGCATCGTCATCAAACTACGGCACGAAACTTGCGATTGTGCTACAAGGGCGCAATCCATTGTTGGTTTTAGACGCAGATACAATAAAGCGTTATTATGATGTCAAAATCACCCGGAGAGTGAGATGTCACAGGAATGCATTGTTTGCTGCCAAGGCATAATAGTGCTTGTCAAACCTTTCTTGTAGCGATGCGCCCGATTTTGATTTTCGAAAAGTCTGCACACCCCAGTTATGTATTTGGTGAGCGTATCAACATGCTTCATCACATTTTCTTCGATTTAGACGTGAGTTTTGCGTATGCGGTATATCTTAAGTACAAAATGTTTTGAAAATGCACAATGGTAACGAACTCGCAAACATATCTCGTTTAATGCGATGGCTAGTGCTGAATTTCGTCAGGCAATTGTGAAAAACGAAGTTTTAGCCTTGTAAGTACAAACGATTTAATTTCTACAAGCGCAAAACCCTTGTTCGCAAAGCCTTGTCATTGACATGCGAAGAAGAATGGAAATCGCCTTTTCACTGAAATTTCGGTATTCTAGCGTAGTCCAGCAACTAACTGCCTGCTTTGTTGGGTAGCTTATTAGTTATTACGAAACAACAGCGGATAAAAAAGTTTGTTTTATATCTGCTTACACAAAATTCAAACGCGGGTGAAGTATATGTGTGAAGCAATGTAACTGAATTTAATCCAAGCACCTGGTAGAACCCATCACGGTAGTACACCCAGGGGTGTAGTGGGGTGGGAACGACGTTCCCACACCTATTTTTGGCGTGGGAACGCGTTCCCGTACCTTTTGGCACATGGTAATGTTGCTTCAAGATCTAAATTTTTCATTTCAATTTCTACATGTGACGGATTGCGAGAACTAAGGAGATTTTTGCGTGTGAGGGCATCTGGGCAATATTTGGTGGTACAACCTAAATCAAGTTTGTAGTAGGGTGGGAACGGCGTTCCCACACCTCTTCTTACCACTACATCCCTGAGTACACCCCTCGAAAATGTTGATACACCGGTTGACAAGCACTGTTTTAAACCTCAGCAGCGTAACAAAGTCTAAATTTATTCCCTGTAGACGGCATATACAGTTACTGTGCAGAAAAGCGAACAGTTTTGGAAGGTGCTGGAGAAGTAGCTGTCGTTCTTTGCATCCCATGCGCAAAGACTACTGATCTGAACTGCTTGGTCCATTTTCTGTCCCAGTGTTACGTACACTATACACCTGTATCTCCTTACCCAGGTTGCGTTTTTTAATTTTTCTTTAATTTCATCGCATATGGACCTGTAAAACAAATATAAACAATTTATATTTGGTGTTCTACGAAGAAGAAAGCTTCATGCAACACATACAGATCATTATTTTGTGTCAATCAATTTGATTGAGCGATTCAGTTTCCGGAAAAATCATTTTTGCAAGTTCCCGTTGCTTCCTAAGCAATGCAACATCAAAGTAGAGACTCGCTCCTAGAAATTAGCGAGCTTTTCTTCAATACTGTATCACTACCACGTTTTTTATAACTTCAAATTAAGGATAACCACCCACAAGGTCCACGCCCTAAAGGTTAGATATGGCACCTTTTCCCTTAGCTTAAAAAGTGACTTGACTTGTGCGTAGCAGAAAATAAAACTTTTTCTGTGTAATGCCATAGAAAGCTTGTTAATCGGACCACAATAGCGCAGAAATTGGATTGACCGTTTTGCATGCTCAGCAGAGTTCAGCGTGGCAACCACAGAGACGATGGTGAGTTGGACAATGCCCTATTGCACCTTTGATGCAGAGGCAATTTGGATGGAGAAATCGCTAACGCAGCAGTTGATTTGTGTAAACCAGGGGTCGGCAGCCTTTCCCTTGTTGCGGCAAAAAAACAAATTCTGCAAGGTATGGGGCCGTACTAATTTTCCACCAACAATTCTGATCCCTTGCTCTTTATGATGTTGATAAAACTTTAAATTTATGGAATTGTAATTAGATTAACTCCTGATTTTCACAGTTAATAGCGAAAGCCCAAAATGGGCCAAACAATACATTTATAGCACAGTGCGGTTTCTCATAAGCAGTTCCTCATAAGTATGCAATACAAGAAGTTGCAAAGAGGCCAGATTCATAAATATCATACCACTAGGCGAGTCATACAGTTACTACAATTTGTAAAGGAGCTGCGGGCTGGATGATTGCTTGGCGGACCGGATCTGGCCCGCGGACCAAAGGTTGTCGACCCCTGGTGTAAACAGAACGGTAGTTTGCCATACAGCTCTCCTTGTTTCTTTGTTCTATTAAAAGTTTCGCTTCGATGAAGATAACGTTTTGAACAATAATCACCAACCGACTGGTGTGGGCAAACATTTGAATAACCTTATAGATTTGGACCTTATTTTAGTTTAGCTTCTCATTTCCACCGTGCACCTTCAATCAAAGAAAAACAACAACAATTAAACCCAACACACAATAACAGACTGAGTTCAACATAACTGATTTTTCCCCGCAGTTGTGTCTGCCTTATTGCCATTCACACGCCCATTGTAATGTAAGTAATTTGCAAAACTGGCTGCATGCGTCATTTTTCTTTACGGACATTCAACGCCGAAATAACCATTAGGCTACTAAGGCTATAGCCTTAGGCCCTGGAAATTTTGGCCCACAGTTTTTTTTATTTATTGTTTTTATTACAAGTAACTACCGAATTATCTCGTAACATTTATCAAATTCGACGAAATATCTGATCACACTAACTAAAGCAAATAAATTCTTTTGCAAGCCTCTTTCAAATTTTATTTTTCATGTATATATTTCCATTACTTTTCGTAGCTTAGTTTGCAAAATTATAGGCGCTTCTCTAGAAAACAGCCTTAGGGCTACAGTGACCTCAATCCGGCCCTGCGGACATAACGTCAGCAAATCGTTCGTTTTAGCTTCCCATAAAAGAAATCTTGCTGATGACCTTGATATTTAAGGAACTTTGGTTCAAGCTTTAACATGGTCTACGAAAAAATTTATTATTTACTGTTGCTGCACGTGGAGGGCGAAGTCATTAAACATTTTAAGGAACAAAAACCTTTGCAGTCACGAAAATGAACCGCACGGATTATATTGCTGCGGCAGCTGCTTTGTCGCGCCTGATTCTAGTCTAGGACAACAAAAAACTGTACAAGGTGAAGAAATGTGTGGACTGAAACTGTAAGAGCTGAAATGTAGCAGCTTACGGTATGTAAATGTATCAACAACGCTTGCCGATGGGACACTTTCTATTGCTCCATCCCATGGCAACTTGTGACTGTCCCAGCCCATGGAATTCACACGAAACTAGTAATACGAGGTACATTATATCATATGTATGTATGAAGGCTAGCCTCTACAGAAACTTGATTAAGGGATCCCAAATCTCCCCTGTTAGGGAGGCCAGTGGAAATTAGGCGGCCTTTTTTAGTTGCCACCTAAAAAAGGGCCCAATAACTTTGACTTCGATGTCATCGCATCACTCCGCCATGGCACTGAGCCTTAAAGTCTAATACTTACTGTGTTGTGAGCATATGTATTAAACTTCATAATATTCCTGCTGTGTGGCGTTAAAATTTCATACTGTGGGACATGGAAAATTTTCAAGTTCACTGTCCCATCCCGTGGGAAAAATTCCATGGGAATGGTATTCCCATGAACAATAGCCTGTGTATCAATGACATGTCTAAAAAACTATATAATAGACATGTACTTGTTGATGGTATATATTGATCACCTCAAACTACTTTNCCTGATAAAAACTTTTGTTGGATGAACGAAACTGCATAATACCTCCACATAGCACTTGTCCACCGCAACACTCTCATNCATGTTATTTTATCGCATTAATTAGCACCTTGAGAATAAGACGAAACACAGCTGCTATTTCTTACCTGCTGGTTGTTCCTAAATCTTACAAATACTATGATTAACAAAGCTTAACTGAACACGCTTTAAGGATCAATGGGGAAACACCTGGAAAATCCGCAAACGCACCACTGAAAAAAATATGTTATTCTGTCGATGAATGCTTTGCTGCGTTAGGTGTAATGCTGGAATAATCGAGGATTGAATTAATCCTCCAGGGGATTAATTAATTAATTATCAATTTTTTTGCCCATAGTTTGCCAAACACTAACGCTTGATGGCCAATCAAAGGCTTTGAAGACGCGGATTTTCGCGTAGTTTATGTTAAAAGAAAAAATAAGTAAATTGCCGCTTTCACTTTTTTCTCAGGCCCTGATTAATAACTTCATTCAAAAATCTCCTAACTTCCGCAGTCTTGACGTCACACCAAAAACGTTCAAACCCAAAAGCGCCCGGATTTTTTAAAATCAAGCCTTATTGCTTCTTCAGAGGGTTCGAACAGCTCTCTAGCTCTAACGGTCGGCAAGCTATGACTGGACAAAATCAAAGACACAAACGTGGCTTTGCGGTCCTTATAGGGTTAACATAGGGTTAACTATTTTGCTGGAAGTTTTGCTTTTGTGCAAGGTTATAAATAAATTTTTGTGCGAGTTATGAATGATTGGTAAGCCACATTTACTTCTTGCGGTAAATTTCTTTTTGCAAACAGTATGACTTTTGTTTCAGTATTTTACGTTAGATTGAGCTTGTTTGACGTTATTAGGTGATACAGTGTGTTGACCACGCAACACTGAAGCTGGTACACTGAAATAAAACCCACAATCAGTAAAGCTACCAATTAAGGGAATCTAATTGAAAAGTTGCAACCCCAGCTGCCTACTTTAGGCCTACATAGGAAAGGAAAAGGTCACAGTAGGAACGACTAAGCAAAACAAACTACCACTGTCTATGGAAAGAAATCCTTTCTCAGCAAACAGACACTTTAAGATCTTACAGAGTATATATTTCGCCTACGATGCAGGCATCGTCAGCTCTTATTCAAATAGAACAGTGACGTAACAGTTTTCAGTTCTTCTTTTCAGTCCTCTCACACGACTTACAGTCCACGCTGGAGTTAACTTGGAAAAGTTCATTATGTCTACAACATAATTTTTTTATGTACAGGTAACTACAAAAAGGTCGCGGATTTTTTGATAAGTTTTAGTTCCAGTTGTGTTTACTCGTTGCTCAGCTTTGCTAATTATGCGACAGACACCAATATAAGGTCACAAATATTGGTGACTTACTGTGATGAACATGGTATTCCAAATTGCCATAGGTGTACGGGAGCGCATAGTTTTGGGGATGCAAAAAAGTTTTGTCCAAATTTGATCTTGTTTTTCCGAAATAACGTATAAAAACAAGTCTTTAACGTTAAGACTAAACGTACCATTGTAAACAAGTCAAGGTGTCTGTATGCGTAATAGTTACCAATCGTCTAATATCACTAACAAATCAATTTATGCGTGAGTCGCGCTTCTGCAATTCTTCATGTACAAATTAAATTCAAGGCGGTAACGTATTGCCATGCAAGTTCGTTGATGTGGGTATCTAAATCTTGTTGATAAATTGGAAACTGACAGATTTCTCAACCCTGACTTTGAAATTACTATTGTTTATACACCTCTTCATGGCCAAATCATATAAATGGCGGGTTAAATAAACGCAATCGCAAAAAGAGTGTGTCACTAGAGGGATCAAAGCCTTATTCCCTCAACTAGTAATAAATATTCTGCACAGGCATATGTGAACAACAGTAATTTTTATTATGTTGAAAAATTTTAGCCAATTACAACAAATCTCCCCAAAAATTACTGTTAATGCCACCACGTCTGGAAAGTGTTTTTCACCGTCTTCGTTTTAAATTTTTATTTAAGTTCCAAACTTTTTCTTCCAGCACGATCATGCTAATAGCTAAGGTTTGTTCTTATCTAGCATAGATGAGTGCATTTGTCTTGGCCACAATCGGTATTACATTGTTGTGAACTGGTCAAGCCTCTCGTAAGGAGAGGGGAAGGAGGCAATTCAATAAGTACCATAGGTTATAGCTTAGTCTTCCACATGAAGCAATCTTCATTGCAATGTGTTGTACTGTACTTAAAATACCACAACTTACAGTTTTACAGCTTCCAAAGTCACATTATGAAAACTAAAAAACCACTCCACTTTAGACAGTTAAATGTGCTCTTGAACACAGCATGCTAAGAAAAAATAGCAATATGGAACTGATTCAGACATTAATACTGCAGACTATGTGTACTGCAGCCTATATGATCAACTGCCAAGGAATGTGTACAAATGTAAATTTCCAATGACAACTGACTTGTAACTCAACAAGAATACTTCATAAAAAAGCAGTGCTTCACTGAACTGCATTAGTGAATTATGCAGTGTAACAGATAATACAGTTGCTACTGTTCATGAAACCTTCACGTCACAGCATTAAATCGAAACATTAAAATTTGGCAGGAGGCAACATGTGAAATTCATTGCATGAAACAAATGGAAAATATGTAAACCCAAACAATATGAAATCACAACTACACTACTACTACACAACATGTTGCAGCTGCAGTTGCTTAGTTAATTCTGTTCATGAATAGTTCACAGCAACAGATTCATACTTGTAAATCTCACAACATCAAGCAAGTCTGAAATACTTACAGTGTCATATCACAGCGACACCACATTATTACCATAAAACAATTTGCAGCTGCAAATACTACTTCCTGTGATAACTTCAGTAACGAATCAAAGCTACATTATTATAAAAAAGCAATTTACAGCTGTTTTTACTAGGTACTGCTGCCCATGAAAGCATAACAGCAACAAATGGAGCCTTGAAAACTTCACAGCATGGAACAAACTTGAAAGATGAAAACATCACAGTATCAACGCACATCATTTGCACTAACATTTTAGTTGTTATAGCTCAAAAACATTTACAGCACCAACAATTTGATGTTTAGAAAATTTAAGGATAGTTGGAATGGTAGTTGCCATCAGTGGTGGAGTCTCGAGACTTGGTCTCGTTCTCGAGACTCGTTTCGAGACCATTTTTGCGAGTCTCGGTCTCGAAGGTTTCAGGTCTCGTCTCGGTCTCGAAGGCTACAGGTCTCAAGACTTTGAATATTGCAAAGAAATGGTTTAGTAAAACTACTATATTTTCAATGATGTTTTGTTTTTTGTATTTTCAGGTAAGAAACAACCAAAATAGGTCGGAAAAGTGCCAGAAATTTGAAAAAATTGTAACTTACAAGTGATGACGACATTTTGAAAAAATTTCGGCAAAATGCACAAATTTTGAAGCCTGGAGTCTCGGCATCGAATTTCAAGTCTCGGTCTCGGAATTTTTGATGAAGTCTCGGTCTCGAAGTTTTAACCAGGTCTCGGTCTAGGTTTCGAAGGTTTGAGTCTCTACTACATCACTGGTTACCACTACATGTTCCTAATTTTGAAATATTTCTAACTCTACCCAATTTGCATGGGGGTGTTTCAATTACCCGAATTTGATTGAGGCTGTTGGAATTCACCAAAATGTTTCCAACTGTATCCAAATTTTAATGAAGCGCTTGTATACTACACCAATTGGAATGAAGCTGTTTGAAGTGGCTCAAAATTGAATAAAGCTGTTTGAAGTTACCCAAAACTGAATGAAGCTGTTCCACGTTGCCCAAATTTGAATGGAGCTACTGCCATTTGCCCAAAGTTGTTTTAGTCTGTTAGAATTTACCCAAAGCTTTCCAATTTATGAAAATATTCATAATTTCACCCAAATTTGAATGAAGTTGTTCTAATTTGCTCAAATTTGATTGAGGTTGTCAAAATTTACCCAAATGATTTTAAGTTCACTCAAATTTGAATAAAGCTATTATAGTTCATCCAGGCATTTCTAAATACACTCAAATTTCAATGGAGCAATTCTATATAGCCCAACTTCGAATAAAACTGTTTGAAGTTGCCCACAACTGAATGAAGCTGTTGAAAATTGCCAAAATTTGATTAGGCTGATGGACGTACCCAAATGTTTCCAGTTGATGTAAATATTTTTGATTTTACCCAAATTTGAAAAAAGTTTTTCTCATTTGTTCATGTATAAATTGAAGCTGTTGGACTGTACCCAAATGCTCTTAATTTACCCAAATATTTCTAATTTTGCCCAAAACTTGAATGAAGTTTTTTAATTGGCCCAAATTTGATGACATTTGTTGGAATTACCAAATGATTCCAATTCACCTAAAGGCAGTGTCTATTTTGCCATCAGAGGAAAAACGAATGGCAAAATAGTCTCAACAGAGTTTTTGCCGTTGACGGCAAAATATATACTACCTCACTTAAATTCGAATGTAGCTGTATAATTTGCCCAAATCTTGAAAATTTTTGCCCGAATAATGGCCAATTTTCCAGGGTTGGGGATGCAACCACATCCCCTGCATCTCCGTGCTGTACACTTATGCAAATTACCAAAGGTTTTGCTTTGCGTTGACGTTAGATCATAGCAGTAAGTTATGTACACAAAAATTATTTTCCGTCTCTTTTTGATTTCTTTGCGTAGATGTTTCTTTCTTGAAATAAACGTTTAGCTCTTTTTTGATACCCTGAAAATGCACCTAAGAGTGTCAAAAATATACAATGTTTCACTTTCAATCTTTACTTTTTTTGATTCAGGAATCTCAAGGTTGAAGGGTTTGGTGGTCAGTTGCCGGTACATCGAAATTGCAGCACGGTAATGGTCTGATAAGAAGTAAATATTTGGGGCTGATTGCCCAGTATGCAGTTGCAAACCTACGCTGGAAGAAGTGAGTGAAGGATTTGTCTGAACAAATATCCTCTTGAAACACACTGCGTGATGCGCGCTATTGTGGTGTGAATTTGTATGACATTTAGCGTGGCCATACCGTGCTAGCACAATGACTTTCCTTCTTTGGGCTTTGCAGCTAACATAAGATGATTATATATTGAACAGGTAAGCAACTTTGTAGTGTCGCAATGCTTATCTGAGTGGAAAATTTCTGGAAAATTCAAACCCACAATCGTAACTTACGTTGAAAGTTCCGCAGCGCGAGGGATGTCTTCGTATTTCACGTTGGTTAATTTTTCGTTCAAGTACTCTTCAACTAATTCTTGGCATTTTGTGAGTGGCGGTTTTTCGTTTGGCTCTGTTTTGTATGTTGGTTCCATTTGTGCGTTCATCATGCCTGAGCGCCTGACATCTTTGTTCCAACTTCGATCAAGCTGCAAAACGTAGTTTTTCAATTTCAAGTAAAGTTAGAGTGGTGTTCATACCCTCCTTTTACGTTTCAAAATTTCGAGAGAACATAAAGAATGACCAGACAGATATATGCTTTCTCATAAATGACAACGCTTGTTCAGATATTTTGCGGTGAATTTGCAAAGCAAAAAGTTGAAGGTAACCAAGGCCAAATACAACAAAGTTGATATAACCATATGCAGCATGTTTTCAATCAAGTGATTTTAGTATTATTTAGGCGGCAACTGAATCGTGAGTTGTGTTCTTTGCAGGGACAAATGAGGTGAAAGCTCCTGGCCACGACGCACTATATTGCCTGCCTTTCAGTGAAAATACACATTGCTACCGAGCACAACCACTATCCAACACTTGTTGTTTTAATAAAAATTGAACACAATCAACAAATGAGCAAATAATTATGACCTGCTTACCCAACAAAAGGTTCTTTTCTCTTTTTTTCGTTCAACAACACGTTGTCGCAAGTTTCTTGTAAACTTTTTCCAGATCATAATATCTGTAAGATTCATTCCCCTAGCTTCAGGCAATTTCGGCACTGCTTTACCTTCAAAGCCAGTGCTAGGATTTCCTAGCAAGCTCAAACCACTGGATGTGATACGTCGTTTCGACATGGTAGCAACACTAGATTCTTGATTGAAACCTGAAAAATTCCACAATATATGACGGAAGAAGAAAACAAAGTACACAGTTGCTAGCTAATGAGACTAAAATTGAAATTATGGATTGTACCAGTTGATGTGCCAGGTGGAATGTTTCACCTGAGCTACTGGAAGTGTTTTGTGCAGCTCGATGGAAGTGCTTTGTGCAGCTATCCCGTAATCAGCTGATGGCGTCAGATTCTTTACCTATAACATTGCTGCCATCAAGATCTGAAAATTTTACGTACTGAGGAGAACTCCAATCCTGATGTTTCAAACACAGATTCCTGTACATAGCTCACAACTTTTGATTCTTCAGGGTTTTATCTGTTGGGTCCGCTCAATTCGTGTTGGCTGTTTAAAGAAAAAACTATTTTCCTATCTTACGCAGTCTCACCTCGTGCAGAAACTTTTCACATTTCTAAATTCTGAAAAGTATTCGGATAGTTCACAAGACTAACTCCGGTGAACTCCGGAGCTACAGTTTATTTATTGAGCATTTCTGGTTGCATGAAGGTAAAATTCTACTCCTACTTACACCAGTGTGATCAAATCCACGAAGTACGTGATTCGTACCTTTGCCAACAATTTAAACAAATTCTCGACCTTGTGTGAACACCAACATAAAGCATCCGCAAACCGTACATGTCTGCTATAATGTATGAGCTGTTTGACTGAAGAACATACCATTGCCAGCAGTCACAAGCCAGCCGTAAAGTCTTTCCAACAAAGGAAGGCTTTTGCTTGTGAGATATTGATTTGCTATTGTCGATTAAATCTGAACCACTATGGCTTTGTTATTCTTATCCAAGGTGGCATCGATTAGCTCCCATTTTCGCTTTTCAAGCCGCTAAGCAAATAGCCTTTTAGCTGCAGAAAGCACACAGAAAATTAAAGAACAACACAATAGTTGCCAGGAAGATTGAATATGATTGGTCGTGGAACTTTAAAGAAGTTGAGACCCAGCTTTCGCAACTGATCTTGTAATTTTTCGAATTTTACTCTTGCTCTAATTTCACACAGCAGCGTAAATATAGCCCAAACAGAATATTAACTACCTGTAGTTACTAGTTTTCACTCTTCTAATAGAAATATATCTTTTTTTCTTTTTTGAAAAGGTGTTTCAGTGAGTGTAGAAAAAACTATAACTGTTCATGTGGTCCTGATTCACATTTCAAGGTAAGGTCATCTAATTTATAATTTTCTGCAAAAGTGAAAAAATTTGGCGTTGTAAGTTAACCAGAGCACTGAGTTTTTTCAAACGTATTTTGTGGTTTGGTTTGCACCATGTATATAACAAAAGATCGTGATTACATGGACAGATCAATGGATTCGTTGTGCTTAAGTGAGTAAAACCATATTAACCAGGGGTGTAGTATTAAAAAGCAAATGTGGGAACGCGCCCAAAAAACTAGCCATATTTAAGTAAAAGTATGGGAACGTGAAGAAGGAAGTGTGGTAACGCAGTCAAAAAAATAAAATTTTCAGTAATTGCAAAATTATGGTAGGGTGCTACGCAAGTGATGGCTTGCCATTTATGCATTTATGCGACGTCTGGAGCCGCACACAAGAAACTGAGTAAAAACATCCATCTCCAAGTCAGGTTACCACGAAAAAAGTGTGGGAACGCGTTATCGCTTGATTACACCCCTGGTATAAACCAAATAACATCAAAAAATATCTTGATGTTTGATTTTTTCTTTGAGTGCTAAAGACGAGTAAAAAACAAAAACAAAACACACAAAACTTCTGGTCAAATCTATCCAAATAAAATTAAAATCTAGTTTGTATGAGTGTGATAGGACTAAACGTAAAGTATCAACTGCAGTGAAGAAACCTTGCAGTGATTTTTAAATGGCATTTATTTGATTTATGTCAATCGGTCTGCTGTACTCTTCTTTTCAAATACGTGGCCATTTCAAATAAAACATTTACCACGTTACAAGTCAACACCAGGATGTAAGCTCCAATGATTCGTTTATTCATAAAAAATTTTGCCGTAACCAAGTGAAATATACAAAGTTGGCGTTACAGATGTATTTTCAAAAGACGTAACTGTTTGGACGATATGGTCGTTGTAGATTTTATCATTGTTTTCTTCAGTCTCTGCTGAAACCAACATGACAATTCGTTTTGCTTCCATTTTTAACTTTTCAACATATTAACGTAACAAAACTTTTGCAGTGAAGGAAAAAATTACAGGAGTATTTTGAAAATTTAATAAAAATACCGTATTGCTCGTACAATTATTCATTAACTTTTAATAAAGAAGCACATGGAAAAAAAATTAACAATCAAAATTTCTATAAAAACACGTCATTTAAAAAAAAATTGATAAAAAATTGGCTAGAAGTCTTTTAACAAAGATGAAGAATAGAACTATTCTATAATAGTAAGTCAGAGGAAATGAAATTCAAATTGAAATAGATTACCCAAACAAACACCTTTCCCACTGGTGTGTTAACATGCCTTTCAGGGCAACCAATAAGTTTTGCAATTTGAGGCAAATGACATAATTTTAAATGCAAATCTTAGCTGTTTAAAGGTACTAATCATATTTATTCAAAACATACAGCTCGGTTACCAGCTGTCGTCTCTCCATTCCAGTGGTTCTTAACCTTTAGAAAAACGCTGAACCCTTACGTATTTTTCCAAGCTTTTGTCGAACCCCATTGTTGCCCAGTATAACAGAAAGTAAAAATTGCTGTGATATAACCACGCTTTCAGTCATGTTTCAAATGGCCTTCGTCGAACTCAAGAAACGGCTCCATCGAACCCAGGTTAAGAACCACTGCGCTATTCCAAAGCGTTATGGAATACTGAACCCCGACAAGTTACACCGGGCTACATCGCTGACGCGCAGTTTGGGTCTGCCTGGTCTTCTTGGTTGAGCCAGTTCTTTCAATCCACTGCTAGGCCGCACTAGATTTCGGGCAGGTGTTGAGCAGTCATTCGATTGTATCGTCATGCAGAACCATCAGGCTATGAGGAGGTCGATGGATTGGACTCCATGAGGAGGTCGATGGATCGGACAGTGAAGGACTACATGGTGGTCTGCGCCACAGTCACAAGCCGCAGAAGTTGCCATACCCCATTTGTGTAAGCAGGAGCAGAATCGTCCGACACCGATGCGTAGGCGGTTAAGCCGAAACCACGCTATNATTTGAAAGGCCATTCCAGGATGCTAATGTCGGAGATGAAAGCAGAATCGTAGCCAGAAAGTCTTCAATAGGGGGGGTTTGTGTTTGTGCAGGGAGGCTTCACATTGAAAATTTGACGAAATCTCCACAGATTTATAGTGTTTCATATTGCAATTTGGGGGCTATGGAGCTTTGTTAGGGAAGCCTAAGCCCACCAAAGTCCCCGGCGACGGGATTGGATGAAAGTACGGAGTCTCGTAGTGTTCTCCAACCACTCCGCCTTCCATCTGTGATCCGTCCAGAGCGCCGCACGTATGTTGTCCTCAGATGAACTGATGAATTGTTGTGTGGCGGGTACAAATGGATGTCTCGATTGGATATGCGGTGCGTTTCCACCTGGTGGACAGGTGAGCGCTGAGAGAAGCAGATGTCCAGGCTCCAAGGCACGGCGTGCCTAGGCGGAGTGTATGAAACTGACGTTAGAGAGCGTTCTTTGCCAGGTGTTCGTCTTCCGTTCTGCTGACGTGGCAGAAACAAAGACACAACATAGAGATGAGGATTGAAAAGCCTTTTTTCACATCATGGTGTAGTAAAGAAGAGCAGTTCTATGAGACGCTGCAATGAAAAGCAGGCATTAAAAGTGGAAGGTTTTGAGCTGACTCTTATGATTGTATGTGCACCATATCTCGCTACAATAGCCTGCAGTATAGGACGCTCGGCATGGATACCGAGTAGACTCTGATTATTAACTTGATTAAAAGATATGTGTTGCTCCCAGGAGTGTATAGTCGGGCGGGAATGCGTTCCCACACGTTTTCATGTTTTCGTTCGTAGTGTAATGAAAGTGAGTATTTCATTAAATACTGATTGAAAAATGAGTTTTAAGTTCTGTTGAAAATGACCAGTTTTTGGGTGCGTTCCCACCCTTGTTTTTTAGCACTACACGCCTGGTTGCTCCACATGTAAGAGCCACACCTCCAGACGTTAGTGGAAGCGTCAATAATGCACTGCCTGTTCTACCGATTTCACCACTCGAGCTGTTGGAAGAGTTGACCACAGATCCTCTTGGTAGGAAAACTTGTTGACAACCTCGAGTTACGTTCCACTAATAGTAATGGAAGGCAGATTTAAAGACCCAAGAACCATTACATCGGTTGTGCGCAAACTCATGGACCTACCGAAATCGTTGCATGCAAGCCTGTGAGAAGCAATCACAGAGTCTGCAGATGGGACTCCGAGAAAGCAAATATAGAGCAGCATCAGCTTGTGAACCAGTACGCGTCTGTTAGTTTTGGCGTGTAGAGGGAGAGATCAAAAAGGCCACCGCCGCTACCAGTGTGTGACAGTTGTCCGCTCTCCTCTGCGAAAGCGTAGGCCGAAAGAGTCGAGAAAACAATCATGAATAATGTTGCAAAGAGGCAGCCTGTGCCACTCAGCGACAAATCTGCAATGGAGAAGATTTGACCCAATTAAAGTTGATTGTTACATTCACGTTCTCGTGACACGCAGTCAGAACAAAAAGCTACTTTCCATTGTACCTCAATAGCCACAGACGTCGAAGAGATCAAAACGATTCACTGTGTCAGAGGGCTGTGATCTGCTCGATAGACACCACAAACATTGATTGTTTTTAGGCAAGCTTGAGGTGCCATCTTCAGCATAATGGAAATCTTAGTTGTTCATGGAGGAGAGTTAAAATACAATGACGATGGTTTTCGAAAAATGCAAATGTTCTGAATAACATGCGCCTATCATGCGTGGTGATCTTACCGTTGTTTTAATGCTTAGAAAAGCAAGGTAGAACACCAAGTAACCGTAACTCATGTGTCTTTGGGACAGCAGAGCGAGGAGTCAACATCAGGTCAAGGAGATTTGGCCAAAACTTTTTTAAAGCGCTCGACCGGGATGGAAACTCTTTAAATACGTTTCAAAGACTTCTCCAAAGGTATTTGATAAAACTCAAGGCAGGGATTTTGATGGTCCGCCGTTAAGAAGGCTAATAAAAATTTCAGTTTTTGAAACAAAAATGAATTCTGTTAAATGGTAGTTTACATAATGTGTTGCGATATTGCTGCAAACATTTTCGCAAATTTTAAAGGTGAATATGGTCCCACACTATTCGCTAAACTGAAAAACACATTTAGATCTCAGATGGATTATAAATTTGAAAGTTCACTTTCTTCACAGTAACACTGGCTATTTTCGCGAAAATCTTGGAGCATTTAATGAAGAGCAAGAGGAAAGATTTCATCAAGATGCAAAGATCATGGAGAAAAGATATCAGGTATGCTGGAATACTGTAATGGCAGGCTTTTTTGGAGCTTGCAAGTGAGTGGTTCACAACACAGATATATACCCAACCAATGATAAAAAAAGGAAATGACAGCTGCAAGTCGACTTCCTTGAATGAAATTTTCTACTAATGTATTTGCAAGTAATTTCAGTGGTGTAGGAGCTGAGCACGCAGGGGGTGCAAGCAGCGCCGGATTTAGATGGTGGGGGGCCTGGGGCCCAGGCGTGGTGCGAGGCCCCATGTGCGGATACAGAATCTTTCGGTAGGGATGATCGATGACGTCACTAGTATTTCCATGGATCGTTGATATTTATGACGTTCACACAAAGACACTTAATCTTGTGACGTCACATTTGTTTACTCAAGTGCAACAAAATTTACGATGCAAATGATATTTGACAATGATTAGCGATTTGTGAAACTGTTGCAAAATTGGTCACCAGAAGCATCGCATCTTCTTTTTTGAACATTTTGCTTGAAAAAAGTTGCTGGACCATCCAACGTTTTCATCATCTCTAAACGCCAGTCCTCGCTCAGCAATAAATTTTACGACAGAAACCAAAGGTTGCAGGCAGAGGCAATTTCCGGTATTGTTCGCATTGACTGACCTGACTGACTAGTTCTGCATCAATTCTTCATAGTGGTCAGTTACATCTGCGGCTACACGTAATCGTGGCATGGGCATCTTTATGTTCCATTGATTGCTCGTGGCTCCTCAGGCGCTCAAAAGAGTGCTTTCAGTGGCAGATTCCTTTTCTAATAAGGAAATGCGCACATTTTGTTGTGTCCGCGCACATCAGTCTACAACTGAAACGATAAATACAAGTTTGTGAGAGAAAAACAAAGCCTGCTTCTATCACCTACTTCGCCAGTGTGGTTCTGCCGACGAATAAGACTTCTGGTGCGTTTCCATTGACGAGTTTCTGTCTTTCTGTGTTTCGGAACATCATGGCTTAAAAGTAGCTTTTGATCACAATGTCAAAGAGAACCTGTTTCATTTTTCAACCAATATTTCTGCATTTCTTTCGGTATATTGGCTGACCGGAGACCAATATCGTTGCCTACATTGATAGCGTCAGCCAACTCATCTATCGTGTTTTTCGATGATACTTCTTGACATTCTTCTTCTACCGCACCGCTGGTTAAACTAGGTCTATTCTCATCATTACATAGATCTAAGTCTGTCACACCATGTTCCCCGATTTTCTGTCCTCTTACAGGTTCCACAGAAATGTCTCCGCTGGACTTCACTGTCACTGTAAATAGTAGCTTGAATCTTTCTTGACTTGGCTGCAACTTCCTCCTCACTCATTTGTACCTCTTTTGCTTTTTTACGTTTGTTTAGAACCACTTGCATAAGTTCTACACTTGTAAAGGAGACGATCCACTTTCTTCTGTCCATGTTTATTTATTAATAAGCTCAATAGGCTGCCATACTTTCATCGCAAAAAGGGAGAACAATTTACGACTGTCACTTACTTGAGTATATTATCTACACTTAATAAGTCAAATATCAATTAGGCCTATTGGTAAGTTTTAAGCATTGAAGTAAGACGTACAGTGTGGACGATATTTCAGTCAAAACACACAAAACAAAATCCTTATTTATTTGTCCTATTTAGCCCATGAATATTTTGCAGTTTCTTTTGTGAAAAAGGGATATTTTAGAGGCATTTTTTCATTTTT
>JGI24159J19872_10002619_pt1 | contig 21645 bp, 9 predicted proteins | sample Ectturendosymbi4_FD_19872 | JGI IMG/M metagenome (IMG submission 19872) | reverse complement strand
ACTAAACTTGCAAAATCATATCAATATCAGTTGTTGTAGCTTCAATAAATATAGTATGCATTAATTAGTTTTATTATACCGATAGCGGTCGAAAGCAACCAAGACCGATAAAGCTATCGGAAAATACTCAATAGGTCAAACTCAAATTTTTCACGAGGAAGACTTCAGCTTCTTTGAAGTTAGTAAAATTGGCCCAACAATCATGACATTGCTACTGCACTAAATCATCGCATCGACTTTCGCCGCGATAGCGAATTGCAAGCTGCCGTCAAGTTTGACGCAGTTAATTTTCGTCGTGAACTGTCACAGTTCCCTCCAACCGTATGTGTTATTATTGGCAAAATTGCCTTGAAACAAGTCTTCATGGCCTTCAGAAAAGCGTAGCCAAACCATTGTTTCGCAGGCAAAAATACGGCAGTCCATTATCATGTATTGTATAAGCTTTAGTTAGTACCTTGAGTAAAACAACGTAGTCCTACTGAAAGGTGTTCTGTTGTAAAAAAAACTGGAAATATGACTGTTGCAAGACATTTTACATAGAAATTAACGGCTAGTAAAACTAGGAACAGTTAGCCGTAAGTTGTAAAACGTGCTTATCGTGTTTTTCAGTCGCTCGAGTGTTTTGACGTCTGTGGATATAGTTGTACTATGTGTTCATCTGACTTATGACCACGGGTGTAGTGGGACGGGAACGCGTGGGAACGGCATTCCCACACCTTTTTATGTTTTACTTTAGGATTGTTCGAAACTGTTTCAAAATGGCTAGTTTTTTGGGTGCGTTCCGACACCTTTTTTTTTTTGTTAGCGCTACATCCCTGCTTATGTCAGAGTGTAACAGAACAGTAGGCTTGGAAAGGAGTAACTTAGACCGACAAGTAAGCCCAAGCACCCAATCTTGGCTAAACTAAAGACTCCAAAAAATCCTTTTCGCCACCTGTTGTTTGAGGCTTGCTATGAAATCATTCTGTTGTGGAGATCACGCCGAAAGTTAAACCCCGTAGAAAGTTATGAGTGAAATAGCTTTTTGCCAGCTAACTAGCATAAGCGGATGCGATTCCACCATCCAGGAACGTTTCAACTTTCAGGAAAAGTGAAGTTGATATTTCTGGGGTTTCCCACGACGTATTTTCCTGAGCAAGGTTACTGCCAAGTACTGCACACGCGTAATAAATACCGCAATCGCCTTGACATGAGCAAGAATGGGGAAATTCCATTCAAACTGACCAACTTGCAACCTGCTTTGAAAAAGCTTGCAGATAAACACCATCGCGATGTTCGCATTAGTTGCAATGAAACGTTTTTTGGAAATTAATAACATTTATTATACGAATGCATTTGCATTCGTTTTGTTTTGTGCTAACTAGATTGCCCGTTTACATTTCATTAGCTCTGAACTATTTTCAAAACAAAATACTATTTTCAGAAAAATTATAGGAAGGGGGGCCATTTTTAAGCAAAGTGCCTGGAGGAGGGCGATTTTACAAAAAAGGTACTACTGGCCTAAATCATTGGGTCTTAACAGGGCCCCCAGGGGGGAGGAGTGCCAAAATGTTTTCTTTTACCTTCATGTCACAATGACACAACCCTGAGCGAATTGATAGGAGCAAGGTTGTAGTCCCAGTCGTTATACAACGTGTCACCATTTTTGTTGTGTTTGGGAATGTCTCAATTGCTTCTGTTTNAATGTTTCACCAACGCACTAAGTGCTGCGTGGCTTGTAGCCATAGTCTGAAAATGAATTTTATGACGCAACAGAGAACGTCATGCACATTTCAACAGTTCTATAGAATGAAGCTAGTTCTACTGTCTGTAGTGGAGAATCATTCACGGCGGAATTTCCGTGATTTTTAATGTCAGATATCATATACAAGAGGCGAATCGCATTGCTACTCTTTCTGAACACCGACTACACCCAAACATCGCAGGAGTTAAAGACTTTTAACTAAATATCTGTGTTGTTTTCATAAAGGTATCGTTTAATTAATCACACTTCGCTACATAAGTGTTTGACGCTCTTTAGACGTCGGCTTGGGGACCCTCGCCAAAGGATGTTGCGCAGACAGGGGTCTCAAGCCGGTATCTTTAAAAATAGGGGTCACAGGGGTTGGCTATGTTAAGAACCACTGCGCTAAATCTTCTTTGTGCTGCTTTGTAAAAACTCGCCTTCAGGCGTTTAGAGTTCTAGGATGCTCGACTAAGCGAGTCTATGCGACAAGGTTCTAATATCTTATCGACCATTTCATCTTGAAGAATGTTTTCTAAAAAACTGCGCGAAAACGTGGATTGCTTAGAGATCGTTGAAACACGCACTCGAGAACACAACCAACTGTAGCAGGCGGGAGACGAACCCCCAACCTTCTCATTACGAGTATGACGATCAGCAATAAGCACACCGCCGCACGGTTAACGACTTAACAAGAGCACAATCTTAAATGCGACAACAAACCTTAATATACTGCTTCAACAACTGTTCCTTGCCGTAATCGTGAATGGACGCAACAACGTGAATGAGAGTTTTCATGCAGTTCGCTTCAGCATCTTGCGACATACCATCTGCAGCCATCAAATGGATCAGCTGATTCAGAATGGCCGGCATGTATCGGATCAGAGCGCTGTAGTCGGCCGCCAACAAACTCTGCAAGCGATCAAACTAGGTTTTAAGGCAAGATTCCGTGGAATAACTGCAAGCGCTGTGAGAGAAATTCTGATGTTATTGGAAAAGAAAAGACGCAGTATTTTTCGCAACAGCACAAAAACTCTTTCTCACAAAAAAGCTGACATTATGCAGCGTAAAGAACATCTAAGAAAAATGCTGTTCGTGTTTTGACTTCGAAATTAAAGACTGCTGATAATTTGTTTACGTCCAAGCTGACTTCGTGTGCTGCAACCGAGTCGGTTATTTGCTCAGATCAAAGAGATAGTAAAGTCCACGGTTAAATCGGATAAAATAAACACAACCATGTGTATTACCACTACGGGCACTTGGAAATGTAAACAATTTGCAAGCAGAAAATATCTACGACTATAGTGTGCGGCACAAGCAACTAACAACGATCTTACCTTGACATATTTAACGATGTCTGCGTCTGACGCTGACGTTAAGAAGCGTTGGCAGGAGTCGAAGAAGTTGACAATATGTGTGTCCTCCGTGTAGACAGATGATATGAAAGCAAGGTTGACCCGGAACAGCGGCTTGGCCCCATCCACCCACTTCACTTCGGATGAGTACTGCGCAGAAACAAACACCAGGGTGAGGTCGACTGCTGCTGTGCACAAGCTGCCATTTGTTAAACTTTGCTAAACTACATGACAGTATATGAGGCGTTAGTTGGCGGCTGTGCTAATGAAACTTCATTGACAGCTGCATCACTTATCAACATATTCTTTTCAGACGCTATAAAAGGTATTTTGGTGAAATCAGCGAATAAAGCGAAGACGCTGGGCAGGCGATCGTGCAGAAAGCTGAGACAAAAACAAGAAAATATTGGTGAATTTCTCCACTTTCTTGCTTTCACTTTTTTCAATAATAATTTCAACGGGGACTTCGAACCCGCAGTCAAGACTCTGAGCAATAAATTAAACTCAGCCGTATGTATGAAAACAATACAGGTTCAGTTTCGGCGCCGAATTGCCTTGCACTAAAATTTTAAAGTAATTGCGAAAGCTTCTGGACACAGACATGGAGAACAAACCGCTGAATAAACAGCGCGATGCGCGAACGCGATATTAGCAATGCGCACGCACGCACAGGCCGTTTGAACACCACCCATTAAATAAATCCTGCTTCTTTCGCGTAAAGAAGAATTAAATTCAGCGCGCATTGATGTTGCTAAAAAGGAAATCGATTTCGCTTTTTCATGGCATCTTCAGTTGCAGTAACTGAACTTTGGAATTGAATATGCCGTGAAAACGGTGAAATCGATTTTATAGCATCTATCTTTGCTGGTTCTTGTGTCGCTTACTCGGAGGCAAGATTTAGGTCAAAGAAAGGAGCCCCTGTGAACAGCCACAGCTAGCAAAAGCAAAGAGCAGGAACATACTGAAGCTCACCTCAAAACATAAGTACAATTTCCATCCATTAACGAAAATATTACAACAGTCATCCAGGAATGGCGACACGAACTTTTTAAAAGAATTATCTTTGAACGTGAGAAAGATAATTTCTAAACTTACAAGGTATTTTCTCCATCACAGCACAGTGTGCGTAGGTTCGCCTTCCGCTAGACGCAAACATTAAATTTGACCCACAAACGAGCAGTTTTAGAAAATCAAAAACATGTCGTAACTGTACCAGGCACTTCTCATTACTCGCCGAGCCCACACGTACGCACGCACATAGGCAGTAGGCATGGAGCAATCGGAAGTAGAAAAACCCCCTGGAACAAGCTTTGCATTTACAACGCATTACTTTGCCTGCCAAGAAATAAAGCACAAGCTCCGGTGTCGGGGACTGAATGAGAAAACCGGGCACAACTGCAGAGCTACAGCGATTTTTACAACTTCCTGTGGAAATAGTCGCTGGCAATGCCGACAGGTGCGGCAAAGCGAGCAAATGTTAATCAAGTCAAAAAAACTTCCAGCATTAACCATTCGACAAGGAGCACGCCAAGTTCTGGGAGTTTTAAAACGCTTGTTCAAGTCCAGTAATGACCTTCCGGTCCAACTGGTCATAATTTTTCTAACTAGCATATACTTAACGTGGAATGAATTCAGATGATTAAAATCCTTGATTAGCCGTCAAAAGGCCAAATCTATATAGAATGGCTTTGCAATACTCTCAGTGTGTTGTGTATCAAACGCGTTGTTGACTGATCGTCTGATGCCGAACAAGACTGACAACAATGAAACAGGGATGGAATTACCGGGTTTTCTTGCATCTAAGCTTTACACATGTTGAGCTTTACACGCTTCCGCTTTCCTCTGCGCCTGATCCTCTTTTGTTTTTTGGCAGTGAATCCAACCACACCGTGGCTGCGACGACCTAATCTCGTTTCATGTGGCACTGCGACTTGATCAGGCCTGTGAAGTGTTCCCAACTCACTTTATATTGATCCTAGCTCTTCAGCTGTAGAAAAACACGTTCCTCAAACAGGAAATTACCCCGAAAAAAGAATCAGCAGCTAAAATATATTTTCCAAACTCATGGCATGTTGGAAGATACAATGTTATTTATTACTTCATTTCTGGGCAATTTCTCCTGTTGCAGTTAGTGTTTGGTTTGACTGGCCCAATGAATTTCGAATTCGGTTGAAACGAAGAGAAACACCCCACGTTTCAACTATAAAGGAAGTACGCAGATACTGGATTCAAACTCAGATTAGTTGAAGTTTAAATAAAATAAGTGAAATGTGAGTCAAGTACAAGGAATGGTATCGAGAGATACAAGGACATACATCAACAAATGAAGGAAGAAGTAATTTTAAGCATGGCAGACTACCAACGCAGGCTGTATGAATGAAAGTGGTGGGCACAGCAGTGACTAATTACGACATATATCCTTTGAAGACGTAGAAAACATACAAATGTTGCCTAATGACGCATTCTCGATTTTAACGTAATTTCCAAAGCTATGAAAATCGTATCGAAGTAACGCGGTGTGGCCACAAGTACCGGCATAACATAGTTAACCGGGTGTAGATGTCAGTCTGAGGTTCAATTCGCAATACAGGCGCGTCAAACTTGTACGGGAGAAGGTGCTCTGATTGCCTCAAAATTACGACTGCATGGGTTCAGGGCAAGGTCTCCGTCATTGAACAGGGGCAAAAAGTTACCGGTACCTGTCGGCGAAGTGAATAGCACACGTGATAAATGACGCGGAATCACGAGATGCGAACGATGAGGATATGCAGCAGCACCTCTGCCACAAACGCTGTACGTAGCTCCTTAAAATATTCATAAGACTCTGACAGACGGCAAATGGCTAGCACGCGTTCGATAAAATAAGGCGTTTAGACGTTTCGAAACGCAATTTTAAAAGCTTACGGTGCATAGGAATCAAAAACGATATTGCCAAACCTGAAAGCACGGCTGTAAACCAAAACGCAGCGTAGTTCGAGGAAAAGGACCTGGTGATATTGACACAACTTCTGCGCCAATTCTTCACTGGAAATGGCACGCCACAAACATTACAAATGCCTCGTGGCAAACACAGCATATGATTCAAGGGTATAACTTTTGTTTGTCTCACCCAAACAAAGACCCTGCGCGAAGTGATTGACGCGTCGGAGCACTTCTCTTTTATATGTCAAGCAAGTCTCCACATTTCGCATTAATTTGTGTCGGTTGCTGCATGTCGAAACTCGCTGCAAAGCTGGGTTGGAATCTTGGTGGTTACGTAGCGATTCTGGTCGCGACTGCGAGGATGAAGCCCTTTCGAATGATGCGATGAAAACCTGACACATGTCGCTGCGCGGGAAGCGACCACCGCTGGTGCGAATGAACAGTTTTCGTTGAGCGCACTGCTCAGATGCAGCGGTCACTTCACAACGCGAACCGCTTGTTTGAGGTTTGATATTGATGGCAACAAACAAATCTTCCAGCATACGTGTGGACCGAGGTCACTTATATCCATGCTGATGAACCAAACCTTCTGAACTGCACTTTTATTGATTCACTGAGGCTGAAACGCAGGCAAAACTAGGTTCAGCAAAGTCGCGCTGCCAGCATCAAATATCACAAGTTTTGGACTGAGAAAAAAACGACGTTTTGTTTACCAAAGCAACTGAAGCACAAACAGTAATTGAGCAACAAGAACTGAGGTAAAACGTCTTGCACAGCTGTTGTTTTGATGAACATATGTGCTGTGCACAAGAAAACAAGAACCTTCATCACGTAAGCGGAAAAACTACCAGCTTTTGTGCAAGTGCATACGTCAAATGCATTGCTAAAGTGGGATTGTTTAGGATCAACAGGCAAGTAAGTTGACGAAGCGGCACAAGCCATTACAGCAGGTCTCCCGGGTTTTCCTTCCTTAACACGATATCAGAGTTTATGAAGGGATATTCGGGTATTTCAGCTGGAACAGCGAAAAATGAAAGAAGTTATTTGTCGCGCCGATCCGACCAGAACCCCCCGCACGTAACTTTGAAGAACGATCAGGATCACTTATCCCGTCTTGCAACAAAAGATTGTGGAGCGATAAACTGCACTTACATCGTCACAATGTCTATTGCTGTGCCGCCAAAATATCTCGCGACGAATCGCACCCGGCTACAATCAGCCGCGCAACAAAGCCAATAATGGTCACGGAAAGTTCAGCGGAAACGCGAAGCGGTTGAGATCAAAACACGTCCTGACAAGAGGATCCGTGCAAGAAAGCCCGAGTTTACTTAGATAGCCCGCGCCAACAAAATACACACTTTCCACGGAAAAGCGCATCGGTCTGCGGGCAGCAGTTCTGAAATTCAACAGGGATCGTAATAAAGTGCGACAGTTGCATTCCAACCCGAAAGCACAGCAGCGTTCAATTACTTTCACAAAAAGCCGTGCCCATTAGACATCAAGTAACACAAACTATACGTCCATACAGCGATAGGGGAAGCATGACTGTGCATTGTGCAACCCAATACTAATGAAAACATTGTTATAAAAAGTATAGACGACAGTAACTTCACTATCTTCAGGCGATCCAGTGCAGATGAGCCGGTAAAGCAGTCGAGCAGTTATTAACATTCTCAGGACAGCGCTGAGTGGTAATCGACGAAGCACAAGGGGCATCAAGGCTGGTTCGGAATTATTAACGTAGACCTCAAAAAAATCTACAGTTTAAGCAAAAAAAGCTTGACCTACTTTTCGTCACAAGCAAGTGTTGTTTTTCAAACGCAAAACTGCTTTGCCAAAAGCATTGAAAAGTCGCACAGGTTTGGCTGTTTTTGCTAAGTCTCTTTTTTCACAAACCCGCGTGAAATCACTGATAATACATCCTTGACTACACAGCCTGCTTGTTTCTCCTTCAAAATTTGCCTTTGATCAAGTTGCGATACTCTCCAAGCTGGTGTTTAAGTACAATCTGGGAAAAGCCATCTTCCAATAACCCTTACTTTGTGAGGCGGAAGAAGATAGCCACTGAAATAGTTGGCGAAGCAAATGCGTGTGCATATTTTCTAGTGCAACCCACTACAAAAAATGGGAATTTTTAAACCTTCTTGACCAGTCAGTGCATTTCTATAAAAAAGGCTGCATCTTGGAATAACGGTCAGCAGACAATCAAGCCGTAGGTGTCTGATTCAATACATATGAAAACATGGAGTTTCCAAAATGGCCGCGGCCTAAAAATTGGAAAGTGATGGTGCTTCCTTCATTGCGAGTTTCATTTCGATCACTCTCCACTCCCAGATTTGGTCACACGACAAGAAAAAAATTTTGATGAGAATGGGGAAACCAGACTATATTTCGGAAAACGTTGTTTCAATTCTACAACCATCAAAGAGCTAACTACCATCAAGTGCAGTGCGACAAACCGCTTTTTATCGATTTTTGGGGAGAAAAGAAATGAACCACCGAAGCATTTCCACAGCAAATGCTGAGGCCATTCGCGTGCGATTCGTTTACAACGTTCGCACAGTAATTCACACTTGACAAGGTCGCCTTCTATTCACTGCGCTCTAAATCATTTTGTAACAAAACTTTTACAATGGCGGTGAATTCCGGCGAAGCAGCCCTTGCTGTCAATCGCACGCGTCCGCATTGACGGGGACCGCGAGCGAGCAGGCCACCCAAATCAACGTAATTTTGTTGTCAAAGCCGACGACGAGTGCTTTTCGCAGCACCGGGTGCGTGAAGCAAACGGAGCCCGACTTGGAAGTTCACATTTTTCGACTTAACTGGCGACGGCAGAGCGCGGAATGTTCACGGGTCAAACGACTGCGCTTGCTTTTTAAGTCATGAGGACTTAAACTTTCCAAACACCCTGCAGGAACAAAAAATGGTCTTGCGCCACGCGTTTGCACTGGGATGCGGCCGCGCTCCTTACGCGTCAACATTTTATGCAATCAAGTACGAGAAATGATAAATTATTACGGTGCGTCGTCGGCGATCGGTTCGAAATGTTTTATTTGCATCCAATAAATTAACGAACAGCTCAAACCTGAACGTTGGTACGATTCATTTAAATATGATTGACATGCGGCCATCTTTCTTCAACGTGACGCGCGAAGGGCTGTCGGTGCGTTGGGAAACAACGTCTGTGGCGAAAGCGGTTCGACTGAAGAAGGCATCAGCGCCGCGCCGCGAGTAACTAAAAGTAGGTCGCGAAGATGCCCTGAATGGAATCGCGCGCAGCTCGCGCAGGCGCCGAGCGCTGGACGTGAGGAGTAGCCGGTCAGTTAATAACGAAATCAGCATCGCTATTGTGACAGATATGAGAGCAATGCAAACTTCACCGGCAGTGGTAGTCATGTGTGTGGAATTTCATCATCATCTGCTATTGTATTATCTGCGCCGTGGTCCTGGTCAAACAGAAAACACGCGCAGTATCTTAGTTTCGTGATGATGATAGCGAAGGCACGATCCTCATGAACAGAATAAGAACGTGGACGCATGCTCGAAGCAGTCGTTACAAGCTTTACCGTCGCGCGCTGTTGAAACAGCACTTGAGGCGTCGTCAGATTAATCGCAATAGTAAGTTAACGACGCGAGTGGTGCTCAAATGCTCTCTGCGCCGTCCCCAAATATATTTGCCGTACATGACTTGCAACATCGCCTCACGTGCGTTGGCAGTTAGTGGGTTTACAATAAGAGGTGGAAGTAGAAAGGGTTGTGACGCAGTTGAGATTTACAGCCAGCAAACAGTCAAAAACCTTAATGAAACAAGAGTGTAGCCCTCGCTTTCAAGTTATATGCATTTGTAGCACCAGTCCATTCAGCGCTTAAGTTTCAAAAAAGCGAAACTTCAGAGGTGGAGTTATACGAAGGAAAAATACACCTGTTGCGGTCTACACGGCGAAGTAATTCGTAACGATTTTATCAGGCAAAGAATTCAGAATCGGAATCAAATTACAGCTGACTTTGGAAATAAAAGATGAAAAAAGTCGTTCTTTTCGCGGCGCGTCTCAAGGAAGCAGGTTGCCAGCCATGATGAAATTTCAAAGGTCACCGTTCTTAAACAAACTTGACAGGCGATCAATCCGACCTTGAGCCTTAAACTACATGATGCAGTTAAATCGATTTCGAGGCAGGTCAAGGGTGATGCGTACAAACAACACAGCCCGATAAGTTTGCTGCAGCAGCGCTGGTGGACACTACCAAGCTGTTTGGATCTGCGGCATTTTGCACTTCGGCGATTTTACGACATTCCACTTTGGTTGAAATCGTACGTCTGGGCCCACGGCAAACATTTAAGCTGCGTGAAATGTTAAATCGAGAAAGACCGAATGACAATAAATAGAAGGTGACGGACGCCCAGTCCTTGTTGCAGTTCTAGGATCAACAGAGCCCAGTGTAAGGATCACAATAAACGCCTTTGCAAAATAACGACAAGAAGCGCATCTCCAAAGCATTCCAACGAATAGTTTAAGAGCAGAGGCGGCAGTAATTCACCGATGAGCTGGAGGCTGTGCGCTAAGTTTCACAACGAGGGTCAAATTGCGCTCGGCCATACTGCACGCTGTACTTTTACGGCCATTTTTAACTGAGTAATAGGAGTCAGCAGTAATGGGTAAAGCACGTCAGATCTGCTTTTCATTAAACAAGGCTGGTGAGAAAGAATACAGCTTGCAAGTAATCAATCAGAGGTCGCATTACAGCTTGCAATCGATGGTTGTTTGACTTCAGTCAGTAACGGTGACATTTTCTTAGCGCAGTGTTCACAGTCACTGCTACAGCTTTCGTGAACTTTCTCCAAACGTGTTGGGAATTTCGCGCAACTGGAAAATATGGGTTAATTTTGTTAATGATCTAAAACGGGGTCGCGTGGGGAAAGCGTCATCAATACAGCATTCAACTACTTCCACTTCCATGTGCTTGGGGTTTGATTGACCGGTAGTCGTTTGGTGTACATCGAGTAGTTACAGAGTGATGCGGGCGCTCAAAGCAGCTTGATGACGTTGGTGGGTTAATTAACCGTTATGTTAAAACGGTGTGTTCTATTCCAAGTGATGAAAACGTAACAACGACTTCCATCTGCAACGCTGAGGGCGACGGTTCAGTTTTTTAAGGTTAATCCCAATTTCAGTTTTGTTGAAAAATTGTTGAGAGGTTGCAACATTGTTCATGCGACAACATCCTCGTTTTCAGATCATCTGAGATTCAGGTGCATTGCTTCAGCGCAGAGTGCAATGATTGTGCAAAAAGTGCGAAAGTGCAATAACTCAATGATTACGAAACGCAGTAAGCCGGTACCAACAAACGCAGTAAGCCGGAACCAACAAAGCTGATGGGCCGGCGAAATATTTCAGTGCGGAAGTGCAAGCCAGACAGTGGGCGCAGAATAGCGTTCATAGTTGACACATACTACTCAGATAACGATCATTAGAAGCCTCAAGAGCGCATTTCAGAGCCTTTCTTAACACTGCACGTCAACGAGAACTTAGACGTGGCTTCTGTTTCCACCAGAAAAATCGCCACTTGCGGAAACACGTCATCGCTGCGAAGCTAGAACAATGAAACAAAACGAACAGATAAAAAAACAAAAAATGCAAAATGATCAATCTTACCCAGAGGTTTTATGCGGGTGCTGAGTTCGTAAATGGGAACATGTTACTGATAGCAATGCAAATTCTCTGCCGTATGTTACACTCGGGCACTATTTCTACCGATACAGTTAATCATAGCCAGGTATTTACGCGGTCGATCTCATATTTACTAAATGAGGAAAAGAAGCCGACACTGACCAGAACAGAACTGAGTATTCAACTATAATGTCATCCGCAAAACTTCCACGGCAACTTAGTGGAAAGTCCAAAATGGAGACAAGGTTTTGTGCACACAGCACGGCGGACAAAGCGCTGTCTACCGCGATGAGCGATCGACCGGTTTCGCCTCCGGTTTTGTGTGAAAGTAGGAAAATGCATTGTGACGTAATTGAAAGCATGAAAATGCATTGTGACGTAATTGAAAGCATGAAAATGCATTGCGCAGTAATTGAATCTGCCATTGTTTTGCTGCCGTCGAGATTTAACAGTGGGTCTCCAACAATTTGATTCAGAAATATTTATTTTGTGCTATTCCAAACGACATCTTGCGCTTCTACCCTTAAAAACTTGCGCGCGGTCAGACAAGTCCACTGCTTGGAGGTTTTCTGAGCTTGAACGGCGCATGGTCAATGCACTTCCGCTTCCACCGATTTTGAACAAGTTCCAGCGTAGACAGGAAGTTATCTCACCATGACCTGTCGACCTGGTGTCGCCCGAACTGAGCCCACGCATCCCCTGAGGCTTGAGGCAGCAGGCCAATGAGAGAAGCGACATATCAGCAACTTGCTGCGCAAGACTTACCGTGATTATGATGTCAGTTTAAATCAAGCAACATCAAAACAAGCACACGGCTTGCAGAATGAATCATTCAGACCTGTATTCTCCGATTACAACAAAATTATCTCACAGTTAACGTCACCTTTGATGTTCGCACCTAATGAAGACGGGAACGTGATCTCCTCGGGGGAGCAGGGGGGAGCAGATAAATGGCAGTATAGAAGTATATCGGGCAGTTCAGTCACTTCATGAGCTCAAAACTGCACTTGCATAACTATAGCTTTACGCGCTAACCGGAAGACGAAGCTTGCAGCGTTTCTACCAAGCTTCGCTTGCTTAATTTTTAATTGGTGAACTTTGCAAATATTCCTGGCTTAAACGCCCGTCGCTACATGTCATGAAACCGCGCATTTGCCAAATCACATTCAACTCATGGCCCCGGAAATTTACGAGAATAGCTTGTGAAGGTTTGAGACATTAAAATGAAATGTACGATCAAAATATGACCGTTATTGGTTTATTTACCTGGTCTGACTCATTCCCAAACCAGTAACTAGAAGGTGCGGTTATTCACAACGGGTTTCATAGATTGCCAGCAGAACGGACAACAGTGGAGTATTCGTGTTTATCTTTCCCCAGTAAATAATGGCCGTCTGTAATAAGAACTTCACCAACCGCGAACGAGTGGGTGCCTGTTGCTTGTTTTAAATGAGCAATTGTACCTTACGTTAAGAAATCCGCATTAGGAGTCTGATAAAACAGTACCAGAAGCCGGCAAACCACTGGCACGGTAGATATAAGTCTACATGATACAATTCTCCATACATTCATGCATTAGCTGAAGTGATGTGAAGCTCAGCTCGCTATCATTCACGTACCCAAAGTTGGCTCCGTATTTTGTTTAATCTATGTGCGCAATGCCAAGTACTGCAATACAAAGACATGCCAAACTTTCGATATCCTTCAGCAAAGCTTTTTTGTGAACTATTCAGGCTGTTATCTGGCAGAGGATTCCGTAGCGATAAACTTGCGATCGCATCTCGTTGCAGCGACGTCGTTCTTCAATTTGTAAATCAGAAAGATTTCATCGACAACTCGTACACGTGTATCGTTATTACTTACGGAAATGAGCAACTGTTTAAAAATGTCCTGGCGATTACCAACAGATAATGCAACAGCTGTGGAGTCCGTTTCAGAGCGCTTAGCCGACTTTAAAGGACGAGGCGATTTCGTAAAGTTCCTTGTAATACTTGCGGGAATAAAATTTCAATAACTCTGACCAATAGTGTGTCTGTAGCTGAGTAAACGCAAATTCTTAATAAATTACAGAGGTAGCGCTTTGACGATTCGCGCTGCTCGCTAGTTTTCTTCTTTGTTTGCTCATGTAGAAATAGAAGCAGCGTGGTTAAAAGCATAAGGAGTTTTAGAAATCATTTCAGACAAACTTGTGCTACTTTTAAACGTAATGGCGATTGAGGAAAATGTGCTATGAGATTTAAAAGTGAAGATATCATACATCATTAGTTTTCGCCACGGACACCCGACGTCATTGTAAAGATCTGAAGAGAAAACTATGGCTTGTACTTTACAATGGCGGCGAAAATATTGTTTGTCGTGACACGAGTTGCCGTTGTGGTTACAACTTAGACACGCCAGGGTTAAGTGTCGCCATCTGCCCGGTCAGGCAACCCGTGGTGCAACATGGCCCGCCACAGAAATTTAATGCACCAACGTTATTGATCGACAAATTGCCCAGTTGGCGGTCCACATATCAAACGCCAGCTTAACCAGCTTTGCAGAAGCAGGCAACAGCACCAGCGGACATGTAGGAGCCCCGCAGACCAAATGCGCTGAATGAAAGGCAAATATTTGACGATGTGTGGAGGCCACACGAGTGCGCGGGCGCCAGCAGTAAGATTGATATTGACCAAACTGACCGCTTACAGCGCCCGACCACCGAGCTTGGATGAACGCCGCATTCTGGAAATGAGGGCAGACGAGTAAACGATTGTCCAGGGCCGTGTGTTAACTGAAAAGCAGAGCTTTGTCTACAAAACCAGGACCAACTTTACGCAACGTTTGTACGGTGACCTGCACGCGACAGCTTAGTGCTGTCAACTTTCAATGCCTGAAGGTTTTGAAATAGTGAAGGAATGCGGTCGCATTTGGAAAACGAAAGCTAAAGTGTTAAGTAGCGTAATGGTAAAAAGCAAAAGTTGCTGTCATTGATGGTGGTAGCAGTGGTTGCCGATATGTTTCCGACAACTCTTGGCTTGGCGTTAATTTTTATCGTGCGATAGCATTATTCCCGATGAAGAGTCCTTGCAACCAGGACTCCCAACAAACGTGGTCGGACAAGTTGCTCTGAGTGACGTTACGGTGACCGCGACTTTCCATTATGCAAATCATCTTAATATTGTAAATAATCTTACGATTGCAAAAACAACTATGCGCCCCAATTTTACGCGAACAACATCGTGCTCGATTCATCTAAAATCGCGCGAGCGCGTTATTTCGTTGACCTGGACACGCCCGCTCGTGCAAAGCAACTTTGCCGTCACAAAGCCAGGTCTGTTCAACCCAGAAACCGCAGCCCGCACTGACATTCCTGCACCAGCGCACATCTGAGCGGACTTTCAGCCACAGCCCCCGCGTCGCTCAACTTGAAGGCGCTCCATTCTTATCGAGAAATACCGAAATCAGCCTGAGAAGGTTTAATGGTGCCTCGCGGCTGTTCGAGCAGCGAGGTGAGGGTAGCGTTGCCGCCTATTTCCACCACAACCGCCAGCATTCTTTTCCTGACCCAGTCTTTATTCAGCTGTGGTTCGAACACGCATGGTCGACTGGGCGTTGACAAATGATATGCAAGCAAATGAGCCTATAACACAGGAGTAATTAACCGATTGCAGCTGAAATAAAGAGATAAAAGAGGAAAAAACATGCAAATGAAAAGTAAAAGCAACCAATGAGACGCGTATTTGAAATGACCGCGAACTGTGTCAGAGTTTTAAACACGTTTCATGCGAAATCACAGCTCTTTTCATGTAACGCCAAAGAAAGTGCAACTAATTTCAAGAACTAATCTCCCTGAATCTAGATATGGGATACAGTGAAATAGTCGACAGTATCCCTTACATACCGAGGGCCTTTGTTTGATTTTATCTCTAATAAATTTTTCATTTAAGATTTTTATCGCCAACACGTAATTGACGAAAGGTTACTACACACTGATGGTACCATTGAGGCCAGAACAAAAGCGCCGCTAAAAAATAAAAAGGTTAACTCACAACATGTTTGACTCCTTGCTACGTTTTGTAGTTTGTGTCAGCAGCGCAGAAAAAACGCAAGACTGTGTTGAAAACCATTAAAACTTTTTGCGATGTATTTCGAAGTCTGAAGAGGTTTCATGCACAGACCAGATAGCAATTTTCCGCTTGTTTTGCCCATCCACAGTTCATTACAAAATATATAACAAATTTTTTGGGGAATACTGCAAGATTACCGTCGTGCCGGAACTATTTCAAACGACGCAAAGATTAACAAACAGCAATGCGCTAATAATGAGCGATTAAATCGGACCAGGTTTTAACGCGATGTCACTATAAACGTCGACTGACCAGGCAACGCAGTCACGGTTCATTGACGCTTCCTGTGACGAGAGATTACTTGATCTGAGGGAAATGATACGTCTGGCACACGCGCACAAGTCGCTAACGATTTTTGTGAAAAGTTCAACAGCTCCTGGGAAAAGATGTTTTACTGTGGGGTTCACGTAACAATCGAAATCTGTTTGCGTCACTAAACGTTTTCTGTGACTCCGTTGGAAAGTTCCAAAACGCGCTGATTGGCATATGTTAAGAAGCAGGCGCTCCATTTCGTCAGTACGTAACGAAGCGGGTACTGGCAACTGGCCTGGGTTGGAGTCGCACAGGGAGTACGCGAAACGGCTTTTGTGGTGGATTGCAGAGGTTAACATAGCCCGAGAGCGATGCAGGTCAAGCTTGTAATGGGCAAGTGTGAGCACATCGACAGCAGATAGAGGACAGCTGGGCATGCTGCGAAAACATACTTTAGCTGGAAGGGTGCGCACTGCAAGGTGAACCAGACGCAAAACATAAATTTTAGAAGAAACATTAAAACGGTTCTTGCTTTTTTTTCAGCTTTCACTTCGTCCAACATGGCAGGACATAGTTGTGCAGCACTGGTAATTTTGCTTGTGGCAAATATCGCCGCCAAGGAAACGGACAGAAGAGAAGAACTTGTAGCTCCCGAGCTTCGCTTCGTGTCGGAGCCGGAGGAGGAGCACGTCGTTAATTTCGACGTGGTGAGCAGAAGCAGCGAAGTGCAAGTGGAAGCGAACGCAACACGCACGGAATCCCGTCAAGACGTGAAGGCGGAATGCGAATCGAACTGCACCAGCACATCAACATGCGAGGTTGCGGCGACGGCAGCGCAGTGTTCGACCTCATGCTCGTCCGGCCATGCATCGGGATGCGCCGCCAGTTGCTGCAATTGTGGGTGTGGCTGCGGGTGTGGCGCGAGCTGCCAATCCACCACCAGCTCTTCAGACATTTCGCTCCTTCTAAGAACATTCGATCGGCTCACCCAAGGACAACCGGGTGTCCAGGGCCCACCAGGACTCCAAGGGCCGGCAGGGTTTCCAGGCATGCCAGGACCACCAGGAAAAGTAGGGCTCCCAGGAATTCAAGGTCCTCCAGGGATACAGGGTGCTGCTGGTATCCCCGGCATTGGAATTAAAGGAGATTGTGGCCCTCGTGGGCTGAAAGGAGAACCTGGGACATCAGCAGTGGGACAACCAGGCCCGCCTGGCCCACCGGGTCCACCTGGAAAGCTCGACTACCAAGGCTTGTTAGAGCCACCATTAAAGGGATTGGCTGCGTTCAAAGGTGAAGCAGGACCTCAAGGAGAACACGGTATCCCAGGTACAAAAGGTCAAAAAGGTGAAACAGGCATGGGCTTGAAAGGAGAAAAGGGAATGCAAGGCGTTCCGGGACCGATAGGACCTCCAGGTCCCCCCGGCCTTTCAGCAAGTGATATTAAGACAGTCAAAGTTGAAAGAGCTGTTGGACCTCGCGGTCCAAAAGGAGAACCTGGTGAAGGACAACCAGGGCCACCGGGATCTCCTGGAATAGATGGAAGCAAAGGAGAAGCTGGAGAAAGCATTAAAGGTGAGCTTGGCCCACCTGGCCCAAGAGGACCTAGCGGTGAGGCGGGCATCGGGTTCCCAGGTCCATCAGGGCCACCAGGCAGACCAGGAATTTCTATCACTGGACCACCAGGCGAAAGAGGCTTGGATGGTGAGCCAGGGCGGCCTGGATCACCTGGTGAACAAGGGCCACCTGGTCCGCCAGGGCCACCATCGACACGTTTAACAGGACCAACTGGAGAAGGTGGAGTTCAAGGGCCACCAGGCCCGACTGGTCCCAAAGGCATGAAGGGTGATCAAGGAGAAAAAGGATATAAAGGGATGAAAGGAATGAATGGTAAACCAGGCATTCCGGGACAAAGTGGACGTCCGGGTCCACCAGGGGTACGTGGCATTGGCCATCGAGGAAAGAAGGGCGAGATGGGACCACCTGGGCCATTTGTTAAAGGAGATCCAGGGCCACCTGGACCCCCAGGGCCCCCTGGAATGAGCAGTTCCCAAGATTCCCGCACGAGCAACACCATAGCGAGTTCGTCACAGGCGCCCTGCTGCAGACAGGAGCAGGTTGCCTTCATGGCCGGCTTGACCCAGAACTTTCAAGGCAACAATCAGCAGATCCCGTTCGACAACGTGGTCACCAACAACGGTGGAGCGTACAGGTCGGCCACAGGCTGCTTCATCGTGCCAGCAGCCGGAGTCTACGTCTTCCACGTCCATATCCTGCGGTGCCGAAGCAGTGGCGCACTCTACGTGCACCTCATGCGGAACGGCGACATGATCTGTTCGGCGACCAATCAGGACACACGTTTCGAGACGACGTCAATGACCGCCGTGCTGACGTTGCAGCGCGGTGACGTCGTTTGGGTTCGTTTGCGTCAGGGCATAGCGTACGGCCACTCCCCATCCCACTACTCCACCTTCACCGGTTACTCGCTGCAGCTCAGCGAAACAATCGACACGGCGCTGGCGATCTCGCAAGCAAGATACAGCGTCGGCGCCAAGTACTCCTTGTACAAGGAGCCATCGGGCCGACTGACACCGGAGGCCGCGGCGGCGTTTCGGTCCCGGGGCGCGAGGGGCAACATGATGTCTATGATGGGCGGGGGCAACGACTGACAGCTAAACTAGGGGGTGGACTTTAACTGGGCTGACAGCGCCGGCCGCACGGCCGGGACAAAATGTTCTTTTATCGTGTACACAAGAAATCTGACGAGCAGGATCCGTTCCTGCCACAAATTATTGTTGACAAGAGCAAGATCCGTTCCTGGCACAGATCATTGCTGTACGCCCCACGTTTTACACAGCACAGCACACCGCACTGCCAGTTTCATACCCGGCAGTTGAGCTGCTGCACAAAATGACATCTTGCGACTGTTAGGAAAAACCACCGCTACATGTTTATTTATTTTTGTTTTTCGTTTTTTTTTTTCTTTTTCAAAGTGCTTTTTATTTTGTAAGTCACTCACTAAAGGTGTTTCTGTACGTGTCAAAGCGACCTTACACAGCACATCAGTTAAAAGAAACCGTAATGTTTACAAGGGCGTTGTCGCTCGCCCGCTGTGCCTTCGTTGTATTGCTGCGACGTCAACTCAAACCTAACAAGGCTTCATTTACTTTCGCTTGTAGCTGTTGTGCTTTGCATTGCGCTTTCATCGTCGTCGCCAAGTTCTTTGTTTTGACAAACGTGGAAATGAATGTACAATGTTTTCAACGCGTGATCAGTACGTGTTTGTCGCCGGTAAGTGAACGAGAAGTAAAAGTTTCAGGGCTGGGCATGGTCACAACGGCCTTGCTCTCACGAGGAATACTAGCCTGGCAGTGGCAGTGCGTACGTCTAGCGAGGCATCCACACCACCAACTACAATCCTTACGTCATTTAAAGGGCTGCACATCATCCAATATTAATCGATGAAATAACCAGAAAAACCAGAAAGCTTTTCAAACTGAAAAAAACAAACGATTCATTCCAGCAAGCTCAATCAAACTTAGCCTTTTGAAGCAGTAATCGTAGCAAAAATGATAAAAGCTTTCGCGCCCACCCCGACCAGCAAACAGTTTTTGTTGGTTGGGGGTGGGCGCGGGAAAAGGGCTTCCAACAAGCGGTCACGACACGAGATCGACTGAGCAGCACAGCTGAGGTTGGAATGAAGACGCAGCAGTTTTGAACCAGTCATCGCGGGTTGAACTACGTACAAGGTTTACGTTTAAGACGCAAAGCGCCCAAGCTGCGAAAACTCGTCACTGCTTGTGATTTTCTCAGCTATGAGTTGAGTTAACCTAAAACAGGGATCTCAAACACGCGACCCACATGTGGCCCGCTCAATTTATTCAATTTATTTAGTTTATTCACTGATGTTCAAAAGTGCTCATCATCAGCGAGTGATCAAGTCGTAGAGACGGTTTGCCTTTAACTCAATAATTTTCACAGGAAATAAGATGTAAAAGCTGTTTCCAGTAAGGTTCGGGTACCGCCATTGTTGCGTCAGCGTCATTATGCGGCCCCGAGGGTTACTTTATCAGTCCCGACTCGGGCCCTTGGAAATATTTGAGTTTGAGATCCCTGACTTAAAAACGGACTGTTGTGAACAACCTCGAGATCGCCTCCGCGCAAATCCGGGGGGAATTGACGAAAAACGTTTGTCCACCTCATGAATCTCTTAGTTTGGGTCAATCTTTTTAGTGTGGACGATTCGAAAGAGATCACCAGGAAAAGGTGACTCCATCGAAACAATTTGCAGAACTTCGTCGAGGCTTGTCAAAGACAATGACGAGAACGCGTGCAACAATTTACGGAACCTGTTTGATGCTGCAATCGAGTTTATCGCATTCCCACGACACCGGGTTGATGTTCACAGCAGGATCGCATTGAAACATACGTTGATGAAGTAATAAGTGAGATAATCTATTTCACGGAAACCTGGAGCGTCGAAAAGTAGCAGAGATGTCGTTGTCGTAAGTCAGATGATGAAATGACAGATTGATTAATACCGACAACTGACAGGGTGGTATTAAGTACACACTGCCATACTCATTACCGAGCAGGGTTCATGAAAGCAATGCACGTAAATCAAGCGAGTAAATAAAACTGTATTTCACCGAACCACAAAAACAGCTCCAACAGCTGAGGCACGCTTCGAACCCTTGGCACACACAGCCATTCATGGGCGACCAGCGAGACAATCATTGCTGCTCACAAAGCTATATGAACCTTCCGTGCATCCTGCGTTTGCCCAGACCGGGAAAGTTCATAAATATTTCAAGCGAAGGAAACCTTCTCCGGAGACAAAACGAAAAGGCCAGACGGGAAAACGATACGTGCTATTTTTTAATGAACGGATAAATCCAGCGAGCCTATCATCCGATTAAGCCTTGCTGGTCCGCGACTGCGCCAAACCACCGGTTGCTGAAAAGGTGAAGCTTTGTGTGGAAATAACGAGACCACCCATGCGGAACACGGTCGCAGTGTTTCCTTAGCGAAACCAAGCCGTCGTCACCACATGATCACCTGCACTCAAACAAACTGGTGTCTGAGGCCTGCTTAGCATTCCATACTGACTTGTGACTTCGGCCTCAGGGACGGGAAACACCAACAACACACACAGCTCAGTGTGAAAATATGCGCAAGGCCTCGTGGCTTATTTGCTGGTTCCTCTGGTGACTGCACAATAGTTGCTTGTTAGGTAAGTTACGAGTGACCGTTTGTCAACTGATATCACCACAGCGGGTAAGAATAATGATCCCAGCCGCTACATAAGCAGTAAAACAGCATGGATGAGTTCACGCTGGTCCTTGTAACTTGCTCTTATCGCTACTTTGCCAGCATTTCATCCGACGACACAAACGTTACGTGAACTGAAAACCACTCAGGCCACTGTGTGGCAACAGTCCCATCGCCACGGGGGGGCTTTTGTGGGCTTAGCCCCCCTCAAACGAAGCTCCATGCTCCCAAAAAAATTGGAATATGAAACACTATACATGAAATTTTCAGGTCAAGCCCCCCCCCTACACAAACGTAAAGCCCCCTATTGAAACCTTTCTGGCGACGGTTCTGTGTGGCAATTGACCAAACAT
>JGI24159J19872_10002618_pt1 | contig 21646 bp, 12 predicted proteins | sample Ectturendosymbi4_FD_19872 | JGI IMG/M metagenome (IMG submission 19872) | reverse complement strand
GTTAACAAGTGTTGTTTTTGACCTCGTGCAACAGTTTTGTCATGCTACAGAAATTGGTAATGCAGGCAAAGCGGTCAGACAATGCACTGTCCTCTTACAAGTTCTGCAGAAAATCATGAATACCACTGTGAGGTACCCGATCTTCTCAGCCTGCTGCAGCATATTACTGCATACTTTCAGACAGAATACCTCAGTCTATCTGGTGCTGAATTAGTTTTTTAGACTTAATCACACTCAGCTGAAAAATTATCAAGTACATGCTGAAGACCCTGTTTAGAAGATGCAAACAGTACCAAATTGTCTACAAAAAGCAAACAGTCAATCCTGCAACTTCCAACAGTGACACCCTTGTCGACTCGGCTGTGGCTATCTATCCAATTCATATAAATTATGAAGAGAGGAGGTGGTGAAAACACACACCCTTGTGGAGCCCCACACCCATGACCCGATGGCCAGTAACAGGTGGCTGTCGGCATCAATACTTTACTCTTGCAACACTACCCAAAGCTTTTCATGAAAAACGCAGTCATGTGCTTTCCCACAAAATACAAAAATGTGGGTTTATTTATCCGTACAAAAATGACTTAATGCAAATAGTCCTATGCACTTTAATATCATCTGCTGTCATAAATTTAGCTTCAGAAAAATCGGCTAAACACTTCCTAAGTTCTTGTATTTTGTTTTTTTATCAATGCGCATTGTCAGCTGCAATATTATTAGAAGTCTTTATCTTATAAACATCCATGGGCAACATGTATGATTAGTGTATCCCAAACTGTGTGATGTNGATAAAAAGGTGCTTTGAACTCTGATATTTTTTCCAAGCAAGNTACAAGCCTACAACAATCAATAAAGGTCACATACTCGGTTGATCATGAGATCATAATAGTTAATCGTGGGTGTTGGACTCCCGCAAGGGTGTGTGCTTTACCACTTCTCTTCATAATTTATATCAGGAGTCTCCAAACTTTTTTGTCCGAGGGCCACGTAAGGTAATACTGAACATGTCGAGGGCCCGACGTCTTAGGCAATGTGATTGTTGCGGGATATGTTATATTCTACCAAATCAACAAATTTTTCGTAATTACTGTATTATTTTTTTTCAAAATGGCTTTTCGGGCCAGATGAAATGGCTTCGCGGGCCGCATCTGGCCCGCGGGTCGTAGTTTGGAGACCCCTGAGTTACATGATTTGGACAGACAGCCACAGCCAAGTCGTATGTGACCTTTATTCAGGCAGCTGACAATGTACATCATTGAGAAGAAAATAGATTACCAGAACTTAGCAAGCGTTTGCACATAGTGACAAAACGTTTAGATTTTTTAGCACTGAATAGCAACTATGATGTTACTTACATCAAACTATTTTGTGATTGGAAGAAAGTTGATTATTTTCACCTTGTGTACGGTGTATGTGTATGGTTTGATTCTGGTTAGTTAATGTGATGAAGTTTGATAGTTTGATTAACGTAATATGTTTGTTTAAAAACACAATTTTCAAAGACCTTTCTTGTGCAGGTTAATATTATTGGCTCTTGCTGGCTCTGCGGCTTTGACTTTTTTGATGCTTTCTTGCGCTCTTCCCCAGTTTGGGTAAGTTATATTAAGAGAAAGTACGGATACTTTGTTTGTTTAAGAGTTTTCTAATGCTATCAGCTGCCATGTTCAGCATGCGGAGTGTTGCCCTGCTTCATTTTTGCAGCATCACTGATGATCTTCAGGATGTTCTAAATATTTTGTTTAATTAATATTTTTTTTTGTATATGAGCAACTACAAACTCTAGCCGTATGAAAGCAAATGGAAAAAGTGTTTGGTGATAGTAGACTATAATTTATTCATAAAAATCAGATCGTTGAATTCAAACATTTATGGATTTTATGATCGATTTCACAAAGTTTCGAGATTAATTCATAAAAATGTTTTGGGCGGGGTAGCCAACAAATCGATCGACCGGTCGATCGCCACGTGTCAGTTGGTCGATCGCACCTGATTTTGCATTGAATTGACATGATACCTAAAAAGAACACTTTTCAATCAATATTCCAGAAAGTACATAAAAATTATCCATGAATTGGTTGGTCACTTATATTCTTTGGTGCCTCTTGCGGTGGTTGACCATAAGCTAGCACGGCAGATGCCGCGAAGGTCTTGTAATATGTTTTCCTTTACTGCGTAACAATCATGATTTAGGCGTAACAGAAACTTTGCCTTCCATATGTGCAGTGTGCATCACTAACTAAGGTGATGGTACACTGTATTTGCAGACGCGATACTTTGGCATTTTGTACTAGTGACTTTATTACAGACCGGTCGATCGGGAGTTAGCAAGAAATTTTCTAGTCGATCCCAGTCGAAGACAAGTTGGCTACCCCTGGTCTAGGGCTGTCTCCTACCATACTGGTGCTTGTCCAGATTTTCTGGCCCTACACTAACCACCTTCCTCTTTAAACTTTTTGTGCCATTTCCAAGTCTGTACTGCAGCGGGTACTTTTTTACAGAATTATCTTTCCGATGCATTCTGCACAGCGGGTGTCTGAAACTCTAATTGCTCCGAGGGCCAAATGAGCGCTTATAAAGTAACCCAAGCAAGGGCCGCATTATGACGCTGACGCAACAATGACGATACCTGGATCTTACTAGTATTGTAGTGTGTAAAATCTTCACTCACACACGCAACGCGCTAGACTTTAAATATGCATCGCAGTAACAAGGAAAACACAAATACTTGAAAAAATACGAGGATATATACGTGGTGATATTAGAAACGTATAGGCTTGATGGCACACATACATCTACTTTGATGAAACACAAGCATATAGAACACACGCATGAATGACGCCATCATGATTATTATAATGTAATCCTGCGATGACTTCGAAGTTCACCGATTTATAAAATGCATGAGGGAGTGAGAGGCTGCGAAGGACTAAGGGTCATGTAGACTGCAGACCCCCAAAGGACGAAGCTATACTTGTATTGTAAAGGGAACAAAGGAACTAAGTACAGCTTTTACTTATTACTTGCGAAAGGTATCGTGTGTTATAGGCAAATCATTTGTAGCCGTCTCTACATTCGTTTCAAAGGAACTTGTTCGCTCGCTGGCCAAGCACTTATAAACACCGGCGAATAAACGAAATAACCGTACATGTTGATTATTTGAAAATTCCCTAAGAGCACCGCGGGCTGCACAAATTGCCCTCGCCGGCCACATGTGGGCCGCGTGTTGGAGACCATTCCTGTACAGTCTTATTAGACTGTGTTAGAGCATACTCCAACACACAAAATGCCTTTTCTATTGAAATGATTGCTATTTCCATACCTGAAAAGATAAACGCATAATACGTTCAAACGTAACATATTGAGTTTTTCTACACATGCTGTTAAAATTTGAGATCAAATCAATAGTTTGCATAATGACAGAAAATTCCGTAACACATCCTGTTGGTTTTCAAATAGCGAATAAACCTAATGCAGATGACACGAATGGTATTGCTTGGTCTGACTTGAAAATGGATGAGCGCTTTGCATTGCTCGATTAATTGTCTTTGAAACGGCAATTGGTGTTGTGCAGTTTTTTTTTTTTTTGAAAAACCTTAAAACGAACTCGTTTTGACGATTCACGTTGGTATATTTTTGCTTCTGCAGTGTGTACTGGCCCCTTTTCTCCCTTATGTTCTACTTCATGTCTCCGATTCCTATCGTGATTGCACGGCGCGTGGCCGGTGATGTCGACTCCACCAGCACGGCGTGCAAGGAACTTGCACTGTTTTTCACAACCGGCATCGTAGTATCGGCGTTCGGTCTTCCCATCGTTTTGGCCAACGTAGGCGCAGTAAGTGATGTCCCGGATGAGCGTATCGTTGTGTTGTTATTGTTGTTGATGCGAGATACCGTTGCGCATGCAGTAGTCATGCACATAACTTCAAAAGTCTAAAGCAGGGGTGGGGAACCTGCGGTCCGCGTGGACGTTTGATATGGCCCGCACCAGAATTTGCGTTACTCCAGTTAGAGCACAACATCGCGTCAAAACGAAGCTCGATGATAAACAGGTACTTAGACCGGAAGTCAAGAGAAGTCACTCTTCCTCTCATGGTTAGATAAAAGCACAATTGTAGGACAAATTCAATTGACTTCGCGGTCCGCCAGCGATAATGCACATTTCGTGCGGCCCGTGGTGGAACGTAGGTTCCCCAACCCTGATCTAAAGTGTATGGCACACTGATCTGCATTTACTGAGCCTATTAGTTGTGATTTTCTGCTTGTATCAGGGTACCTGATCACACACACGCTAAAAAGCAAAAAACGTTCTTGACGCTTTTTGTCCAGTTGATCGTAATAGCGGGTAGATGCCTGTACTAATTGTACGTCATAAACAATGTTTGATTCCAACTGTGAAAAAGGCTGAAATTTTCGCCCATTTCACTTCGGCAGAGTACAAATGGGTGCGGAAAGTTGTTAAAGAAGCGGCAGTGTGGGATGAGTGCTAAGGACCGAGTTTTTTTTCTATTCCCAGGGTTTTGCGTGTGTGACGTTGTGGATTTTGGTTTAATTCAACCTTCCCAAAGTTCCAATTCTCTTTGCACAAGTATTGGATATTCAATCGATTTGACTCTGTGCCAGCCTTTTCGCAAAGCAGTCACGGTCATGTTTCCCGTGCTCGTTGCAGATACAATGGGGAGCCTGCGCTTTCGTGCTCGCCGGCAACGTGATCGCGTTTCTCACCGTTTTGGGATTTTTCATGTATTTCACCGAAGACTCCGATTACGAGTTTCAGCGCTGGTGAAGCGCACCACCGCAGCTTCCACCTCCCCACCACAGTGCAGTATATATACATATATATATATATCGCTTGCGTGCTGCTTGAGCAGTTCGAACAGCGTCAGTGCAATTGCGTCGCGTTTGCCTGATTGTAACGTGGAAAGTTTTATCTCTTGCACGATTAACGAGGCCGTCAATGCAAGCAGAACGTTATTCATTCGTTCGTATGACTGAATGTGATGGATGCTCAGCAAATGTTTTTTTTGCGCTTTTGAATTTTTTTGCCAACTGAGCAGTTAGAATTGTGTTGTTTAAAAGCTATGTAATGTCGCTTACTTGGTAAAAAAAGCTTTGATTCAAAGTAATCGTTCTACAAAATATTGAACGAAGAATCGGTTTGCGATTTCGTAGAATATCGAGCCAAGCCTGACCGCCGTTTATGCGCACACCGGATGATGTACACGTCGTTCGCTTTGTAGTTTATATTAAAACCGGAAGTTACGCTGAGATCGTTGGCGGATGCTGATGGGTGACTAGCGATTTCTCGTGCCTTGCCCTAATAGTTCTTCTCGGTATCGGCAGAGGGATTTTCCCGACGATTCTGGCTGCACTGTGATCGGGCTGATATCGCGGTCTGTCAAGTGCATTGTAAATATCACATCAAACTCACTTGTGCTTTGACGGCCTCCTTTCGCGAGCGATTCGAGTCCAGTCTGTGACAGCCGAAAAAGGCGGGAACCTGTAGCAATCGAAATTGACTTTTGACTTGGGGGACGACCATCGTTGTTGAGCCGATATACCAATCGTTTTCTAACGCCTGGCTGGCCCAGGCGCCTGGCCTATCTTTTCGAAGTGACGCAAACCAGCGACTTAAATGAGCCTGTCATAAATTCGCAACTAGTTTGCTCGTCGGATTTTCTTCCTTGCTTTGGGTTTTCGTCTTGTGTAGACTTTCGACACGGCCTAATCATAAGTCTATTAAAAGTCGTTCGTGGTAACTTGTAATATGTTTGTGGTAATTCTATTTTTGCATGCATGCATTTACTTTGTGATGTCAGATTATACTTGAAGGTCCAGTACAGGGTCTCGCAAAAAACGCTGTGTTCAAAAGTCAGTTGCGCTCGCCATTTTTACCCTGTTATGCCACATCACGAAGCTTCTTCATCAGTCATGCACGACACGATGAGTGCTACTGCATTTTTTGTACCTGCGTCCATTTCCTGTAGATCTCACTCACCATATTCCGTAGCTCTAGGCGCATGGGATGAATGCGAGAATAATACGTTAATTGTGGTTCATGTGAAAGTCGGAGAAAAAGTCACGTGAAAACTCGGGGTTTTTTTAAAAATCCAGCTGAAAATTCAGAATACTTGCTGCAGATTACCTGAAAGGTGATACGGTACATTTCACATTGTCCAAGACGGTGGCGATACGCGGGTGCAGCGGATCTTTGCTCAAAAAGATGTAACGTCTAATCGTCGACCCGCACCCGCTGCCAGGGATGAGCGGTTTTGAGCCAGGAATGCGTTTGTTGCGACTGTGATCTGGTGACATTTGCGACTTGTTGTTCACAAGGTCGACGCGACCTGATGTTGATTTCAATGCCTGCCACAATTTTCGGCCACTGCACGTGGAAAGCGGTTGGGGCCGGATAGGCAACCAAAGAACTTCGGCTCAAATCTTCTCATAGAAGGTCGTGACCGTTGTACTTATCGTCAGCTGTAAGTTTCGTGCGAAATCTTCTCATGTTCAGCAGTAATTCGCAACGAGGATATTCCTAGTGATATTGAGAAAAAACGTGTAGTTGATTGATTTTCTGCCTGACAGAAACAAGAAGTACTTTTTATCTTGGCAACTCTTTTAAACAGTTGTGCGTGACCTCGCGGAGTGAGTTTTCATGTTGCGACTGTCTCTCTTTTGAGAATTATAACTCATGCTTATGCACAGCGCTTTCTTCCATACCTCGAAGGGTTATTGCGAAGCGGTGTATACGTTCGATGCACTTCTATTGCCATGAGAAAGGACGTACACAACTACTGCAGGCTACTGCGTCAGCTGCCGCTGTTGCACATTATCATGTGTCGAACTGGTCTGTTCAAAGTCCAACTCCCTTAATTTTAAAAAAGGCATTTTGAGTTTTTGTGTGCAGGCCCGCAGGCAGGTTTTAAGGTTTTGGGGGGTAATATACACTTTTAGGGTGGAAATTATTTTTGTTTTTAATGTATGTTTAAAACAAAATTTTCTGGGCACAACAGAATTGGGGGGCACAAAAATTTTGGGGGAACTGCATCCGAACAACCCCGTGGTTACGGACCTGTGTGTCCAACATTTTGTTGCTTCATGATGGGTTATCCGTTTTTTTGTTCAGTAATTTTTACAATTCGACTTTGTGCGCAGCGTTTTTTTCATAACTTGCTTTTATTATATTTAGTGTGAAACGACGGTTCTATTGCATGATTTAAGTTTGATGGAATGTGACCTTTGTTGACAGTTGCTCTTGTTCAGAGCGGTCGGCTCAATGGGCAAGCTATTCGCCAAGCTAACAATTTGGACAGTTCCGACCTGCTCGCCATGTACGATCGTGATGTACGCATAGTTATGCAGCGATGCATGACATTTCGTGTTGTTGGTAAATTTCGAGCAGTTTAAGTCCTGTGTTTGTGGTGAATGAATACACGTTACTTGTTCTTGAGCGCACGAATTCATCATCATTTCTAACACGTTTGTGAGCCGGCCACTGTAACTTCCACAACTTGTCACATTAAGTGTTGTGGAACATAACTAGCGTCGGTTAAAAGGTTTGCACCTTACTAATGGTGGGAGACAAGTAAGGTCAGGATTTTCTTCAAGCTCTTCTTCAGTCAGTTAGTGCAGGGGCGAGCAATTCAGTTGGGTCGGAGCCGCGTTTAGCGGAGGGCCTACCTTCGATGGAAACAGAAGCAAGTCTCTGGCAAGTTAGCCTCACCAAGTTGGAGGAAATCTCTGCAGATTTTTTCTAAATGCTTTCGCGGGCCACATGTGGCCCGCGGGCCGCTAATTGCCCACACTTGAGCTAGTGGGTTAATCAACGGTCGTCGAAAGCGAGGACAAAAGTTGGGTTGCTATATGTTGATTAGATCTGGCATGCGAAGCGATAAAGGCGTTTTAAATCCAATCAAAACCAGTAGGCGTGTATTCTGCATAACATCTAGTTTTGTTTGTTGTGGCGGGCTAGGAATAAACTGCTGTGCTTTTCGCATAAACGTTGAAAAACGCAACATCGACTAAAACGCGTTCGAGATGTGATCGGCAACCTTTGACCAGACGCACAATTTTGAAGTGCTAGGCAGGCATGCGTGGAATTAAACTTAGAAATCTTGCGCATTTTACTGCCGAACCACCGCAATGGGAATGAGATTGTTTTGCACAGTTGAAAATTTTATCTTTTTCTGAAAAGGATGTATGAGCGTCGTCTTAGACCTGTCGAAAACATTCACAAAGCTGTTGTCTTGTGGGTTTCAGGTGAAATTAGAGCAGGAGGAGGTGCGCTGATAAAAACGGGCCCTTAAATCTGACTGAGCACCGTTGTTAGGTTCCTTTTGTGCGGCCCGCGATGCTTTTTTGGAATTTTCAAATAATTAACACTCACGTTGCCAAGTGCATTGAAAAAAGATGCCGCGAAATAACTGAATCAAAGCTTAATGATACTCAGTGCGGTTTTCGTCACGGACGTCGCACGACAGACCACATTTCACTCTCAAGCCAAACTTTGAGAAATCTTCGGAGTATGCTAAAGACATCTTCACATGCATTGTCGATCTCGAGAAAGCATACAACCAGGCTTCCTGTGAAAAGCTTTGGGGAGTGTTGCGTGCAGGGACGCCGGAACGGGGGTGCATTCGGGGGCACTGCTCCCCTGCCCTTTGGAAGAGTGGGCAACGGGGGCACAGGTGCCCTTCACATGACAGTATCATAAGTAATTCTATGATTTATCAAATTCGACTTGAAACAAATTCATTGAAACTACTCGCGCACACGTAAGTTCAGAATGGTTTTCCATAANTTCCGTTATTAGTTTTGAGGTGAACATTGCTGCTGCACATGTAAATGCGAAAAGATTGACAATTATGGGTGTGATTTTACATTGAACTCAAGCAAACAGTTGTGAACTCGCGGTACGTCATGATGGCGTCCGCAGGGTGGTCAAGGACAGGGGCGAATTCAGGGGGGCGATCGCCCGCCTCACGAAACCTACGAATTAACTTCATTTACCATGATTGCGTACAATTCGGAAAACAGCATTCGCGATACAAGGCAGTTTTGTCAATCTTTGTCTTGTCACAGCAGTGTTGTGAAGTGTAATTCATCTCTCTCACAGTATAGTGAACTCGTAATGGGAATTGACCACCAAATATTAATGAAATCTCCCCCCCTAACCTTATNGGCTGGATCCGCCCCGGGGTCAAAACGGGGATTTGCCTCTCCCTGGGAATTGAGACTAAGAACCAAAATTTTCTAGAAAATGTAACGGCAGCAGCTCAATTCCGATTAATTGATTTAATTCTTGCAATGACCGTTTATTTGCCGGTAGGACACTCACACTGCACAAGAGCCAGGCTCTATGTTCTGGTGTCATGCAGTGGTGAGCTTGCAGTTCACTCATGTCCGCTCCTTTCCCTGCAGGGGCAGGTTGCCAAACTTGCGAGAGGATTGTTCTACTGATGGTATTCATTGCGTAGCAGTAAAATGGCAACAAATCTTCTAATGTTCACTTCAAGTTACGATATTCGGCGTTTTGTCGCATGTGACTACTGAACGCAGACATCTTGGCAAGTATAATGCAGCGAGACAGTGGCTACTGATTGCGGTAAGGTGGAGAGCGGTGGCGGGCGTTGCCCCCCTTACCCTACCAAACAGGGACAACGGGGCAAAAAGCGTTTTTTTTTTCATAACAGCATCGTAGGTAATTTTATGATTTGTCAAGATCGAATTGAAACAAATTTTCTACTTCTATTATTTTTGAGGTGGACATTGTTGTTGAACAGTAGCAAGCATAGTTGGTAAAGATTTTGTTTGTTTTTTGTAAGTTTTCATTGCCCTCAACGTTTTTACTGCCCCCCCCAGTGCCCAGCCGATGTTCCGGCGTCCCTGGTTGCGTGTGTACGGTGCTGACGGCTGCCTGTTATTGCAATGGCGTCAAGTCACTGCATTCCTACTCAGAAGTTTGTGTCCGTGTCGGGAGAGTTAAATCACGACCGTTCACCGTTGGTGTTGGACTCCAACAAAGGTGTGTGCTGTCATCGCTCATTTTCGTAGTCTGCATCAGTGGTTCTCAACATTTTCGTTGAGGGAGCCAAATCCAGACTTACGATTTTGTTAGAGAGCCTCACTAAAATTGTTTACACAATTCAATTGACACGTTTTGTTTTATAGAAGAACGAAGTCTGTTACAAAGAATATTAGACGTTTTATTGACAGACTGCTGAGGGCCGCACAAAGGGTGCATGGAAGCCGAATGCGGCCCTCAGAACCGGGGTTGATAACCACCGGTCTACATGAAGTGGATACACAAACACAGCCAAGTTGACGAGGGTGTCACAGTCGGGAGCTGCAGGATCATCCGTTTACTTTTTCCAGACGATTTGTTACTCCTAGCATCTTCTCAACAATCTTCAGCATGTACTCGATCGGTTTTCTGCTGCGTGCGACAAAACCGGAATGAAAATCAGCACTAAAAATACCAAGGTACTATGTCTCTCTACAAAGCCAACGCAGTATATACGGCAAGTGAGCGGCAATACACTGCAGCAGGTGGAGAAGTTCAAGTACCTAGGGGTGGGATTTACGAGTAACGGAAGCCGGAGCGAGGAGACTGATACACGGGTTGGTAAAGCTANCGCAGTTCTGCGTGAGTTTATCGCTCTGTGGTCACAAAACGGGAGCTTTTAAACGCCGCAAAGCTGTCAGTTTTCAAATCTGTTATTGTTCGATCCTTACCTATGGCCACGAATCCTGNGCAATGACCGAAATAATATTAACTCGGNTGCGAGGGCCAAAGATGGGATTTGGCGATGAGTCCACTGTGTGACAAAGTCGCGTACCGAGGTTAGATTGGGCCCGGGGCAAGAAACAAATTTGTCGCCTCCATATTTGAACTTAAGATCTTTTGGGACTGTATTGCAGAAAAAACTTGCGACATTGTTGGTACCTTTCGGCGCCTGGGCATTGTGCCCCCCTCGTTGCGCCCCCTAGTGTGACACTTCGCGACAAATTGCGCAGCTGTGAAATTCGCAGAGCCTTGAATGTCGAACCACTTCTCCGAATTGAGAAAACACAACTACGTTAGTTCGACCATGGATCCAGAATGCCAGACGAAGGACTGGTGAAGCAATTCCTGCTGGCTAAATCCATGTGAAGTGACCCAGATATCGTTCAAGAACCAGTTGGATTGACTAATCTCCAACCTTGCTTGGTCCCGTCTTGGTGTGGAGCCAGCAGAACTATCTGAAGTTGCTGTTGAACGTGAGGTATATCAAGTCCTCCTAGGGCTGCTGCCCCCGCGACCCTCCCAAAAGGAAAAGCAGACATGAATGAAATGAATGACATTTGCGTTAGTTTGTTCACCGGTGTTTAAAAGTGCTCAGCTAGCGAGCGAACAAGTTCCATAAACAGCTAGATTTGATTAATACGAACTGGAGACGGCTGGAAATGATTTGCCTATAACTCATGATACCTTTCGCAGGAAATAAGATGTAAAATGTAAGTTCAAGTACCGTTATTGTGGCGTCAGCGTCATAATGCGGCCCACGGGTTCCCTTGTAAGTCCTCATGTGGCCCACGGAACTACTTGAGTTTGAGACCCCTGTTGTAGACCTATGTTGTATACTTTCACTGTACAAAAATAGAATAGCCGGTTTCTATAAGGTAGGCCGATACAGTCAGGTAAAATCGTATTCGTAGCCTGGGTCTGTAATATCCTGTGTATCTTGCATCGGAGTTGTTCAATGAAAACTCAACACTTTACATCAGGGGTGAGCAAACTACAGCCCGCTAGGGCATTTTGGCAGGGGCAGCCACATTTACATATACAGTAGCCTACATATTTCGAGTCTATGTTAAGGTAATTTTCTCGATTAGAATTTCCGAGATTTTATTCCACACGTTTCAGACACAACAGCATTTTTGCTCAACCGGAAGTGACTACTGTGTAAAATATGCTGTGTATATCCGCCCCCCGGAAACATATAATGCACTATACGCCAGTGGCGCAGGCAGAAAATTTTCATGGGGGGTTTTCATTCAGTGGCATATAGTGGTGATTTGCATTTGATGTGAGTTATTTGTGACGTTACAATTTAACGTCATATTCATGGACTGTCTGAAGCACATGCCGGTTTGCAAGATCGAATCTTGCTAAACTACACAAGAATTGAGAATGTGCATAAAGTACGCATGAAAACTTTCGATTTTTTGTTAGGTACAGACGTCCAGCAGATTTTTAGTTTTTCTTTTTCCCTGCTGAGACCTTATCAAATGCCTTAATGCTTCTATGTTAACAAGTGTTGTTTCTGACCTCGTGCAACAGTTTTGTCATGCTACAGAAATTGGTAATGCAGGCAAAGCGGTCAGACAATGCACTGATCAGCCACAGCAGACAAAATAAAGACAATTGTTTCGGATGAAGGGAACTATCGCGGAACACAAACTTAAATACTGTATGTTTAGTGGACGAAAGATGTGCAAAGGTGGTAAGATCGTTTCTGGATGCAGACGATAACCCAGATTCCCATCAAAACTTTTGCATGCAAATTAATTTCGTGGTATTTTCATCAAGTCGACAAATTAACAAGCAAAAAGTATGTGAAAACAATTTATCTCCTTTGCACAGGTAATAAAGTTTGTGTAAAATATCAAGCTCAAGTGGGGGTTAACCTCAAACCCCCCTTTCGTACGCCCTTGCTATATGCAACCCCCGGTAGCAATAAAATTTGCCATAGAAAATGTTTGCCCACCACTATACTTTACACCAATGTTAAATCTAGTTATTTCACCAATAGCACTTCATCTTTCATGTTAGTACAGTTATTTTAGCCAATGAGCAATCGTTTAACAGCAATGTTTTGAAGCCTTTGTCACAAGATGGCGTTAATTTTATTCATATTGTGAAAATTAACATTATGTGTTGTCTATAAACTTTTCCCTGTTCCATAGAGAGCTAAGATATTTTACTTATATTCGAGTTAGTAACAGAGAAAAATATTTTATTCTTTACGTGGTATTTCTTTCATCGTCGTTTGTGTTTATGTAGTCTTGTAAGGGAAGTTTCACTGCTATTATGCTAGTTAGGAAAATTGTGGAGAAACTGTTGGTTAGATCAATCAAAGTTTTTGCTTTTCTTGTGTGGATTTAGGAAACAGCCTAAAGTCAAATGATAAAGTTGTCCTTAAATGATAAAGTCAAGTAATCCTTTTGAATATTAAAGCTAACGATCACTTTCCGGGCTTGCAGAATCAAATTTCATTTGATTAATCATTTCAATTAAATTTACGCTATGGTATTTTCTATCTGTTTCGGCTGTTTGACTTTAAATGACGACCTCTAAAATTTGATTGGCAATAGTGCAATAAATATTGAACTCTTTGGTCTCGTCGCTATTTTTAAAAAGCGCCTTTTTTCACTTATACATTCTTACGTTACCAGACAGAAACCCCTCTTTCATGCATGCGTTGTTTTATATACAGTACATTCACATTGCACTGTAGCTGGCTTTTTCAGCTCAGTGCGTTATATTTGTCCCTGCAAAAGGAATATTGTCGAAGTTTGTAGAATATTTTGCAACATTTTGATTTTTTAATGCACAGCAATTGGTGCGTTTGTTTTTCAGTACTATTTACGCAAGGGCAGGGAACCTATTTGCTATAGCCTGGACCAGCGCCGGATTTAGATGGTGGGAGGCCTGGGACCCAGGCGTGGTGGGAGGCTTCATGTGCGGATACAGAACCTTTAGGCAGGTGATGATCGATGAAGTCACTAGCATTTCCACGGATCGTGAATATTTATGACGTAATCTTGTGACGTCAGATCGTGAATATTTATGACGTAATCTTGTGACGTCATTTATGACGTAATCTTGTGACACGGATCGTGAATATTTATGACGTAATCTTGTGATCGTGAATATTTATGACGTAATCTTGTGACGGTAGAGCGATTTTCAATGTTGTTCGCTATGATTGACCTGACTGGCTATCTCTGAATCAATTCTTCATAGTGATTAATTACATCTGCGACTAAATGTAATCGTGGCATCTGCATGTTCCATTGATTGCTCGTGTCTCCTTAGGCGCTCAAGAGCTTGCTTCCAGTCGAAGATTCCTTTTCTAATAAGGAAATGCGCACATCTAGTCGTATCTGCGCACATCAGTCTTCAAGTTTAACAATAAGCACAAGTTTGTGAAGGAGAAAAACAAAGCCAGCTTCTGTCAAATACTTCGCCGTTATGGTTCTCGCGACGGATAAAACCTTCGGTGCATTTCCGTCATGAGTTTTTGTCTTTTCTGTGTTGTGGAACAACATGGTTTAAAAATAATTTTGTATCACAATTTCAAAGAGAACCTGTGTTATTTTTCAACCAATATTCCTGCTTTTTCCGGTATATTAGCTGACTAGAGACAGATATAATTGCCACCAGAGATAACGTCAGTAGGGTTGCCAGATCACTGCGAATTTTTCAAGGACATTTTGTCGTTTCGTGATCATCGAAATTTTAATTCATGCCTAGTGTTAATACTTTTTAGTTATAGTGGTGCAGCACATTTTTTCAAACAAACATTGCTGAATAACAATGGGTACTTTTTCTATAAAACTGGTTCAGATGGAACAAATCTATACGTTATTGTCTTCAATTACATTGTTTAATCTTGATTCTTGAATGTTCAGATTTGATAGCACATTCAAGGAAAGTCATTGGCGCTCAAGGACGTCTGGCCACCTTAAGCGTCAGCCATCTTACCTATCGTGCTTTGTGATGATACCTCTTGACGTTCTTCGGCTACTGCAGCGCTTGTCAAACTAGTTCTCAGAGTTACGTAGATCTAAGTCTGTAACAACATGTTCTTCGATTTTCTGTCCTCTTACAAGTTCTGCAGAAATGTCTCCGCTGGACTTCACTGCCGCTGTAGAATAGTAACTTCAATGTTTCTTGACTCAGCTGCAACATCTTCCTCTCTCATTTTTGCCTCCTTTGGTTCTTTACGGTTTCTAGAACCACTTGCATAAGCTCTACGCTTGTAAAGCTGGCAATCCCTCTTTCTTCTGTCCACGTTTATTTATCAATCAGCTCAACAGGGCTGCCATATTTTTATCGCAAAAAGGGTGGGCAATTTACGACTGCCACTTACTTGAGTGTGTTATCTACACTTAACAAGTCAAATCACAACTTGTCCCATTTAGCCCATGAATATTTTGCAGTTTCCTTAAATTTCTTAAAAATGTAGAATCACCTTTAGCAATATTATGAAGATGCTTGCATGAAAGATCTTTTAAATTGCACACCAGCTTTCCAGACTAGAGTTTCTAGACTAGAAACTGGTTCAACCAGAAAAATGTCTCTTTCTTTTAGGTTTGTGGCAGCATCAAGGAAAAAATCGTTGCACATTAGCGCAAAGAGTCATAACGCTAAAGTAAAACTGTGAATTTTTATCAGTTTGCTGAAGCATTCACAGGTATTGCAAGTTGCAAAATATTTGCCCATCTTTAATTTTCCGTCATTTTATAATAAATTGCATTTGGTTTATGCTGTTTTTGCACGAACTCAAACACGTTTTGGTATTGGTCGAACAGTTTGCTTCAGCTTCATCAATAGAAACGTTTCTACCAAGCAGATACTACTCACATGGTTCATCACTTTCCCATTCATTCAGCAAATAAAGAGGTCCATTTAGCCATTTGAGCAACACAAGACTTGCACAATACAAATATATCTGACATGAATAACTCACAGTCATGATCCTTGCCTTCTCTGAGTTTTCTTAGTGAAGATTTAGCTTGGCTTAATATGTAGATCTGATTGTGTTACTTGAATCCTTGCCTTTAAAATGGCGAAACACGATACAACCTCAACAACTGATGCTTTTGACTTCTCAATATGCTGAACTTGCCATTAAAAGCAACCACAAATGATTGAAAATGTCTTAATGTGTTAAACAGAATTCGCTCAGAGAATTTCCAAAAAGAAACAATTCTGAACAAAAGTTAGTTTGTCGATGGACATGATGTATGAATGTGAAGCTGGGTAGGTTACATTTGAAGCATCTTTGGCAAGCTAGGACAAAGTGATAGTCATCTGGTTACGCTTTGAGAAATAAGTGTGTGTACTCAACATCCACAGAGTCACAACGATCTTTTCACTCTTTTTTGCGAACTGTGCAAATGCAACCACACGTAATTCACTCAGCTTGAGAAGAATTTAGCCCTTTTCTGAAAAGGGGTATTTATGACGTATTTCTTCATTTTTTAGCATTACTGATTAGCTATAATTACTAGAAAGTACTACACTAAGCTACGTGCAATACACTGATCACCGTATCACGGTCAAGGGCGTACGCAAGGGGGGGGGGGGGTTGGGGTTAACACCCCCTTGAGCTTGATATTTTCCAAACTTTATTACCTGTGCAAAGGAGATTAATTGATTTCGCATACTTTTGCTTGTTCATTTGTCGACTAAATGCAAATAACACGAAAAAAATTTGCATGCAAATTTCAAGGAACATTGTAAATGGGCCAAAAGTAATAATTAGGTTTTTGTGGGAATTTGGGTCATCGTCTGCGTCCAGAAACCATCTCACCACTTTTGCATACCTTTCGTCCACTTCGCATGTTTAAGATTGTGTTCTGCGATAGTACATTTTATCCGAAATAATTGCCTTTATCTGCTAAGGCTGATCAGCGCAAGCGATGAACGCACTGACTACATTACCAATTTCTGTAGCATGATAGATCTGTTGCACGAGCTCAAAAACAGCTGTTTTTAACATGGAAGCATTCGGGCATTGACAATGCCTCAGCAGAGAAAAAGAAAAAATAAAAACTTGCTGGACTTCTATACATAACAAAAAATTGAAAGCTTTCTTGCATACTTTATGTGCAGTCTCAATTCTTGTGTAGTTTAGCAAGATTCGATCTTGCAAACCGGGGTGTGCGTTAGACAGTCCAACCGCACGCTTTCTATGCTCGACTGTTCGTATTCGACAAGACATTAACGTAGCCTCATTTTGCGGTTGTAAATTGCTCTGACGCAGTGATGAGTGTGTTTTACTCCCTGTTTTAACGTGCAGCCTGATATTTTTGAAGTTATGAACTGCTGTGTCGTAGCATTGAGTTTATTTTCGTGCAATATCCTAACTTGGAGCGCTGATAGTTTATGTTCCGTGCAATGACACATAAAATAAGGGGAGTGCGTGTAGAAGAATATGCATATTATGTCAACAAAATTCGCCAAAACGTTGGTTTGGAAACATGATTATGACGTCAATCTGTGACGTCACAAACAGCGCACACCAAATACAAAGGACCACCATATGCCACTGAATGAACCCCCCCATGAAAATTTTCTGCGCACACCACTGATCACGATTCATCAGCAAAGCTAGTACAGTATAATGGATTTAGTAGTCCGCACTCTCATGTCAAAGTCATTGAGATACTGAAAAAAAATTACCACTGTTATGTAACGCTTAATGTGAAAGCATTCCCGCTTTTCCAGCTGAGAATTAACTCAAACAAAACATAGATAAATTAGACAACTTGCAGGCCCTCCCACAAAATAATTTACGCCACCAGCTCGCATCTTGTTGCAGTTGAGTTGGGAAGCTTTGCTGTATGTTAATACAATACATCCTAGCCAGTGACATAGCTGGCTGGGGGCAGAGAGCCGAATTGCCCCCCTGGCACGCTAAAAGTGAAAACTGGACCCCCACTTAACTTATATTTTGATTTAACTACTCTTTTGATTTTTAGTGGGTTGCTGTTTTTTTTGTATTTTCGGACTATTTTCTGGTGATTTAGGGTTTTAGTATAGCCGTCCACAACCGGATTCACCATCATTCCTCTAAGTTTTTTTATTGTTGGCTCGTTTGTCCCGTTCAGTGGCCAGTGGGCCCCTTGTAGATAAGTTTTCCACCCTCGCTCAAACTTCTAGTTACGCTACTGATTATAGCTATATAAAATAAGAAATGGAAAAAGGAGGAAATTTTGACATTTATCAATGTGCTCGGAGAATATTTCGTTTCTTATGAAAAACGTGGACATGTTCTTCATAAAAAAGGACGTATGATAGCCCTACTTAACAATGCTACTCATATGCGACCTGTTCAAATCTGAGTAAGGCAGACGCAAAATCTATCAGAAACGAATAGAGACGTAAGCTAATGGGTTCTACGTGGCTTGGCCTTTCATTCACTAGATTCAGATACTTGACCGACTTTCAGGAAACCAATAAGTGTAATAGTGGTTTCGTTACAATATCAAATAATATTCAAGTGAAATACTACCGATAGCGTTTGCAAAAAGTTTTCCTCGGTAACAATGTTTAAGTGGCACGCTCATGTCGCGCATAAGCACATGAACATGGCGGGGAGCTCTCTTTGGTGGGTGGCCCTGGGCTTCGGGCCCCCCTAAATCCGGCGCTGGCCTGGCCGCATGAGATGTGGAATGTCTCTGGCGGGCCGCAAGAAAGAATTTGATTTTATGCTAAAATTGTAACTTTATCTTCCTAGGTGAAAAAAGGATAGAAAACTGTGAGGAGCACGAGAGACGTCTCTTGACTAATTATATAAATAAGTGCTTATCATAGAGTTTCGGTTTGGCGCGATGTTGCGTTGTAACTTAGGTAATAAATTTTGTGGTGCGGGCTTTTTTATATGTTCATGCGGGCCGCAGGTTCCCCATCCTTGATGTGCAGTATGTGAATGAAAAATGTTATACCAAATTCAGTTTCTCAAACACTTTTTTATCATACCCAATGAGGCTGAAATGTTAACCGAGTAGCATTAATTTAACCAAACTTTCACACTTGAAGGATTAGGCTAGATGATTAGGATTGCGTTGGCCTCCCAGTTGAAGGATGTTTTCACTATTTTGTGGCTCATTTTACGTTTTGTAGCACAGTCCTCTAATGCTATATGCCAAGGGTGGCCAAACTGCGGCTCGGGAGACGCATACGGCTCTTCGAACCTTTGCATGCGGCTCCTTGAGCTTTCTGAAAAATTATATATTTGTTCTTTATTTTTTATTTCTATTGCCAAGTGTAGAAATATTGTAAAATGGTACTGTGGCAGCTAGCGTGCCGTACTGTGTTACTGTGCAAGTCGTTCAAAAAGAATTATGTGACAGAAACGTAGATTGCAAATAAATTTGTGTTTTTAGATTTTTATGTTGCAGCTCTGTAATTTGGGTTTTACGATATGTGGCTCATACATAGAGCAGGTTTGGCCACCCCTGCTATATGCCAGCTTCACACTGTTTTGTGTTCATGTGCCAGTGCTTCAATATATCTTTTTTGCTAATGGTTATAGGGCTAACAGAGTATAAGCAATTACTTTTTCGTCAAATTAGTGTGCTTCATTCAGAAACAGCTAAGTGTATTTCGAGCTGTTGCTTAGAGTTCGTTCACTAATGTACTCTTACAATATTGATAACCCGCTGCAAAGTCATTGGCGAACCTCAATTGGATTTGGAAGATTTCAAACTGTTCGTGAATTTGAAGCAAACTTACAAGAGTTCTATGAAATCTTGTACCTCCTCAAAGAAAACACGTTCGGCTGTTGCAACGGACGACGTCACATGACTACTGAGACATGACATCACCACAATTCGAAATTGCTGACAACGCAGCTCACTTCGATCGGCATTTTTTGGTACAGCCAAACACGATATTTCGAAGATAATTTGCAGGGAAAGTTTTCGCAAACCTTTGGCTGCGGCGGCCTCCGCTTACGGTTGCTAGCCCACGGCTGCGTGTCATCAGGTTCATATTAAGCTGATCTTCGGAAGAGTAACTGCTTTTTCTTGCTGTGTTTACATTCGAATCAAGGTAAAGCAGTCTGAACCATGGGCGTCCGCAGAAATTTTTCCAGGGAGGACAAAGTCGACATTTTGCTTATCCTTTTCAGGTTGTTGACGATGCAACGCAAATGGACATATACAAAACGTTTCACCCTTTCTACACCACAAAGAAAATGCCCAATGTTACGGCAACAGTTGCATACAGTTTTTTCTATCTAAGAAAATTTTACACTGGGCAAATGTTTCTTCTAGTGAGCATGGATATGTTAAGACTGAGTTACCAGAGTTCTAAGTGAATTACAAAGTTTGTGAATTAATAGAATAAGTATAAAATTTTATCAAACTACGAACAAAATACATATCTGATTGAAATATCCGCCCTTGCTTTCTTGTTTTTCCAATGTATTGGAATGTTGCAAGTGCGCGGGATTAGATTTCACTGCGCAAATGGTCTGGTGGTACTGCGCAGTTGGTTTAGAGGGAGCATTAAATGCAAAAATTGCGCTTTGTTGGCAGCAAAGCTTATTTTTCACTCATGTTTATTTACACATAGTATGAACCAGGGGTTGGCAAACTTGTTCAATGCAAGAGTCATTTGCAGAAAAACAAAAACACCAGCGAGCCACAAAACCGGTTTGTAGTGTCTACAACTACAAAAATACGGTGAAGAATGCAAGTTTTACATGAAGTGATTAATTGTCACTATTAAGTTTTTGTTTGATTTTGTAGTCCCCGTAAATCTGGACAATACCTTGTTATAGCTGTGCGAATTAATTCACCCAAGGGTTCATTTTTTGGGCTGCACAATGGTTTGATTTTACGAACTTCATTACACAGAAAAAAAGTCGCACCAAAATGTCGTGGTGTATGCAGAAGTTAGTTGTGCACAGGTCTTTTAAATTGTGGGTAGTGTTCTGGATCCTGTGGCTAGAAATTAGCTGCAGAGTCGCATTGACTAAAGTTTATTTAGAGCCAGTCAGTTTGATTTCTACAGCAGACAAGTTTGTGACAAACCGTTGGCGAACTGGACAGCCATCACTGACTACATTAACGATGAATGGATTTACAAGGAATGCAAAGCATGGTTTTAACTCTTGGAAATGGTCAAATCTGGCTTAGAGCTCCTCTAGTAGTGCTGTTACAATTTATTTTTGTATTTTTCCACTTTGTGGGCCTGCAAATGCCTCTTCGTGAAAAGCATTTGTTCTCGTTCTGACATTGGGAAAATGACAATATGCTTTTGGCAATGCGCCTTTGAAAAAAACTAAATTTCCTTCTGGGAACTTAAGTAGCCTAATTTGAGCTTTAAGTTCGCTGTCTTTGTTATCAATTCACGTAGACTCCCTGGTAAGTACCGCGGCGGATCCAGGGGGACTATCGCCGCCCTAAAACATGGGAAAGTAACTTCATTCACCATAATTTTTTACAGTCCGGAAAACAACATTCACGATATAAGGCCATTTTGCCGTCCTTTGTTTTGTCACAGCAGTGTTGTGAAGTATATTTCATCTCTCTTACAGTAGCGAGGCCGTTATGAGACTTGACTAGCAAATATAACTGAAATCGCCTCCCCTAAGTTTATTGACTGGATCTCCTCTGCCTTACGAGCTCGCGTAAACACATTGATAAATGAAACAAATGTCAAATATGAGGTAACAACTATGTCAATTTGAGATATTGCTATTTATCTAGCTCATTGGTTCTCAAACTTTTCTGCACATTGACCCCCAATTAAAGTATACAATTTTCTGTAGACCCCGTGGCCTAGCCCAACAGTTACTAATACAAGGAAAGTATGTGTCAAAATAAATTTGAGTACTTTTCACTTGAAATGCATGATAAAATA
>JGI24159J19872_10002614_pt1 | contig 21661 bp, 10 predicted proteins | sample Ectturendosymbi4_FD_19872 | JGI IMG/M metagenome (IMG submission 19872) | reverse complement strand
TATGACAATCTGGAAAGAGAAAAATGAATAAGGTCATCGATAAAGGTTTTAGAAGCTGCCGCTTTGTTTCAACAATTGTGAAACACCCTGTATATCGAGGTCTTCATATGAACGGAGATATAATTAATCGGTTTGATGCATCCAGGCACAGGAAGATTGTGCTGTTATCTTTTTGTATTGCACATGCTTTGCACTGTTGTGTGCAGTATTTTACGTTTCTGTAATGGTAAAATGCAAGCATGGCATAGTTTTGGTTTGTATTTAAATTTGACCAGCCTAGATTACGAGAGTCCGTACGTTCATTCCCGACATCGGCACCCGCCCTAGCGGTAAGGCCCTACCAAGAACAGCGTGGGCCCGGATCCACCTCCGCATCGGTGTCGGACGTTTCCGCTCCTGTTTACCCAAATGGAGCATGGCCCCTTCTGCGGTTTGTGAGTGTGGCGCAGAAGAACAAACCGTTGACCATGTGGACCTTCACCGTCCAATCTATCGACTTCCCATGGAGTGGATGGCCTGACAAGACAATCGAACGCCTGCTGAACACCTGCCCCGAGATCTAGTGCGACCAAGCAGTGGAATGAAAGAACTGATCATACGACGAAGAAGAAGCCTAGATTAAACTAACGACAGGACGTTAGGTGTACATAAGTATAGTTAGCAACATACCAACCAGAGACGTACTCAACACATTCGCCTCGGTAAAACTTGACCCTGACTACGGCCATGATATGCGCCAATCCGCACCCGGCGCATTCGATTGAATGACGCATACATGCGTCAATCCGCAACCTCTGCATTTGAACGTAGGACGGATATATGCATCAATTCGCGCCGAAGGTGTTGATGAAATATTATGAAACATGGGAGCTATAGACCATTTGATTGGTGTTACCCCTCTTTTTTGGTTTGTAACAACAACATTGATGCGCTGACCAGTGTGGCCACTTCTGATAAAAGCTGTAAACGGGCCTCATTTTGAAGCCCGACCCGGCCCGAGCCCTGCATTTATTTTTGAAACCCGAATTAGGCCCGAAAGCCAGATTTACCGAATGAGTCTGAGTCAAGGTATGTGCAACTGCGGTGTATCAAAAAACGTAGTGTATGGGCATAGCTGCACATTGACGCTACAGGGATAAAAGAAACTATCTACGACAGCGCTATAAGCATGAAGAGCCGGTTTGTAAGACATCATTTCCTGCAACAAGCAAGGAATCGCATGAGTGATTGATCTCTTCGACGCAATGTCATCGCGTGCTAATTTCCTCAATGCTGTCACCTTCTCAAAAAGAGTGTGAGACTAATCCCAGTAGAGAGCAGAAGAACGCAGCTGTTTGCAAATAAAATTACTATAGCTGAAGACAAAACGCAATCACCAGCTCACACAAGTCACAGTGGTGAGCACAAAGATGTATGTCGCGAAAGAAAAAAATCGTTTCTCTGAATGTTATAAAAAAGTTTTATATGCAGGCCCAAAACGTTTTGACAAACTTAAGCCCAAACCCACTCTGAAACCCAGCCCGCCCCAAAAATCCCGGCCCGACTCGCAACTCTGCTTCTGTTATTTTGACATCAGATTTGATGTTTTCATAGACATTTCTGATGTTTTAGCAACCAATCTGATGTTGACTGGGCTTTTGTTTTTGTTTCCCACGTTTGTTATCTGTTTAGGATGAAAACATTTTAGTTTCATGATTTTTAAGTTTCCTTCGTCAATTTCTCACCCTCATGTGTGTTTAGTTATCGTTCCAAACTGAAGAAGCTCTTTTCACTGCGTTCGGAATAACCAGGGTTGACAGATTCATTGGCGTATTCAGCCTTACATTTTTTGAGGCCACACATTTTTTGGGGGGAAAAACTGTTGACTTCAGGGGAGCAACAGTATTTTGTTTGGGACACCGCCTCTCAAAGAATAAAATGAGTAGATATGCTCAAAAATTGGGGGACCATAGCCCCCTGGGCCAGTGGCGCTGACAAAATCTGGTCAACTTACTGTTGATTCATATAACACAAATGACCATATTGATATTACATTTTACATGAGCCAGGTTTTTCTCCATCAGGAAAGACTTAACGTTTTGCCTGGATATGTGAAATAGTTGCGATCATGGATTTGTTGTGTGAGGCCTTGATGAACCTTTGGTTTGTGTTTTTCTCTTATTTAAAGAAGGTGCTTGTAACTGGTTAATTTTATGCGATTGCGTTTGACCTTTCGTAGACAGTCATTTCTTTCGTAATTAAGCTATATTCTTTGATAAAGTTACCAGGTGTAGCCGAAAATGTGCCGAAACCTGTGAAAAGCCGAAACCTGTGAAAATGTAGCCGAAACCTGTGAAAATGAAAGTACGCATTTCTGTAATCAAGCACTATTTGCTGGTGTAAACCAGTTTCCAGTACAACAGTCAATCTATTTCTAAATCTTAAAATGTATTCCGTCACAATATATAAAGAGGTCTTTTGCTTTTCAGCTCCTAGACTTTCAGCCTGTCGGCCTTTCTGCAGACGGTACCTTGAAAATTCATCTGGGCGGTTTCTATAAATGTATGCGCTGTCAGGTTTCAGCATAAATTTTAAAAATGCACTAATGCGTGAAGTGCTGATGCAGAGTTGTAAACGGGCCTTATTTTTAAGAGCCCGAACCTGGCCCGAGACCGACACTTTTGAAAGCCCGATTTAGGCCCGAAAGCCAAATTTACCGAGTGAGTCAAGACATGGGCAACAGCGGGGTATTGGTGGCGCAATAAAGCAAACATGACCAAACATGTAATACATCATAAACATTTTGTATTAAAGATTTAATCATCTCCATTGCTTCAACAGTAACTGGCGACAAAAGTGTCCGTGGTTGTGAAAAAGTTTTGTATGCAGACCCGAAATCGCCCATTTTTACAAACGTACAGTAAGTCCCAACTCTGCCGGACTCCATTTATAACTTTGTGCTGATGTCACCAGCAGATTGGAACAAGTGTATACCGATATGTCTTTGATAAGCACATTTAACAAACTCTTCGAGGTTAACTCATAAGTCGGTTTATGGCATCGATGAAATTTCGCTGGTGCACCGCTGACGGTTCAGTAACATTTGTCCTTCACGCCATTAGTGTGTAGCAAAAGTTGACCACTAACTGCACACAGCAAGGAGTTCAATAACAAGATCTTTACATTCTTTTCTCATTTTGTAAGGTAAACGTCGCATGTTTCGTATCAATCGGTATATTCAGTTCTTTAATAATTACCGATTCATTATGCAGTGCATTTGTGACAATGTACTCTTTCAGCAGTGCTTTCTCCAAAAGTATGTTAGATTTATGTGCACTGGGTCCGTGTGAATCGTAAAGTGTACGAAAACTTAAAGAATAAACGTCGTTCTCCGCACAATATTTTGATGCTTTTGGAGGATGTTTCACGGATTAATCCTCCCTAACAGCTTAAAACTTGGTCTTGTGGAATATGATCAATGAAGGCATCAAACGCAGCGTTTGTTACCGGTCTTAGAGATCTGAAATAGTTTTCGACAATGCGTTGGCCCAATTGCAATAAAGCTAAGTTCATTTTTGCACTAATAGATTCCACATGGAAGATGTAATGCGAAACAGCTCGTAAAAAGCAAATGCACTGCCTATCTTACATTCATTTTCTGCCAAGAAAATCTTGTCTTTGGCATTTGCAACGATTTATTTAAAACTGAGTGCACAGTATTTGCAGATAACGTCAATGATCCAGTTCTTGAGTCCAGTTGTGTTCTTCGCTTCTTGAATCTCAGACACGCGGAAGTGAAATTTCCTCTCTACACAATTGTATTGTGTAACGTCTTCACTCCCACAAATAAGGCGCTAGACTTTTAAATAAGCATCACAATCAGAAGATACACACAAATACATGAAAGAACACGGGGATACATACTTGGCGGTAGTAGAGAGTATACGCTTGATGGCGCTAACACATTTACTTTGATGAGACACAAGCTCTTAAAGACACAAGCATGAATGACGCCATCACGATTATTATAATGTAGTACTGTGATGACTTCCAAGTAGATCGATTTATAAAATGCATGAGGGAGTGGGAGGCTGCGAAGGACCAAGGGTCATCTAGGCTGCAGACCTCCGAAGGGCGAAACTACTATTTTTGTAAAGGGAGCAATGCATAATAGTTAGTAAAAGTCTTTTGTTCTGGGTATAAAATGTACGTGTAATGCGGTTATACGATTTATTTAAGTAAAATGCGTTGCGGGCAAGGTCAAGTCACCAGAAGAAAATGTTTTAAAGTTGTCATATTAAACATTTACTGTTTTCACACATTCAAAAACATTCGTGAATGTCAGAGAGGAAATGCGTCAAAAGCTATAGACCGCTGCAGCACGGCAATGGTGTCACGAGATTTAAGTAAGTCCAGGTGCGCAATCATTCTTTGCACATGTTTTGCAGTTGATTAACCTTCTGGTCAACGACCTGCAGAGGGTGGTGAATATGTTGAATTTCATAGCCTTTCTGTGCAGCGCACCAATTGGCATAATTGCTGCAACTATTTATGGATGTTTCATTCTCGGATGGACAGCTCTTATGGGTTTGATTGGATACATGCTACTTATACCACTTCAAGTCAGTAACTTGGTCTTTAAATAACTTAAGTTTGGCAATGCGCGTTTTTGGCAAAGTTACTACCACCACTATTAAAGTTCAGCCTGATGGAAATTGAGAAGATTGGTGAAAACTGGAGTGTTTTGATAAAATGTAATAGATTTGAACAAGTGCATATGCGCGTTGTTGCGATCGGAGAGCCCAAGATGCAAGCGGTCAAAGCTTCACGTCGAGTCAACAAGCAACAATGATGATCACACGCCGTGATTACTCTTCCCTTCTGCTCGTTGTCGCATTCAGCCGTTCGCCATTGTATCAGTAAAGTTTACACGTCATGCTTACTCTATTATTGCTTATTGGCGCCACTTGCATATTTGTGCTGTTTTCGAGCACACCTCGTTCGTGGAGAATTGCATATTCAACGCCAGCCCAACAAAAAGTTCCTTTGCAACAACGTTTATTAAACAGGAATTGCAGTGGCACCAATCCAATTAAAACTGGAAATGTCAACCTAATTGGTCTTTTCATTCCACTTGAACTTGGTGTTATCCTTACTATTTATGCAAGAAATTATTTATGTGCTTATAGATAGCCCTCCTTCGCTTTGGATTTAAGTATCGAAGCAAAGGAATTGTTTTCACAGACGAACGTATAAAAACAGTCAATGAAATTTTCAATTGTATCAAGCTGATAAAACTTTATGCTTGGGAAGCAAGTTTTTCCAGGGTTGTATGTAAGTAAACACAAATATTTATACTTATTGAACATTTTTTTCTTTGCTGTATAGATGCCTTAACTGATTTCACCTCATTTCAGCTGCTGATTACAATAGTGCAGTCCGTTTTTGTCCGTCAAGTCTGGTTTTCCTACTGTGATATGCTTACTGGAGAAAAATATGTCGTAATGTTAATGCTATTGGTTGTTATTATAACGAGAGCTATATGTTGTGGGAACAAAAAATGTCTGTTTATTTGTGTGATCAGTCAACAGCAAGTCAACGTATGATTTGGAAATGTAATACAGCACGTCAACCAAGCATTAACGCTTGGATGATCTCTGCGACTGCGTGGAAGAGTACCTTTCTGTTTATTTTACCAAACGTAGGCATATAACATGGCAGTGTTCCAAAATCATTGGTATCATACGCCCATTTCCCTGATATCTTTATGGAACCTTTCCCCTTGGTCATCAGTCAGATCAACAACATTTTTAGAGAAATGATCTAGATTGTTGCATAAAAAATTAAACTCTATGCTCTTGCTAGCAGCAATAATTTTAGAATGTTCAGAAAATTATTCATGACCTATTTTCAGTTTCACGATTTTGTATTTCCCAAAAATCTGTCTAACAAAGCCCACAAAAGCACGTAAGGCACAGGTTTCTTCTTCATTCATGAAAGTTTGAAAGCTTTGGTCATTTATTAAATTTCTAACCTGGCAACGTTCACAAATACCAGTTTTTTTTTCTAATGTTGATCCTAGAAATCTGGTGAAAACATAGACGAAACAGTCGAGAAGTTTGTCGTTTGTAAAGTGCTTTTACATATTGTTTCATAATGACATCTTGGTATGAAAGGTAGGTAAATTAATGATGGATCTTCCCACAAAATGATGCATTTGAATCTTTTTTCACACTATTTGTCATTTGTTCTCTTACAGGCCAATCTTTTTATGCAATGCTGGATTCTCACTGTACTATACTACATGCAGAGAAAGAATTGGGACCTCGCATAACCACCTTGCAACTCAACCAGATATCCAATCATTTTCAAATCGACATCATTAGTCCACTTGAGTTCGTAGTTTGTAACTCATTCTAGTACAAACCTATTAGGAAGTGCTTTCTGCAGAGGGGTTCTGGGCGTCAAAGAGCTTCTTTAAGCTTTTCAGATCTTCAACGTTGCTGCAGTACACAATTCCATTTTCGTGGTCGAAACATGGGATAAATTCTGCTTGGCTTTTCCTATACAGGGTGATGAGATTTCCCGTAAAAGTTTTTTTTAGCCTTGAAGCGAAAAGCTCGATAGACTTCAGGAAAGGCACATATCCTGCAACGTTTTTAAACGGAAAAGAGTTTTGGAGATGAAAATGATCGGGAAGATCGTTATGTCCAAGGGTGGAACCACTGTATATTGAATCAAGCGAATCCAATCCTGCCTGTAGCCTTCAAACACAGCAGTGCTGGAATAAGGTAGAGCGGGGCCTGTAGCATATTAACAGAGCGGGACCCTAAGTTAAAAATACGCTTGAACAAGCGAACAACTATGAATCATAAATTCTGTGGGTATCAGCGTGACCACCATTAGGCATACTGACTTTCATAAGAACGAAATACCTGGTGCTTATTAGCAATTGGTGGACTTTACGTACCACCTATCTCTTTTACCAAAAACGCATATACGTATCTTTTTACCAAGACGGAATGCATTACTGTACAGGCCACAAGCATAGTACAGAGACAGTAATTAATGCTTCAAGTCTCATCAACAAAATTGATCATTACTATGCGCAGACAGTGAAGTCTCAATATAAGTGTCCAAGTTGATTGTCAAAAGCAGCAAACCTTTCGCATTCTCAAGGTTTTGCCATAGCGAATTTGTTTATGATACTGGTAGTGTCTATTTCACATAGGAGGTCATGCTATATGTTCTTTAGAATCACGCTGTTCAACGGGTTTTGTCTAACTGTGCTGATAAATCTTGGAGCTAATTTTATCAGAGTTATGAAATTTTGCTTTTGCACCCTTCACGGAATCTATTACGGCAAAGACACATGACATTCACGCATCAAAATTCCTTCTTGTGATTTACGCTTTTCTTTTCACAAATTGTTATGTCACAAAGCATGTATCCTTTATGTCAAAAGTGTTCTGAAATGAGCGGTAAATGGCAAAATTACCTACTTTTTCAAGAACCCAACGCATTTCGAAGCTTTTTGTTTAGCTCTTATGCAGAATGAAAAACTGTGCGGTTTATGTATGCGAGAATTTTGTGTGCTAANTTCATGGATGATAAGTGTATTCTGAGACGAATACATGTGTTTGCCAATCTTGCCTGTGAAGTGAAGCCACAGAAGTTTGACTATATATGTAGATCGTTTTCTTCTTATCTTGGCTCTGCAGTGATACTTTTCAAAAATTGTTGCCGTTTTATGCAAAGATAGGTTTCTAAAGATTAACTTCCGCTGAAAAAGTTCCATGTTGATTGCATAATAAAATCAACTTGAACTTGCGCAAAAGCATCAGCTAAAACTTGTTTACTAAAACCAGCAGAATACTAATATCAGTTTTTTTTTACTTATTGTGAAATGATTTGAATAAACTTTAACAATTTTCTCAGCTCACTTACGAAATAAGGAGAAAAAATATCTGATAAGGATTGGAAGGATGCAGTTCTTCATAAGCGGCATCATTCCGATTTCTTCAACTTTTGTTACAGTTTTGACTTTATTAGTTCACACTGGCATCGGTTACACACTCACAGCAGCCCAGGTGAGAATTTTCTGCTTAGCATGATTACTTCTTATTCCTTGATTTTTGCACTTCGATGACTGAAGTGTATTTTGCGATATTTCTTTGATCCCATATTAATGGCACCAAACATTTTCGACTTCGCTTTTCGAAAATAAAGTTTGTATAAGCGCCAAAAATTTAAGCCGTAACCCAATTGAGCGGATGCTCCTCAGCAAATAAACGATAAACAAAATTATGTGTTAGTTTTCATGATTTGTTTTGATATTAATTCAACTTTTGTCTCAAAAATATCTTCATCAGTTGAAAAACTGTGTGGAACAAGGTTGAATTCTTCAAGTTAAAATGTCAGAATCCCATTACCGTCTTGTTTCTTCATTTATTTTATTTTTTCACAGGGTTTTGACAATGTCCAACTTCTAATTTCCATTTCATTGTTACCATTGCTTTTGAGTGTGAAATTTAAAAACTGAATTGTATCAAATTTTGTGTTGCATTATATTGACTTCGCACGAAATGGAAATTTAGGGTTCGTGTCATGAGATATTTGGAAAACGTAGTTCTGCTAATAGATCTAAGCAGCTGGACTTGATTGGATTAAATTTCAACTACTCTTGTTCTCTGTGTGCAGGCAAAGCCTAACACAAGCCTAAATTTTAAGTAGCTTTAATATTTAAAAAGCCATACCAGGATTTGATCTCTAACTTATTGACACTGCATATTCTCCCTGGACCATGTGGCTTTTGTCTTTTTTATTGCCGTGTATCATAATTGTCCTTGTTTTGTAAAAGAATCTGCATAATAAGAAAATTTAAGATACTTTTTTTCTGTGATATTTCATTTAACTACGTTCTTTTATTATGACCGTTGGACAACTATTTGATTTTTCTAGGCCTTCACCACCATAGTGATTTTCAATTCAATGCGTAAAGCGCTTGGATTCCTTCCCATCGCAGTCAGAGCTCTAACTGAGGTACGTTAACTGAGGTTACCGATTCTACAAGAAAATTGCATGAATATTTTATTTCTACTGACAAACCAAATGGCGTCCAAGTATACAAAATCATATCTTGATAGACAAACTAAGTGTTACCACAAGAATCACGCAAATTACCAAGATGTTTATTTGATTATTTTGAAAAATCCATAAGCTGAATTTAGCGAGTACTTGCACTCAGGGCCCTTGAGAAGAAAAAAATGCTGGTGCGGGACCTGTTTTGGCCATCCTGATGAATTATAATTCATATCTGATCAAGAGCTTCATTAGCTCTCCATTACTATAATGATATGCGTTCTATATTATTTTAGTTTATAACCATTTGCCAATGTCATTGCTTAATTTGAAAATGTCTCAGACTGATCTCAAAAATGCACAAAACATAGTTACATTGCAAATTGCACAACTATACACCAAATTTAACATTAATAATGGGCTATGGCAAATCTCGCTAGCAAAGCAAATTTAATAATTCTGCAACCCTGATGCAGTGAACGAAGAAAGCGTAACAATGCGACTCCGTTTCCTAGGTTTGATATCTGTCGTTAAAAATCACAGAAAGTCCAACAGGTATGACACTCAAGTACACACAACAGAAATAACTGGCTTCATTCTGTAATATCATTTTGCTTATATAAGTCCAATGTGATGTAAAACATATTCTTCCAGTGTTTCAGCATGTCACGTAGTACTTACTGCGTTGGGCTAGCAATAAAACAGCACCGATTGAGATATTACCAAACGCACACCCAAAGAAATGGCGATACATTGCATAACGACTGGAAAAAAACTGTGGTCAATTAATTTGCACAATACTGTATAAATAAAAATGTGACCAGAAAATGTTTATGTATAAGTATAAGTATCCATTTCAACTTTGAGTTTTGAGGTTCATACGCCCTCTAGACTCTTATGGGCCCTGGTGCGGCACATCAGCTGCACCCCCGTTCTCTGGGGCCTGTTTGCGCTTTACACAACGATAAACCTTTGTGAAAAATCTTAATGTTTGGGATAGAGCCTTTGATACAGAAAAGACCCTGCTTGTCGCAAAAAAATGTGACAAGTAGTCTTAATGTCTGATTCGTAGGCGGGACTTTTCATGCTGTTTTTTAACCAACCAAACTATACGTTTAATGTTTATTGTATCCTTCATACACGTGATCAGGGTTTTTAAAAGTTTGAACTTGTTGACAGAAAAGAATTATTGAGAGGTCGGAACTCCAGTATTTTATCTGTTCACTGAGATAGTTGTAAAGCAAGGTTTTAGGGCATTTTTATTGTTGCAGTAAAGCGAGTTTCTACTGTATATTGAGAGACCGTTGCAACAATTGTTTCGGTATCTCAAAATACCTCAAAACACTGGATGTGACCACGTTTAGGAAAATTGACTTTTTAAATCCCTACTAAGTACAGGAAGCAATAGAAAAAAACAGTTTGTTTTTCACGCAACTTTCAAGTGTCGTGTTAAATCTGATAATTTGTATCGTAAACAAACGGATTTGCGTGGTTTATCTGCTAACAAGGTTCAATCAACCTTTTCTGGATCGTTCAACAAGCTTTTCTCATGGAACAGGATTTGTTTACAGTCTTGGGCAGTGCCAATAAAACAATGGTATTTGTACTTGCATGCAAAATCAAAATTACTTCTGGAAGTTACGCTTAGAATATCACTGATTCTTTGTACAGGGTTTAAAGTGTATGATTTAAACAGGCGCGGGTAGAGGTTTGGAAATAAAAAAATATGTGACAGTTCACTTACGTGTTTGCAAAAATTCCTTTCGCGTGAATCTCTTGTATTTAAAATAGTTTAAGCATAGTTTGGTCACAAGGGATGAAAAGCGTTCTTTTCCATCATCACGTACATTCAACTTGACTACATTTTTTGCGGAATAATTAAAACCAATTGAAATTCAGTTATCCAAAGCCAGTCTTGACATACATTTTCTCAGCAAATTCACGTCTCAAACTGCCCCCAAATATTTTTATTGTCTAGATAATATCGGGCTCGGCCCTTGGATATACGTCCAGAAATGACGCTGCGATACCTATAAACATTCGATGCTTATGCATATAAAATTAACATAACGATGTTCGAGTGAATTTAACAATACTTGAACACAAATTCGTGAATGTATTCGTGAGGCGTGTTGAAAATGTTGTAGTTTCGCCTGTACCTAGCAGTAAAGTTTCCAGGAGAAGCTGCTTATGAAAAATAGAGGTTCGCACAAGATCATCAAACGCCTCGCCAATAATAAGCCTACATTTAGGCTTAAATATATTACGTTTTTATTTGCACTGGACGCAGGTGTAGTACCCGGTTTGCGAACCAATATAGTGTAGAATTCCTGGCCCTGTGAAAATACGTTGTGCATCACAATTATTGCATCACGACGTTTCCTTATTTTTTTGCTGAATTCCTTTTCCGTCTCTCAAAGAAAACTCTGAAACATCTCACAAAGAAATCTGGAAACGTTTCATAAAGAAAAAACATCTCAAAAAGAAAACTTGATACATCTCAAGTTTTTATTTTATTTATATGGTGTTTGTTGATGACTCTTTATAATTACAAGTGGTCTTGTAGCGCCACGACTGAGTTTATACAATATCTGGTTTCATTTGACTTAGTTTGACTTAGTTTGATTTTGTGCCCAAGTTTTGGACAAGGGGAACAGAATATCGTTTGTCACCCCAATATTTTTTTATGAAAGTAATGTAGTTGTACAAATTTCGTGGTAACACTTGAAAACCCCCAGCATAACGTCGGGGAATAAATAAGAAAAATGGACTTTATCATTGGATTACCTATACACAGTGTACAGATTTGCGATGTAAACTGAATTATCCTGATTGTTGATAATTGTGTTCGTTAATTTAAATTAAGCGAATCACAGTGTACCTAAACGTCGCTCGATCATTTGACTGATTCATTTCGTCTTCTTGTGAGTTGAATTCCTGCGCCGATCTGTAGCCTGCAATATTGACACTGCCAGTGGTCTATCAAAAGATCTTGTGGTTTTAGATTGAATCTATGTGTGATTGAGTAGTTCTAGTGAGAATCTTGTGGTTTTTAGTAGCACTATATTTTATTTCGGGCCTGACCAAATTCGAATTGATTATTACAATTTTTGTTCATAATTATGTCTATGTAAGATCAACATACTTCTCATAATAAACGCAGTGTTAGATGCAGCACCATTGTGCAGTTAACACCAGCTGCTATACCACCAATCAGCAGTGTCAGTGTTTTCTCATGTTCACTTATAGCACTAATTCTGGTATCATTTTACAGTAATATTCACACTATCACTCTCAGTGTTAATCTGTGCTTCATGCTTACTGCAGCACAACATATAGTATTGCTGTAATGTACCAGGAAAGGCCTTACGCAACTGACAATTATTTGAATGTCAGAGATACCTGTTCATAAATTATACTTTTAACGTATTGTTTGTTTTTTAAAGAATAGTTATAATTAAGTGTTGTGTTTCTTCAAGTGCTATTATAAAGTTTTTGTGCACTTAGTAAAGAAGCAAATACCAAGCAACCATTGTAAAGTACTAGTCATTGAAACGCAAACAATGTTATATTTGTGTGATATGCACTATAACATGCATATCACTCGAAGCTTGTCCTCCCAAAGTTTGCAAACTCGGTCCTTGTTACTAGTAATCACTTCTGTTCTATCTTGACTCAATGCTACACTGTTTTGGATTTCAGTCGCTGGTGTCGTTTAAGCGCTTTGACGAGTTTCTCAGTATGGAGGAAATAGATGACTACACTGTCAAAATCGAAAATACTGAGAACGCGATTGAACTGAATGACCTCACCGCAGCTTCGTTGGGAAAAGTGGTAAGGGTTGCTGCTTACCAAGTTTTGTATCTGTAATCGTGACTGAAATGTGGATTATCTACAGGGTTGGCAAAATTTTCATTTCTGTTTTTTACCCACAAAAATTCTCATATCGATAATGTTTTTCGAATAACGTTAGAAGTATCAAGTGAAAATAAAAAGGTAAATATTCCGATACAAATCAAATTCACAAAGCTTGCTAAGAAATTTTGAAAATTTGATGGCACCTGTAGGATAAATTTTGAGAGTGCATATTAACAGGAATTCGCTTATCAGGCTCAATAGTGTTAAAGAAGCTTTTCTCTGAACAGTTCAAAACAGACAACAATCAAAAGCGGGAAGTACAAAGTCATCCCATAAAAGAAACTGCAAAACAAAATGGTACTAGCAACAGCTTAAGGATTGATCCATCGAAACTAGGACAAGGCGAACCAAGCGATGAAGTCACTCTGGTGAAGAATATTGATGTGAAAGTGAAGAAGGGGAGGTACATGCGGTACTTTTTCTTTGGCGTTTTCAGTGATGATTGTTTGCATTCTGCAATGATCCGAAGGAGTTTTGGATGCTTGTTGTGCCCACATGGGCACAAAAGTGGAAGACACCACTTTTCATTGAATTTCTTCTTTAGCACACCAGAATAGAAGTATGCGATTATGCAGGGAGTTGTTCACTATATTTATAAATATTTTTCAGTTTGCTTGGCATTTGTGGCTCTGTCGGAAGCGGGAAGTCCTCTTTGATGTCTGCGATTTTGGGGGGGTTGCGGATTCAGCGCGGAAGCGTTGGAATCTGCGGGAAGCTGGCTTACGCTCCACAACAACCTTGGATCTTCCATGACACCGTTCGACAGAACATCTTGTTTGGTTCTAATTTTGACGTGACAAAATATCAAAGAGGTTTGTGTACATTGAAACCATTGAAATACAGCTTTACAGATGTGGAATGCTGTACTTATGAGAAAATTTTTTTCTGGAGATGCTCTGCACTACTTACCATGAGCGTCGCAAATTTTATTGGAATAAAATTGATTCTGCTGATCGGTCTGTGCTACATGCAGGCACATCCACGTGCTTTTCGATCGGTGCTAATTGGGTTAGCCCACTTTTGGTGGTTGCATAAACAGATCGCCATTTCGCTGTCGATCATTTGCTTACTCCAAGCTTTCAAATAATTCAAATTAGCTTTCGGCTGTTGTTGTTGCTGTCGATGTCGGCACTTTACGGTGCCTTAACCACTCTGAAAAGTCATTTCTTCTCATAGCAGCTCGTAGGAAACCAAATTAGTGCAAAGGTTTGGATGTTCTTAAGTCTTTTTTTCGCGTTAGTGCTCTTTTACACAACCTTGTAGGGCAACTGTGGTTGTATAATACTTCAGATGGTATGTGTTTCAAAACAGTTGTTGATTTCAGTCATCGAAGCCTGCTCGTTGAAACCGGACATAGAGATCTGGCCGAACGGAGACTTGACCGAAGTTGGCGAGAGAGGAATAACGCTCTCTGGTGGTCAGAAACAACGCATAAGTCTTGCTCGGTGAGTTAGGTAATGCACTCCGCACTGCGATTTCACTGGAAATCTTGGTTTGTTCTTGCTTCAACAAAGCAAGAAAATTACTGAGTTAGGGTTAGTGCCACTGAAAACGTTTTTTGGTGAATATGTTAATATTCAGAAGTTAAATGCGGAAACTTTAAGGAAAACAACTAGAAAATTGCGTTAAACGAAGCTTACAAAGACTCGATGTTCTTTTTACGTCTTTGTTTTTATGCTTTAAAGCTGATCAAACATCATTTGTTACTTGGCTTGAATACAAAGAGCAGAATGAGATGGTAATTCTGAGGAATATATATCAGAAATATCATCAAAGTTATTTTCAAACTAAAACATTTCGTGCACTATATAGCGTCTTTATTGGCACCGCACCTTCAACAAGAATTTGTCATAAAGTTCGACTGTCACTATCTCCTTCACAAAAAAACAAAGGGTATATTGGGCTGGCATGTAAACAAGTGACAGCATATTTTACTTATTTCGACGAAAGGCAAGCTAAACTGCATTGCTATGCCACTGACACCTGCTGTAAACTTTTAAAGTATTAGACTGGAAATTATGATGTACTGATTTTCACACTGAATTTGAGTGACGCAAATACACACAGGCTTTGTGTCATTTGCTTTTCTTTCAAAAAACTAAACCAACTCCTGACGTGTGATTTCACAGGCATTGAGATCAGATAAAGTATCGGGTCTTGATTTTAAGTTCTTGCCAAAACTTGTCCAGCCGTTCCATTGGATGTTTTCTTTCCATACAGAGCTGTGTACAGTGAAAGAAACATCGTGCTACTCGATGATCCACTATCAGCTGTTGACGCTTACGTCGGCAAGCATATCTTTTCGGAATGCATCAAGAAAGAAATGAAGGGAAGAACAGTCATATTTGTCACACATCAACTACAGTATCTTAAAGAATGCGATGACGTGATCACGCTTAAAGAGGGAAGAATCGCTGAACACGGCGATCATGTGTCATTGATGAAAGCGGGTGGCGAATACGCTGAACTTCTTAAGTAAGTTTTAAAGCAGAATGTTGACAAAATGAGTATGACTTTTAAAAATGAAACATATAACATGCACCTTAATCCTCCTAATAGTTTCGAGTAGGAATTCAGAGTTTACTCTATTGCCATTTCGTCATGTTTAGCCTTGAACGTGTCATCTGTTTTTGGTGCGCTTTCATTGCTCGTTGTAATTCACTGCTACATGTGATGTCAGACATGACCTTCACAACCCTCCCATCTTCACATCTTCACTCAAGACAACCTTCAACCAGGCGCGTAGCTAGAAATTTAGATAGGGGGGGAATAACAACCCAATCTCAGCCTTTAAATATATAATGCCTCTTGTTTTTAAATTATCATCCATAAAAAGTGCCTTTGTCTGGCGCTTCTTTTTCTGAATAATTATCTTCAGATTAAGCCGATGTATAGGAAGTCTGCTTTCACTGAATTGACAAATTTTAGAAGTTTGTTTTTAGTTAACTTCCAAGCTTCTACTTTAAATGAGAGCCACCTTTTGTTCGTATAACTTTCTTGCGAAAGCGCTTTTGAAAATCTCGATGAAATAAGTGCGAGATCTGCAGTATAGCTTTTTTAGCCAATATTGCAGTTGAGCAAGGAGTCATCGTGGCAGCCATTGTGATTAGGCTTTTTGCATTTACACGCTTCTAATGTACACCAACACACGTTCAAGCGAAGCCGAATAGCGACTTTGCTCTAAGAGACCCACTCCCGAAGTAGGTCTACAAAACTTGCGCGCATGTAAGACGTGGATCCTGGTCAATTCTTGAGTAACTGGTTGACGTCTGCAACTGATAAGGCTTACGCGTTTGAAAAATGTTTGGATTTCATGTCATTAAACGCTATGAAATGCGACTGCGGTAGAATATTTGTAGGCTACTTGCACTAAGCATTTTTCCCATAAACGATGAGGTCAGTGGTTCTCAAGCGGGTGCCACCTGGCTCACCAAGGGAGGAATTTTTAATTCCAGGGAGGAACTTCGTTTCAGGGAGGAATTGGGGAGGAAATGTTGTGGATGGAAAAGCCTTGTTTTTATTATTTGTTTATTTATTCAACACATAAAAACTGCACTACGAGGTTGGTTGAGAAGGGAATATGTACAGTACGCAAGGAAAAACTTTAATTGCAGTGACTGATGTTATAAGAGTCTGGTTCATAATCGTCTATTGCGTCTTCGCAGCAGGTAGTGTAAAATTTTTGCAATTATGTTTTGTGAGTTTGTTGGGGAAGAATTGACATTGTTTGGATTTGTAAAAGGGGAGTNTGAAAAAACTTTGAGAACCACTTGCTTAGGTATATACCTAGCTATTCAGAGATAACGATAAAATTCACAAATATCATAACAGGTTTTTTTAAGGTGTTTTAGGGACTCGAATCGGGTCCATAGATTTGAAAACTAGGTCCCTAGAATCAGCGAAAGTTATCATCGGGTCCCTAGAATCAGAGAAATCGGGTCCCTACAGGTCCATACAGGGTACCTAACGTTTTTCTTGAAAANAAAACTGATTATAAAACATTTTTTTGTAAATTGCGGAAAGTTATACATGCTCTCTAAACCAACGTGCATATATTTGACCAACTCAGTCCACGCAAAGTGTAAAAACGGTTGTGTATTTGCGAAAACCAAGCCACAATCGATTATCACCACTACTCTGCAATAAAGTTATGAAATACTTGTCGCCGCAGTTTAACACAACGGTTGGTTAGTTGATCTAGCCCAGTGGTTCCCAAATTATGGGTTGAAACCCAAACAAGGGTGGCGAAGGGTCAAAAATGGGTCGTGCCGAGGCGATCCGAAGCGGAACTATGTATTTTCATCGTCACCACTGCTTGTCTGTCTGCAGCGTAAATAATGAGAAAACAGTAGATGAGTGACATTAAAAACGACTTAGCAACTTACTGCCAAATATCGTACATACAATCATCATTTTTTCATACGTTGTTTGAAGTTTGAGACTTAAATCGCGAGGCGTTGATCCAACTCAGATTTGGGTCGCGCTCAAAAATGTTTGGGAGTCGCTGATCTAGCCATTCCAGTGTTAGAGGTTGAAGTCTTTGCAGTATTTAAATCCATGAGTGTTTAAATAACAAAATCCAATCGACTGGGAAATGTTTGATTTAGTTTCAATTAGGTCACATGCGTTTTATTGAGAAAACAGGTTGCAAGCTATCTATAACAAATGGCAGTGTCAATGCCCTCAACGCTTACAAAATAAAAAGCATCTTTCTACTTTCGTTAGGTTTTGCTGCTGACTCTTCGCGTTGCAACTGAATGCTATCAAATTTACTCTGGGATAGTGTGGAAATTAATATCACATAAAGTTGAAACACTTTCAGATTATGCACAGGTCCGATTCTGATTACTTGACAAAACTGTTTTTTCACTCGCCGGCAAGGTAATTGGAGATCATTGACGAAACCGTTCAGCCTCTACATAATTGGGATTGAACCGCCATAGCAGGTCTACATATTTAAATCATCATAAATAAATATAACAATGTCTATGGCCTAATTTCGTAATAAAAAAGACTTTGAAACTATATTGGAAGGCTTTAGCTTCAAGGCATATAAAACGTAGGCTATATCACCGTTATATTCACGCATTTAGTTTCAAAATTGCACAAAAACAAAAAAAATACGATGTTCCTTTAAGGCTACTGCTGATGCTGCAGACAAGGGTACGTTGTACAGTATTTGTAGGGATCCAGAGTTATCACAGAGGAATTTTGCGATGCTCTTGAAACGAAGTTTACATCACATCACCATTATGCAGGATACAGGAAGCTGGCGCACCACAAACAGCTGTGAAAAGGGTTCCGCCTTGTTTTACATTCGGTTAGTGATTGCAAGCGCGTATATACAAGTTTGTATTTCGTTTTCATCAACTTCCACACGGAGTTTCAAATTTAGGTAAAGTCCAGCCATGGCATGATTTCTCCAGCGTGTACACTATGCACAACGTTTGATTAAAACCATGGACAATTGACAAACCAGGTTCGACTCAAAGCTGAAGTAGGATAGGTTTTAGAGCAGTTTCGTTGATTTGCACTGACGCACTTCTTTGGTTTACACGTCAAAAGCTTGATTATTCTGAAAATTTTTAGTGCTACTTTCGGGATTGGGGGGGGGCATTGCTCCCATTGCCCACCCCTGGCTGTGCGCCTGCCTTGAACAGAAGGTCTACTGGAAGGGCTCGTTTCGTCTTTCTACCGTATTTCTTACCGGGAGTCATTTGTTGCAGTCAGACTGCATTGCGAAAAGGGCAAAGGTAGTCGCGTTGCCACGAGGACGGGGCTTTTGGGCGATAATCTCCCCGAACCAAGCTCCAAGCCCCCCATCATGAATTATGAAGCACTATAAATCAGTGGAGTTTTCATCAAATTTCAGAATGCAAGGCCCCCTGAACAAACGTAAAGCACCTCTATTGAAACTTTATGGCGACGGTTCTGGGGTGCAAGTCGAACAATCAACCTGTTCTGCGTCCGAAAGGCTTCAACTAACTCACCGTGAACTCGTTATTACTGTTTGTCTTATATACTGTAAGTAAGGTTTTCTAATCGCGATGCCCATCCATTGCACATTATGGCTCAGTGGTCCATGTTGCGCAAATCGCAATTATGACACTATTCCAAATTACCCAAATTTCAAAGACGTTGCTCTAAATTAATACATTTTGTAAAAAATAAATAAATGATCAAATACTGAGCATGTATTCCTGAAAAATCGCCCATTTGCAAGCTTTGGGGATGCAAATTGCATACCTATGTTATATTCGTATGCATGGAGTAGTAAACTGTACCTTAGCTAAGAGAATAAAAGTGCGATCAAAGGCAAAGTGTATGTCTCGGCCGCAGAACTTTCACATACTTGTGCTTCCTCCACCAGCTAAAGAACTGTTGGAAAGTCTTGGTTATACACCGTAGATGCAGAGCACGAGGGGCTACAACAAAGTTTTGGTCTGCTAAATATTTGTGCTAAAATGACAAATTCAAAAACATGGAATCGTACGAAAAGTCCCAAAACCTTTGGTAAAGCATTCAGCTATCGTGTGCTGGTTCTTCACAATTTCCTAAAATTTTGACGTAAGATGCACTGCAAATCTGCTGTGCTTTTGTGTGGTTTTCAGATGGGCACATAAAAGCACTAGTATACTTGAGATGAGGTTGTTATTTTTGCGATTTATTAGCTTGCAGTTCCTAAACGACCAAAGAACGGCAATTAACCCATCCCTCAGAAACATTATCATGAGTTTTAAACTGCGAATGTGCTGGTGAACTTGCGGTGCACTAATTGCTAATGCTTTGCGATAGAAAATATGACTTGAATAGTGGAAAAGACAAGAGAACAGAAGCATCTACTGATGGCAAAACGTCAGAGGACAAAACAAGCAAAAATGAAGCTGTTGATGCAAAATCAGGTACTTCGACCCTTGCTTGACTTGCAACACTTTTTCGAGTATCGCAAAAATATAAGCTGTGCAAAGAGATGTCAGACTATGTAACACTGGATGCGAGCGAATGTCACCTGCTAACTATTATACTAGAAAGTTTTATTCTCACTGACTTCGTATCCCGTAACGTGCTACTGTACACGAAATATTGACAAAGGCTGCTAGTTGTTGCTTTTTAATTGCATCAAGTGTTGCAGTTTGAAGAAGGATGGGCATTTGAAAAGGATGCACCAGTAAAATTTAAATGTGACTTGACATTAGATAAATCACTGCTAGAACAACGTTCTGGTGAAGTTCAGAATGAAAAAAACGAACCGCTGATAGTCCAAGAGAGCAAAGAACAGGGATCAGTGCGGTGGAAGACTTACCAGATATATATGAAGGCAATTGGCGGGTAAGAGACACAGTAGGAATTAACAAAACATTTCTTTTGGGCAAATGCAACATCCACATGTAAAATTTTCTTTTCCTCAAAAGCAACATCCACATTTTAATATCCTGTATGACTTGATTACACCTCCATTACTTCAGATGATACGGTCAAACAGCACCCGAAGTGAAGCCAGAAATGAGTGGTGAAATTCACGGAAATGATCCGTCTTGTCGAGCAATAGCGCGCAAAACAAATTAGAAAAATTACGTAATACCACGTGATAACTCAAGACAAAAAAAGGACTAAAATGCCAAAATGATTTCGTATTCGATTTTGTATAGACGTAGAGTTTTGTATAGTCACCTGAACATTTTTGTGTAGACGAAAAAACACCTGAAAATTTTTGTAGTGACGTAGACACACTTTTGTAGATGTGTAGCGCTGAAAAAAAGTCACGCAGAACATCTCCTTAATCTTACATATAAGGATATCAAGCTAACTAATTTTCTTCATGACAAATTCCAAGAGATGTGTTTGTTTTTGTGATGATTGCAGGTACATATTAAGCTTCCTGACATTTCTGGTATTCTTCGCTTATATCTTTGCAATAACTGCCACCAGTTTCTGGCTGACGTATTGGATCAATGAGGGGGGACAGGTAAGTGCTTCCTTGTTGTACGATTTGTGGTGTTTGAGGTTATGGAGAAGGTGTTAAACTTCTCAAATTAACTACCTCAAGTGTTTCTCAGATGAAAAGAGATCTTCGACATAATTCACAAAACTTTCTAATCTTGTTTTCTATTTATTTCTTCCATGTGCGATTTATGAAAACGCATGGTTAAGTGTGACAGCATAAGATTGTTAATTAATTTGATCATTGAAATCACCTCACGAAGTCAATGCTTTTCTGTGTACAGATGATAATAATATCCACCATCTCAAACCTCTAACTGCCATGATATTTATTGCAGATCACGTGCTCCAATGAAGCGAATTCATCAACACTTCCACAGTCTAAGTTTGCCAATTGCACAAAGGACCCCAATATTGTGACCAATCCGAGGACTAGTCTTTACCAGGCGAGCCCAAGTTGCTGAGCCCAAGCTTTTCAAGATGACATAACTTGAAAAGCTGAAATATTAACACGAAACGGAAACCCCGAAATGACATTTTCCAAAACCGTTTTTGAAGATGGCGTTCTTAACACATTTTGTTCCAATCAATCATTTGAGTTTCAGTGGCGGATCCAGAGGGGGCAGTTTGAGGGAATTGTTGGATGGTGCCTTTCGTATAGACAGGGCTGGGGAGCCATAGCGCCGGAACGGGGCGTTTTGCAAGGAGCCAGAGCTCAGATTCTAATTTAGGAACCGGAGCT
>JGI24159J19872_10002613_pt1 | contig 21661 bp, 18 predicted proteins | sample Ectturendosymbi4_FD_19872 | JGI IMG/M metagenome (IMG submission 19872) | reverse complement strand
CCACGTTGATAACGGACCCCTTCTTAATGTATATTGCAGTGTGGACGCTAAAAGTCCAAAGCATTTTGCCTAACACCCTTTGCCCCGTCCGGCCCTAAGTACGAACTGAGTCTGTTATGAATTTGGTGTATTATGTACTGGTCTGTTATGAACGTAGTCTGTTATGAATGGGTCTGTTATGAACGTGGTCTGTTTTGAGTGGTCTGTTATGAATGGTCTGTTTTGAACGGACACCGTCCCACACAAAGTACTGCTGCTCGCTTAAAGTCAAATGATTTGCCCCCCCGCAAAATTTTGGGCTGGCTACGTCCTGATCTAGCCGAAGCACTGTTGTGTCCGTGGCGCTCAGTCACCTACACTTGAAACGCGATTTTAACCGGAGTTAAATCTTTTTTAGATAACTCGACGCAACGCCGGCTTCTGAGGGTTGCAGTGCCCAAAGAAGCTCAGTTTTCACGCGACGGTTTTTGTGGGCGTGGTCAGTTGTCTTGATGCTTCAATCCTTCCCTGTTTAAGGTTCCTTCCGAACCAAGTGAGCTTCAGTCTCAGCAGCAACTGTTCCCCCCCACTCCTGCCATCCCATCTTCGTCACTACCAGTCAATGCTGATGCGTCATCGCAATTAAGTTCAGGCCTCAACGAGGCAAGCCACGGTCATTCCTGAACATCTCAATCGTAACTATGGCGACGTTCACCTCTAGAAAGTTTTTTTTTTACATTCGCACATTCGCCAGAACAACTCAACCATGATGATGATGCTGAGTCTTCCGACACGACCACCTTAACCTGCTGGTGTTTTGCTGTGCAGAGCGTTACCGTAGCAACCAAAGTGAGGTTTATTTGAACATAAACAAGCAACTAGCAGCCGGCAACGACAAATGTACAGTGGTTACTCAAGCAAGACAGCAACATGCTAAAAAAGACAACTAAGCAGCCGATTCACACAACTTTCTCGCTTACCCGCAAAGCACTGGACAAACTTGATTACGTCACATGTGGTCCAGTGAGAAATACACGGGTTGATATGTTGTTTTTTTACACAAATAAATGCTTCAATTTTCTCGTTCGGCCTGTTTGGAATCGAAACCAAAATTCGAGGATGTTATTTTTAAGTTTCGCGTATGAATTGTACAATTACCTAAAGCGGGAAGATTTTATACAAAACAACAAACATTTCGGTAAAAACGCTTTCTGAGGATCGCACTTTTTGAAGTTTTCATTGCAAAAAATTATATTTAGTTTTTTTTTTCAATATTGCTTCACCACAGCACTGTTCAAATAAACTCAAGTTGCTGATCCTGTAAAATTTACTTAAGATGTTTTGTGGACTACGAACAACACATCACAACTGAACGACGCAGCCAGGGATGTAGTGCTTAAAAGGTGTGGGAACGAACCCAAAAAAGTAGACATTTTGAAAAACGCATCAAAAAATGCAGCCATTTTCAAACAGCTTTGAATTATCCTTAAGGAAAACGTGAAAAAGATGTGGAAACACCCTTCCCACTACAGCCCTGGACGCAACACAAACTCACGAGACAAGTTTAAAGGAAAGAGAACTTCACGCTACGAAGCCAATGAGCAAAAAACTGGCAAGGTTTCCGTTGACCAGATCGGGTTATTTCGGACAAAATCGGGTTAATTCGGACCGAAGCGATGATTTCAATTAACGATTTTCAAACCAGACGCTACGTTTGAACCAAACAAGTTTAAAATGATTCATGCCGAACGCTTGGTCCCGATTATCAAAACAACGATTCAACTGATAAAAGATAAAAATGCCGAAAGGAAATCAGTCGCACATCTTCAAATTGAAAGAAAATTTGCAATTGCTTTTGTTTGTTGTTTTTTAAATATTCTTGGTTTTAGCTTTCAATCCAGATTGGACAAAGCAGAAGCAGAGTGTGTGACAGTGAGTTTCAAAGAGGACCAAAACGCCAAAACGTTGATTTGGTAAAATCTACAGATGACAATTATTATTTCTCAAACAGAAACAGGTTTCTCTTGTTCGGCATCCGAAGCACATCAACACTCATTCTAAAGACCTGCCCACACTTTGCAACCACGCGGTAGATAACAACGTTAAATCCCATTTTGGGTAAATTCAGCGACTAATCCTGATATTCTCGAGCAAGTTTCGTTCAACGGCCATTGCAGCTCGGATTGAAACGGATTTTCCGACAAAATAATGAGATGGTAAAGTTGTTCGAAATTTTAAAAATCACGAACAAACTATTCGGCAAAAAACAAAAAATATTCCGTTTCGGCGGCAAATCTTAATCTTGCGACTGATCTGAGGATGATCGACGCTGATAACAGTTTGTGCTGCGATCAAAACAATATTAATTATGACGCAACAACGCACCACCCGCCGTCAACAATGAACCAAGCAACTTTTGAAATTCAAATCCAAACAATTTACTTGAGTCTGCATTGTCCATTATTCGAGTTGAGATTTTCTTTTTAGTGGACAGCCACTATGTAGACTGATGCAAAGAGACTCAACAAGAAGCAAAACGCCAAAAATAATGGAACAACTTTTTGTTGTCTACTTGTCTTTGGCATTTTTACGTTTGCAAACCTGCTGCCAATTAGTTCAAATTTTTGTACAATTCAAAAATAATAAAATTATTTCCTATCAATGTTCTTTTTGAAATGCTAAAATTCTTTCCAATTAATGATCAAAATAATAGAATTAAATTTTATTATTCTTTCCTGTTGATGATTATAAAATTATTTCCTGTCAATGATCTTTTCAATATTATGAAATTATTTCCTATTAATGATCAAAATAATAGAATCTAATTTTTTTTATTTTCCTGCACATGATTATGAAAATTTTTCCTATTAGTGTTTTTTTCTCGTTGAAGTAAACAATGGAGCAAGCACTGAAGCAAAGCTGACACCGTATGGAGGGTGGAGTGAACTTGGATGCAAGACAAGAAGAGCAACCCTTGGAAAGCACAGCGTCGTCAATGGCAACAACTCAATCGCACCACGCACTGGCTCGATATATGACGTCAATAACTCTTGCCACCGACGTCACAATCACATTCTTCTAACGAATCGCACCAGTAGTATCAAAAAGCAGACGTCATCGCGATGACGTCAACCTGCGTTCAACGTGTAGCACAACTGCGTACGAAAAGGTTCAAAAGATCAAACGGAAACTAAACGTGTGCTAAACCTAGGGAAAGAACTGTTAAGTTGACAAGTGGTGGGCAGTTGACAAGTACTGGACGATATTTTGTACAGTTGGCAACGGGATGAACACAGCACCACAGTTTCAAAAGCAAGTCAAATATTCGGAAGAAGTTATTCTGGTCAATCACTGCAAGCTCCACATTGTTTGGTAATAATCGGTTTAACAAAGACGCCTTGATTGCCCGTGGCTCTTTCACGCCATCACCTGGCAAACAATGCAGTATTTTCGACGAGAACCAACCAGAGGCAAAATTCATTAAACCAGCGTCATAGATGGGAAATGGGGAGGCTCGAAATCGCTAAAAAAACTCGTTTCGTGTCTGGCAATGATACAAACAAGCGAACTTAAAACTAGGCCGAAATTTCTACAAAGTGCTAAAATTGTCACGTTTTTTGGTTAAACTGACAGACCCTGAAATTCAGGAGGATGAGACGGTTGCAAACGTACGCAGCGAGTTCAGCTCCGGATTCGAACCCGTTACCTGCTGATCGATAGTTTAATTTGTGGCTAGATCACGGCTCTGACAAGCAAAGTAAGACACGAACAAGCAGCCTTATGTACAAATGACAAGAATATCGAAAAATGTGACAAATGTTGAGGTCTCTACAAGCAGCAACATGCACATGTGTATAACTGGAACTGTAAACAACCTACAAAAAAGACACCTGATCCAAACGTACGAATGACAACACATCATTGACAGTGACATCTCCAATGACGTGGGTTACCCCCGGCTTGAATGAGCGCTAGCACCATGACGTTATCTTCACCAAAACTGACGTCAGCAATAAACGATGAAACCGGTCAAGCGAGACCAGCGTCCTTTGCCATCCCGTAGAAGATCCCCTTCGCTTTAAGCAAGTTGATTGGCGAGTCGAACTCGGCCACTTTGCCCGCGTCCAGAACGAGTACTCTGTAAACAATGCACGCGGTGAGTCTTGACAATGCACGAGTTGCTATGAGAGCTTTCACGGCGTGATATTTGTTTGACAGCAAACATTTCTTTCAATCAGACATCGCATGCCAGCACAAAGTAGAGCGGGAGACGACCATGCTTAGGCCGGGCTAGGCATTAGTCCACATGACATCTATCCGTATTTTTATGAACACCAATTTAGATGAGAGGCTGAGAGCAGTCAATGGTTTGAAGCGTGGACTGCAACGTCTCGGATAAAAAGATAAGCCAGGGGTGAGCAGGACCCTTCCAAGGGGTGAACAGGACCCAACCAGGGGGTGAGCCTCATCCACCCAGAAGGTGAACAGGACTAACCCGGGAGGTGACCAGGACCCACCTAGAGGGTAAACAGGACCAACCTAGGGGCTGAAATCAGGACCCACCCAGAGGGTGATCAGGAGCCACTCAATAGGATGAACAGGACCCAGATGGTGATAAAAGCTTTCTCCAAATAATACATATGCTCCGAATAAGAAAAAAATTTGTCACAATTTCGTGAGTTTCATGCACATTCAAGTCTTAACACGCATTCAGAAACCTCTGAGTCTCAACAAATCTCAGCTAAACACTGACAAGCACGCATCTACTCATCGCATATACAAGTGCAAGGCACGAGTCAGTATCCGGCAAAACGTAGACACCCACCTGGTGCTGTCCATGATTGTGTTGAGGCGATGGGCGATTGTGAAGGTTGTGCAGTCGGCAAACTGGGTGCGAATCGTTGCCTGGCAACAAACAACAAGGCAAAGTTCCGTCATAAAGGGAAACGGAGCTTTTGATTGGTTCGAGCTTTCTATGAGGTCTCTTAAAAAAACTAGCCTCAACCAAAAATCTAAACAGCAACTAAGCAAGCATTCTGTGGAAGTGCTTTAACACCTGGGGTTCCGTCCTATCACACGAGTTGATAATCCACGGTCCGCGTCCCTTCANAAACTGCAAGTAACTGTACGGCCTGCCTNGTGGCATTACATTTTATGAACCTGCCCTCCTTGCAATTTTTNTATTGCACACTCATGACGAACTACTTATGAGGAACCGTNCTTTGCTGTAAATGTACTGTATATCGTGTTTTGGGTTTTGGTTATGAACTGTGAAAATTANGAGTTAATCCACTTGAAATTCCATAAATTCACAAGTTTTGTCAACATCATCAACAGCAAATGGACGGAATTATTGGTAGAAAATCAGCACGACCCGTCATACCTTGCAGAGTTTGTTTTGGCCCGTGACTACGGAAAGGTTGACGCCCCTGTTCAATAACCATGCAGCAAACAACACTTTCTCGGTGCAAGCAGCGACTTACTTGAATGAGGTCGTCAGTCTCAAGGTCGACCGCTGCTGTGGCTTCATCAAGGACAAGGATCTTTGAGTTTCTCAGCAAGGCTCGGGCGAGACAGACAAGCTGGCGTTGCCCCACACTGCGAAGTGGAAAGAGGGGGGGAGGTTGTAGCTGGCGTTAGGGGGAGCATTGCGGAATCGAAACGTCATTAACATCGTCACAGTTCATTGCGTCATGTTTGGCGTGATAGTCGGGGAAGTAAGTTAAGGTTTTTCAACATTGCTTGCGAAAGCAAACTCAGGAGCTAATTGCAAACCACGCGGTCAAGCACTTGTTCACAAATAACACCAAACCGGATTATGGATGTCCGCACCTGGTTTCCAAACTTTCATCCCCCCGACGAGCTGTAACATTGTTAAATGCAGATGAAACTATGGATATACGGCAAAGTCTAGCTTAAAATACGAATCAACCGATTGCTTAATCTTTTTCAGTGCACCATTTGTTGACGTCACCACATTGAGTAGTTTGATGACGTCTGATGACGCCAGCAACATAACAATGTCCAGGAACTGATTCGAAACACGTTCTGACAAGGATGAAATAATACCAGCGATACCAGATGGTTATTTTCCAAGTCCTATTCAAATCAACATGAACTACGAATTTCACTTAAAAGTTTTTATAGGAAGATTATTATTATCGGATANCTTAAATTTTACGAATTTCACTCAAAGTTTTTANAGGAAGATTATTATTATCGGATACCTTAAATTTTCCCCCCCTTCCGATACTTCATGCTCGAGCTTGGCGGGGAGGGACATGACGTAGTTCCTCAGGTGGGAATGCTCGAGAGCATTCCATAGTTCGTCGTCGCTGTATGCGTCAAACGGATCCAAGTTCATGCGGAGCGATCCGGAGAAGAGAACCGGATCCTGGGGAGGAGAAGCGAAGATTATTCGGTAACGCGATCTGACCGCGCGTCGTTTGTTGCGTAACAAACGCACGAAGTTTTTAAGCTTACAATCCATTAAAGAACAACTACAACCAAGCATGCGGATTGCAAGGGCTCTGATTGGTTGATCCCGTGAATCGGACACTGCGTCACAATCCACTTCACCACGCCTTTTCTAAAAACTCTGGAAACAAAAATGCCACACGATATTTTTATGCATTTTGAAAAAAAATGGAAGAAAGCCCAAAAGCATAAAATTGAAAGTGCGATAAAAAAAACTTCAAAAGCAAATAATTTCAAAGCATCCATTCTCATCCGGGAGTGTCTGCCACCAACTGGTCTAAACCAGTTTCAAGCTTTAGGAGCAGTTCTGGAGAACAACAGACCTGTGGGATGACGGACAACTTCGACCTGAGGTCCTGGAGGCCAAGTTTGGAAATGTTCTGGCCGTCGATGGTTATCGAACCGTCCGCAGCTTCAATGATGCGGAACAGGGCGAGGGTCAGGGACGACTTCCCGGCCCCAGTTCGGCCAACGATCCCCACCTGCACAAGGAGTAGTGAGTTAAGCTGTGCCAGCACGACCCACCTTTGTACTTGACCACCCGTCGCCAGTGATTGGGCGTAATGTGGGTGTGGTGATCAACGCGCGTCTTGATTGGCTGAAATGCTTGTTACCTCACAACACAGGCGTGCGTCATAGTCCGTTGTTGCGTCACAAATGGCTGATAGTAAATCGCCGAACCTCGTAGAGCAGGGGTTCTTAAACGTTTGATGTTATGGAGCCCATGAAGAGATTGACCATGATTTANGGAGCCCCACAACAAATGTTATTAACGCCGTTATTGCTTCTTTGGACAGTCGCAAAATTAGCCAAGTCAATATTTTAATAAGTAAAACGAGGTTTCTCTCGCGGAGGCCTGGGGCTCTTTACGGAGCACTTTGAGAACTTATGGCGTAGAGAACAGTTGTAATCATGCAGGTGTGATGTGCAAGATGTCTATAACAGATGGTATTCAGCTGCTGTGTGGAAGAATCAAGCATCGTAAGGTTTTCTTTAGTTACTGAGGTTAAGTATAGCTTTTCATGAAGGGTTCATTAATTAAGTCAAATATGGAAGCTACCTATGCATCCAAATTAAATCTACACAAATTGATTTATTATGTAACGTCTTCACTCCCACACGCAACGCGCTAGACTTAAACATGCATCGCAGTAACAAGGGACACAAGGACATGAAAAAGCATNAAGATATATACGTGGCAGCAGTAGGTATGTATAAGTTTGATGNCGTTAATGCATTTACTTTGGTGAAACACAAGCATAAAGCGCACACACATGGATGACGCCATCGTGATTATTGTAATGTTGTACTGCGATGACTTCCAAATGCATCGATTTGTAGATTTGCGCATTACACAAGATCCCAACAAACAATCATGCTGCATCTGGCGCAGAATTGTTTCAACTGTTGTAGTGATGAGGTCTCGTGAGTGTTGTTTTCACGTGATCCGGCGTCCACCAATGCAAAGACAGGAAATGCTTATCGTGAAAAACGTGATTCAGACGTCATCACGCATGAAAGGTAAACGTCACTCCAATAAAAGATTATTTATTGTTTAAAAGGAAGTTAAATACGATCGAAAACAGCCGCAACACAAGACCTACCTTCTCACCGCCCTTGATATCAACCGAAATGTTATTAACAACGAGGTCAAGTTCGGCTCTGTATCTTGTGCTGTACTGCTCGAACATGATCCTCCCATGAGTGGGCCAACCTTCTGGGGGACGCTGGTCGTCGACGACCAAAGGAGCCTACATGCACCAGACAAGTCGGCGACATTGCATCGAACCGCTTTAAAACGTTTAGTAAACGACCCAAACGCGTGAAATTGGTGATGAAGCAAAATATTACGATCTAAAAGTTTTGGAAAATGCGTTTCTGAAAAGAAACTTCAAAAATTATAACGAGCTCTTCTGAAAAAGATCCCATAAAACAGGGGTGGGGAACGTATTTACCATCGCGGGCCGCATGCACTGGGCATTATCGCTGCCGGGCAGCAAAATCAATCAATTTTATCCTAAAATTCTACCTTCACCTAAATACGAGGAAGAGTGACACCTCTTGAGTTGCTATCTGAGTACCTGCTTATCATGGAGCTTCGTTCTGACGCGATGTTGTACTCTAATTTGGGCAACGAAAATACTGATGCGGGCCATATCAAATGTTCACGCGGGCTGCAGATTCCCCGCCCCTGTCATATAACATGCATGCCACATCTGGCATCGTAACAACAGTCACTATTCTCGCACTTATTTGTTTAGGTGATGTGCAAACGCTTGTTCCGGCCATTCTCTTTGCAGGAACTTGCTTTAAACACACGAAGTGTGGTTGAACCAAGGGACATAGATGTCTGCCTGATTTCTTTAAGTATTATTCGTTTTTCTGCGCCAAAGGTTTACCTAGAAGTGGCGGGAAGGACACGTGTGACAGCAATGAACGATTTTTATGGCTGCTGCAAGTAAATGTTAGTAAAATCTGTTCAAAAAAATTTTGTACCATTTTAAACTTTTGCACTACTTTTGAAATTCAGTTAAGGGGACGTGAATTGTACAAAAAAAATGCAACTCTACTATTTTATCCAAATGCAAATCCATTTCAACAAAAAAGCAGAAAAACTATACGACGCGCTTACTTTACGAACAACAATGTACAAACCTCCTGCTGGATCTCAGTGTACTCCTGCACCCTCTCCACCGCCACTATGTTTGTTTCCAGTTCACTGGATTGCCGGACCATCCAGTTCAGAGTTTGTGTGATCTGAATCAAAACCGCTTATGACGAAATAGTGGTGATTATTACGTACAACAGTTTTTCCTAGAAATACCGCAGAACCAATGGCTCGAATCGTATAAGAACTTGGCCCAAGGTCTGTTAATGCGGCCAAAAACGAACTCACAGCAAAAAACAACATTGCAAAGATATGATGTGGAAGCGTTGAATCTCGGCAGGTGATAAGATAATTGTACTTATTGAAGAAAACTTGGAGTAATTCCTGTCACTTTATATCAAATTTACATGCAACAAGCAACTGAAAAACAAAATGGCCGTATGTAAAGCAAACACAAGCAAATCCTCTGCTAATTCATAGCTGCGGATTTCTCATATTTTTTAAATGGGAAACGGAACACAGCAGCAGTCATCTTTGGTTTTGACTTATTCTGTTACGAATAACCACACGAACGTCATTCATCGCAAACATAAAGAAAAGACGAAAGAAGTGAAGCGCCACCTGCATCGCATATGAGACGGACAATCCGACAATCCCCGCATCGATCCAACCTTTGCCTGCGACGGCGAATATGGCGGCGAACAAGATCAAAGTGTTGCCGACGAACTCCAGACGAAACGCCAACCATCTGCGGATAGCCAGAGCCAGTGTTGATTGGCGGGAAAAACAGGAAGAAGCGACCGCAAAGAGAAGAGCGTTGAACGCGTGCAGTGGTCGAATGACCATCACCTGTTCGACACGATGTTAGGATAGTAGGACATCTGGTTGGTGTCCACCCTGGACTCGTTTTGCTTTATGAAGCTCGTCTGCAGGCCGTAGGCGCGAATGCTGCTTGCGCCTGCAGCAAGGCAAATGTTAGGAACAGCAACAGTTGTAACATGACCAGGATTTTGGTCAAGCAAACTTTGACCGGCCGGAGTGCTCTTCACACAAGTCTTAGACAGAACAAACAGCATGAACAATATTCAACGAATGATCAGCTGCGTTGCTAACAGGAATACATCTCTCTATGACATCACAAGGTGGGGTGCTGCGTCCAATCAGTTATATGCTCTACTTTTATTGACACGATCGAGCTTTGGCTAAGTGCTGCCTGAGTCATGTCAACATATCTATCGTATTCATTCGATTGTTAGCCGTCCTTGAATTGTAAGGCGCTCTTGATAATAAGCCGCAGGAAATTGTGTTAAAAAACTAATGTAAGCTGCATTTGAGCAGAGGCTACCTGCGCCTCTGAGATACTTTCGCGTACTAGCACGTTTCGCGTTTATTCTTAATCCTGGTAATGATACCTTATCACTATAACTGCCTTCTGTGAAACATAATTCCTCCTATGACGGTATGTACGTATACATATTTGTGAAAAAAACGAAATGTGTGCAAAACATAATTCGTAAAATTTCCCAAAACTAACATCATTCTTCGCTGATAGTTCATTCGTGGCAAGTAGTTAATGTATAAAAACACTTCTTTCACGAATAATTCTGTCACGTAGGTGATAAAAAACAATCCACGACACTTCTTTTGCATTGTCTGATCAATAAATGCATAACAAACATTTTGACTCCACGCTCTGAGAAGAAATCGAACAAACTTCTAGAAACCAAGCAACAAAAGATTTGAAACTCCGCCATCGATCATACCAGTGACTGTCTCGCCGAAGTGGGAGTAGATCGGGGACCGACTGATCGATTCCAGTCGCTTCAGCTGGCGCGACGTTCGAATGTAGAAGCGCTGTGGCGTAACATAACACATCATTAGTGCGTAAAACAACACGTGATTATTGCGTAACACAACATTTCATTATCAGGCAACACAAATCAATGTCAGAAGCAATTCACAACTACTTCAAAGTCGTTAAAACACGTTTACACAAAANTAGAAAATAACAGAAAATTGTTTCGAATCAAGCCGGGCATCAAGTTTTTATTTGTCACTCTGAAGGTCATGGATAAGGAAGTCTCGTGGATGACACTTCAACCTGTTACTGCTGGACTCCCTACCTGCGCTCCTCACCAGTAAAACTGAAACTAAACGCAGGTAAAAAACATGATACTTGTATCATGATTTAATGACGGAGCTGTTGAAGAGAAGATGTGTTTTCGCAGAACTTCTACCACTAGGAAGAACTACAACCGTCAGCACCACAATGTTCCTACTGCATGCTCGCTTAATCAAGCTAAACTGTTTCCTGGACACGCCAAACAAAACGCAACCAACCAAAACAAACAGCGGCGCACGCGACAGTGTGCAACATACTTGTGACGTCACCAACAGCATTGTTCATTTTGGAAAAAAACAAACGAAAAGAAACCGTTGCATAAGAAATCACGGCAAGCACTTGAACAACCGTGGAGCAGGATGCCAACCGAACAGTCGTTGTCACGTGTTGTGCAAATAATTCGAAGGCAAGTTGTGTCAGTTACGTCTGACCAGTTGTCTAAGAATGTCTGCTGGAAAGGAGCATCACTTTTGTTTGATTGCTAATCTCCACCCCCCTTACATTCCCGGGTACGCTTTACTTCGCTGGGTTGAAAAAGAATCAAGATACCCCGATTCAGTCACTCCCTCTGAACAATTCCCTGAAAGCCCAAAAGCAAGCTTGTTCAACATAAGCAAACGCGGGAAGCTCAGGCTCGTATCATTCACACAGCAGAGCAACAGACCGACAAGGGATTTCGTTTATTAGCGATAACACGAAAGCGGGGAAAGAATAAACTGAGTGCAGTGGTTGTGACTTGCTCTGCAGCGCAATCTGCAAAAGAACAACAAAACCCTGTTGAGAAGAACAGCATTGCTGGTGGTGGTGTGTTGCGCCCAGGGGCGTAACAAGGGGGGACGGGGGGCACAATACCCTGGGCGACGAATCGCGGGGCCGAAAAGTCCCAACGATGTCGCAAGTACTTTCTTCAATGCAGTACATTTGCTTCCAAAAGACCTCAGCTTCGAACATGGGGGGGGGTGCCAAAATTGTTTCTTGACCCTGGCGACATCTAACCTCGTCACGCCCCTGCTGACATCAACCGAACATTCACAGGGAAGTTGTTTCGAAAATTCAAAAACAAAACCGTGCATGCTTTAAATAATATCAATACAAAGTTAACAAAAAACAAAGAAAATTTTAAAATCACAAGAAAATGTCTTGAAACAAAACAAAGCGAGAGGTTCAGTGAAAAATGAAATCAAGCAATTATATGAAATCGCGACATGCGGAATGCAAGGATTATCACAACGCAAACAGATTAGTCTTTTCTCAACAACTCGGCTACGCTAAGATCAACAATTCTGTAGCATTTGCACCTCTTCACGTGAATGAGAGTCATGGGCGAGACAGAAACACATCTTCTCAGTGAAGCTTCAAAGCTCACGCCTCAGATATGGATGATACCAAACAACATCTTTTAAACATGTATGAATGACCGCTACCACAAACACTTGCATAATCAAACAAAATAAATTCAAATCATTACAGTCACGCAACTAATCAAATCACTCGTAGTAGTACGAATTGATGCATAATTCGGAAACGTGTTTGTCTCTGAACGATAGACTTTTCAAAGTCCACTCTCAGACTTATAGCTCAACGTAATCCAACTTAAACGCGGACACACAAACACAGATTTTCTATTCGGGATTGCGAACCGTAGTTGGTGCGTTATACATTGAATACACGCCGCGGCAATTTCAACAGTTTGTGATAAAACATAGTTTTAAGGAAAATCGGAGTTAAAGTGATCAAGCAATGTCCAAAGCGTCCAGAACAAAATTGTAAGAGCTCGGTCAAAATACAAATGCAAGCATGCACGAAAATCAAGCCATGGCTGGTAATTGCTGGCATGCAAATTAAAAGCAGAAATAGACACTGAAAAAACAAACCACTAAAATTTTCAGTGAATTCAAGTAAAGAGGTGCGCACAGTAACAGTGACCCGACGATGGATCGCGACAGGGTTTTTCCCCAACAAGAAACTTTTCTCACTGAAGCTTTGATTTTGTGGAAAAGAAACATGAACTTGCAAAAAAACATTCCCAATCTAGTTAAATAACATTTCATTCAAAAAAGGACAAGAAGGTCCAAACAACACTATTAACTGCATTGTGCTCCAACATGGTCAACTCGCACGTTGACACACCTCCCGAACACACAACACGGTCAGCTTGTACCTTAGCACAACTCCCAATAAATAACACGGTTAACTCGCACGTTGACACACCTCCCGAACACACAACACGGTCAGCTTGTACGTTGGCACAACTCCCAACAAATAACACGGTTAACTCGCACGTTGACACACCTCCCGAACACACAACACGGTCAGCTCCTACGGTAGCACAACTCCCAAACACACAAAACGTTCAACGTGTACATTGTAGCACACTTAAAGCACACACAACACAATCGGCTTGCACACTTGAAGCACCCGCAACACAATCAACTTGCACAATTGAAGCACACACAACAAAATCAGCTTGTGCATTGACACATCTTCAGCACACAACATGGTCAGCTTGCACGTCGCCAAACCTCGCACTCACACACTCCATTCCGCGTTCACATCACGTACATTGGATTGTGACAATTCACGGCCATCTTTCAAAAACATGCCTGCTCATCATGGCGACGTTAAAATCTCAGAGCGTTACTTTCACACGAATCAGGTTTCAAAGACACTTGCAGCAGTACTCGGACGGATCTTCAAATCCACAGCTACCACTATTCATTACCTGCCACTATCACCAACTCTACCAATGTGTTATCAGTGGATGTGTGCGTCAACTCCGTGACAGCGTTGCGGGTTTGATTTTTGGTGAACGTTTGAAAGGGAATAATATACTTCACAACTTTTATATTACACAAGTGCCAGTTTCGCAAAACCAGCAGCAAGCAGAAGTTGATCTTCGCCCTCTCACGACCTTACTTAAAAAACTGTCGTTAAACGGGGTGCTGTCAAAATTACTATCTTGCTGTATAGATTGCAGAACTGAGCGAACACTGAAAGAGAGCTGAACGCACGAATGCAGACAGTTCAATGGATGGCAAATCATTGCAGCCTACCATGTCGGTCAACCAAAAGCAGCGAGCTAGGAGTTATTTCCAAAACACTTTTTCCGCAAAGTTTTCAAAGCACTGCGCATTCAAAGGATGCAGGGTTCCATCGTCCTTCAAGAACACACTGATGTTCTCATTATATAGCTGTCCTGACAACAGAGCTACTGAAAACGAACAATTGTAAAAGTAGCCTGACAACCGCCAAAATTATCCTTGGCAACCACCAAAATTATCCTGAAAACCGTCAAAAATATGCAGGCACCGATGCAATCGCATTTGAAAATTTGGCGTCATCTTGTAATAATTACATGTCTTCTTGTCTGCGTGCAGTCGCATGTATATCTACACACAATGTTAGATACACTGTTGTTAGCAGCGTTTTTGATTGCAACTACACTGAACTGCAAGATTCGCTGTAATCATGCACACCCCGGATATTACTCGTGCGAGATGCGAGGATTAACTCGCCACCTGCATCAGCCTACTGTGAACAATGAACTTGTTACAACCGTTAGAAAATTACTTTCTATTATCATTATTCACTCACCTGCACGAAGTAATACAAAGTGACAATCGGACACAGTGATATGAGGAAAAGAGGAGTTGCATAGGAGATGATAAACAACGTTCCCAATACACGAAAGAGACATCCGAGAAACATGTTCACAGTTCTGTAATGTTTAACAGATATATTGATGCGGCGATGCGAGACAACAAGCGAGGATAAACGTGCCTTTTCACTGCGTGAACGAAATGTCAACCATTTGCGAAGGAGATGCGACTGGAAGTGTTACGGCCGCAAAGGCTATTCGCCGAATGAGGTCGAAACATGACAATACGCTGGTCATGTGACGTGCACCGTTAGGATGCCGGCATAATTTACCAATTACGCCCCACATTAAATAAAAACAAAGCTTTGAAATCAACTGAAAGTAATGGGGAAGCACAGCGCGGAGATCTTCATTTCTTGCGCTTGACGATTTCGTATTGTTACGTACAATGCAAGTAAATCACGGCACAAACGTTTCAAGAAGCACCTGATCAGTATGTTGTCCATGACGTCGACATCTTTGCTGCATCTGTTGATGACCCTCCCCACAGGCGTCTGGTCAAAGAACGACATCGGAGCTCTGAGCATGTTCCTGAGCATGCGCTCGTGGAGGATCCGCGACGCTTTCAAACCAGCCACGAACAGCATGATGCCTTCAGCAAGTACTAGCGCGCCTGTGAGGGGTAGAGCGTAGGGGAGTTAGCTGTTTGAGCCACAGCGTGCTGGGCACGGACTGCTCCCCTTTTCCCAACTAAACCAAACTGAAGCAGGTTTTGAAATGGAAATCGGGAAGCGGGTTTGAAGGAACTTTTAGTCGCGAACTTTTTGCGATTGTACAAAAAAAGTTTTAAGAGACCATCAAAGAGATTAAACTGTTACAGACTTTGTACAAAGAACCATTTGAAATGATGTGAAAGAACAAGTTGAAATAACTTTCAACAACAATTTGAAAGAATGTGAGAAGAAGAAACAAGTGAGATGTGAGAAGAAGAAACATGTGAAAAAGTGAGAAGAAAGAAACAAGTGTGAGAAGAAAGAAATAAGTGAAAAAGGAAACAAGTGAGACGTAATGTGTCTCAAACCTTGGGAAAAGAAACAAAACGTTGAGAACGTACAACACCAAGGCTGGCGAAGAATACAGCCTGCCAAAGTCACATTTCAAAAAGATACCGCAATATCTTGGAGCATAAAAAGCGCAGACTAATGCATCTCAAAGAAAAGAAAGCGCACACCAACAAAACAAGTCTTATGGAAAGTAAAGGACACACCAACACACCATGGGAAAGCGAAACTGCAGAGCAACGCATCTTGCAGAAGACCAAGTCCACATCAACACATTTTTGGGAGGTGAAAGTGCAGAATAACACATCTAGGGGAAAAGCGTAGACCAGCGCACACCAACAGAAGAGAAAGCGCATACCAACACGTCTTGGAGAATATAAAGCGCAGATAACACACCTCGGAGAAAAGAAATTGCAGACCAAGACATTTCGGAGAAAAAGCACACATCAACAGATCTTGAAGAAAAAAAGCACATCAACACGTCTTGGTGAATATAAAGCGCAGACAACACACCAACTCGGAGAAGACAAATTCCAGACCAACACATTTCGGAGAAAAACCACACATCAACACATCTTGGAGAAGAAAAAAGCACACCAACACGTCTTGGTGAATATAAATCGCAGACCAAAACAGCAGACCGACATATTTCTGAGAAGAGAAAACACAGACCAACACATTTTGGAGGAGATAAAGTGCACACCAACACATCTAAAAGAGAAAGCGCACACCAATACATGAATGTTTCGCTCATCAATTTGACGATGAGCTCAAGCGAGACTTTCGAAAGAGGATGAGAGCAACGAAGCCACACTTGGCCTTTCAACACTCCAAGAAAAAGTAACATTGAAGTAGCAAGCTGCACGTGATATGCTGTCATGGAAACAGTAAGCTACAGGTGATAAACTGTCATAGAAACAGCAAATTGCACGTGATTGGATGTCATAGAAACAGCAAATTGCACGTGATTAGATGTCATGGAAACAGCAAGCTGCACGTGACATGAGTTCGCCAACTTCCCCATCGGCAACCCTGTTGCGACGTGATTGCAGGTCATGAAATTAAACACTGCGTCGATCACTGAGGGCGAAGCAGGAGCCCAACTCTTGAAATTGCCATGTGCAGGCTCCAATTCTTGGCAGAAAGTTATTCCTGCATAGACGACTTGCTAAGTATCATCATTGCTCACAAGTCCATTCCTGCTACTGCCGAAAACCTAGGTTCCATAGCCATTTGTTTGGCAACTGTTTTCCGAAACAATTTTCCGTCTATGGCGAAACAATTAACCTGTATGAAGTAATAAACGACAGCAACGGGGATGACCACTGTGACGAACAAAGGGGTGCTGTACACAATCACCGCTGTAGTTCCAATGGTCTTGAAAAACGTCTTCAGAAAAAGAGTGATGGAACGTGGGATGACCTCATCAATAAGGTATATTTCTTTGCTGTGATATCACAATGACGTGTTCAAAAAATTCGTAACTGTATTTCAAACTTGTCGGTGACAAAAAACACATGGTGCAGAAAAGGTAGATTGACAATAAACCAGCAAAATAATTTCAGTTAAGCATTAAACCATGCAGTGCATTGAATGTCCGAACAGTGATTATTCTCAATCAAAAAATCACGAAGTGCATCAACACCACAGCAAGTAGACTTTCTTGAATTAGAGCAAACTTCGACTCAACAACTCAGGGGGTGTTGCAATAAAGCAGCAGGGTTGGTGCAGTTGAAAGCTTTGAAGCATCGCCAGCTCACGTAGACTTGGCAGACTCACCAACCAACCTACATCACAAGCTCTGCAGGTCTACGTCTGTCTGTAAATCTCTGTTGCAACGAGAATAGGTTTCGGGGCTGAGAGTTTGATTTGGCGGATATTGACATTTCAGTATATCTGTGATTACATGAGTTCGACTTTTATTTAAAGCTGATCTAGGAATGCTTTTGAAATAGACGACTATGTGATTTTCTTTCAACAAATAAACATCCTAATGGACCACAACTGATTCCAGCAACAAGACATTGCAGCTTACCTGCCGTTGTTGTTGGTGGTTTAAACCAGAGGTTTCGGAGTCGGAGGTTTTTGGGTGGAATCGGAGACGCATTTCTAACACTGGGTGCCGGAGTCGGGAGCCGGAAATTTGGAAAGGTCAGATTTGTTTGGAGTCGGACACTTTACCTCCGCCTCCGCAGCCCTGGCTTAAACATGCGCTTAACTGAAAGTTTAGCTGAAAAACCTAGTATGTTACCGTGTTTGTTGGTTTCAAATCATAACAAGTCGATGCAGTATCGACCATAGAACAACTTTTATGAACAATTATCTGCTTTCAACACTTAGTCACAATGGCTCTGCACAGATGATCCCAGCAACAGATCCCTCACGCTAGGCCCTCCATTTCAAACAGGCAAGATATTTCGTTGACGCATGTTTGGGACACAACTTAGTTTAGTGAACCATCTTTCAACGAAAACTCAGCAACCTTGTTGCATACCAAAAATTCAAGAAAACCTGCAGTTAGCCTCAAACATCTTCAGCCAGCTGAGCTGACAGGAGGTAATGCTGGAACTAAATCCTCGCCTCTTATTCCATGACCTCCGATATACGGGTTTAATTCATTTTGCGTTTATCCTCAAAAACGAACTCGCAAACTTATTTGAACGGTCGTGTGTGAGTCTGGAGTAAAGCAACGACTCTTGGGAGCAAATAAAAAGTACCCCGCGTTTTGGATACAAAACCCGCTGATGGAAACAATTTTCTGTCTTTCGGCACAAAGCTATTAACCTGCACGAAGTAATAGAGGATGGCTACAGGGACGAAGACAGTGATGAAGAGGGGGGTGCTGTATACGATCACCGCTACCGTTCCAACAGTGTTGAAAAAGGTCCCCAGGAAGCCGCTCACCGACCTTGGGACGACCTCGTCCAGGAGGTAGACATCCTTGCTGTGACGTCACAATGGCATGATTTGAAAATCAAGAGCACTGCTATCAATTGCCCTCAAAAGTCTATAAGCTTGCTTTGGTTGACAATTATGGCAAGCTGAAAATCGCGATTTCATAAAACATATCAACAACAAAAACGCTGCACCAAGAAACCAAAATTACATGCAATACCGTGAAATTGATCAGCTCTTTCGTGCGACAGGTCATTATGATAAAAGAACGGAATTAACAACACGAGCAAAATTTTAAATGTCAAATAAGCCGGAAACACGCCTTCCGTATATTCCACTTTATTTTAGGTTTTCACTTATTTTCAAAATCACCCCACAGTGAATGTTACTGGCGTTTGGGCATCCCATCAAAAGATGCGGATATTGTACTTCCAACATCTTCACACATATGTTGAAGGGTCAAGTACACAGAGGATTGTTATGAGAAGCAAAGTTCAAGAAATTACAAAAACGTTTGCGTTTATATGAGAAAGTTGGAAGTCTGTCAAACAAGCATTACAGCAGGTTTGATCTTCGAAGAAGCGGAAGGTTTAAATGTTGCTGTGCACAAGTTACAGGAAAATAAAGGCATTGCCCTGAGAATTATTAAAGAAACCAGTTGCAAGGCAAGAATTTTTCAGAGTTACCATAGGTTGATGATCAGAACAGCTCAAGGTTAGCTTTTCAGAAAGTAACGTTTAAATCAGAATTCAGAAACTTTGTTAACTTCAAGCAAACTCACATTTGCACCAAGTCTGGCCTTGGCTCCATGAGGAGTTACTCTATGACTTCACAATCACCGAAACGGTGTTGCGAGTTTCAAATGTCAAACTTACAGAGTAGTTCTCAACGAACATGCAAAGGGTTCATTGCGAAATCCTGAGCAGCAGAGTGAAGCAAATTACTCGTTTGTTAGTTGTTCGAACAGCTACTGAACCTGAATCGGTTAATAATCCTCCCCAGGGGGGTAACGTCAAAGAAGGAGGTGGGGGCGCGGAATACGCAGACCAGCATTTCCGACTGCAACAGGGCGGCCGCCGCCACTGAGCCGTAGGTCATCAGGAAGGAGGACAGCAGGACAAAGGCCGCTGGACAAGAAATCGCCCATTTTTGGACGCGCTCGTCGTGGAAAAACAAAACACTAATAAAAGCACTGCATGAAAAACAAAAATTAATCTGATCAACAAATGCATCTAAAGCAAACCAAGGCAGATACGAATGAGCAGAACAAATGAACACATTTGCACACGCCACAACACACAACACACTCACACATACGATCTATCGTAAAAGACAAAACATCAGTCTGGTAGTTTGAAGATGGCATTATTATCTGCCTCGTGCTGTACACAATAAAAAGAAGAAGATACCAACCCTGCATTAAACCGAGAGATCCATACACGGCCAATCTGACCTCGGTTCCATTCTTGGTCCCATCAGGGTTGGCAGGGTCATTGGTCCACTCTGATGAAATCAAACAAGAGAATACAAGATGCAGAGCGATGTGAGGATAAAAAAGTGAAAGAAAAAATCCGGCGTGAAACAGGGAGAGGTGGAACCAGGGCTATGAGGCCGGAACTCAATTTTCGGCCTCCGACTCCGGGCATCTAAGTTTTTTGGCTCCGTCTTCAACCTCGAAAATTTATTGGTTCCGACCCGGAATGATTTGTTGCATTGAAATAAAACAAGATTCTACTCGCTTGCGCCAAAAGCTATTCATTTTGAACGAGAACCCAAATTTCCTCAGGCCCCGGCTCCACCAGCTACAAGTTTTCGGGTCCGGCTCCACAGCCCAGAATGGAACCAGCAAGAGCACCAAACAATTACGTTTGCTTCGAAGCGGTCGTAAAGACACATAAATAAACGCAGGTTTTNAACCAGAACCAAGATGGACGAGTCTGTAGCGCATAAGTCGGGCGTGGTTAAAGTAACCGGAAGAACTACTGCAAAAGAACGTTACATCGTCGCGCAACACAGTGAGTTGCACAGCACAAGACACACAGCAACATACTGAGTTGCACAGAGCAAGACACACAGCAGCACACTGAGTTGCACAGAGCAAACTGCCAGCAGTGTACTGACCCGACAACCAAATGCTTGAGTAGATTTGGGCGGCGTTTTGCAGGATGAAAAAGAGGCAGACGACGAAGGACAAGAAGAAGCCGATGGCTCGCATGTATGAGACGAAGATGGACAGCTTGACCTGGAAAAGCGCCCGGAAGCTCAATGTCCGTTCGTTCAAATGTCTACTATCACACAACAATGAAGCATTGTCATGTTGCGTCATACAGAGGCGCTGGAAAAGCGGTGAGGTAGGGGGGAGGAAAAAGGCTAAGGGCAATGGAAACTTATAAAAAAACAAAAAATTGCTACCAATTACCGGTATGCTTGTTTTTATTTAGCAAAAATTTTAACCTCAAAAATAATAACAGAAATTATAGAAAATCATTCTGAATTTTCTGGGTGCCCGAATCGCTGCAATAAATTTGTCTCAATTGGATTTTCATAAACCACGAAATTACCCATGATACTGTTATGAATAGGCACCTCCGCCCCCGTCTCCCCCTTTTGAAAGGTCAGCGGGGAAATTGCCCCCTTATGTCTCCGCTCTCCGGCGTCCCCTGTGTTATACAACAACGAACCATTGTTACAAAGCTCAATGACGTTAACAACGAGCCATTGTTACGAAGCTCAATCACGTCAACAGCGAACCGAAAGGCAGAAAGTTTGTTCACAAGACATTCCGCGCGGACGACTTCATCCATCCGGACGAGAAGGCATCACTCCTCAACCAATCACAACTCTGAAGGCAGCACCCCTCAACCAATCACAAACTCTGAAGGCAGCACTCCTCAACCAATGACAACTCTGAAGGCAGCACC
>JGI24159J19872_10002611_pt1 | contig 21665 bp, 19 predicted proteins | sample Ectturendosymbi4_FD_19872 | JGI IMG/M metagenome (IMG submission 19872) | reverse complement strand
CTGTAAGATAAAAATGTCTTTATTTCTCTAACGCAAATACTTGTGTAGTCCATCTGCCCAAACGAGTTTTTTCACAGTCCCCAATAGTCAAACTACATAGTTTCTTTAGAGCAGGAATGGACAAACATTTTCTACTAAGGGCCATATTGAAAACTTATTGCTTCCTGGGGCCGCGTATGTCACATTTGTCTACTTCAGTTACAGTTTACGTTTCAAAATATGAATTAATGATAATATTATTATAACCTTGCATTGTTTTATTTCACACTGACACTGTAGCACACATACACGGAATGAAATCTCGAGAATTCTAATCTAATCGATATATGTACTATCTATGTGCGTGTGGCTGCCTTGCGGGTCTCACAAAATGCCCTCGCGTGCCGCATGCGGGGCCACGGACCGTAGTTTGATCACCCCTGCTTTAGAGGACTTCATCACAAAGACGTACAACATTCATTACTGTACTGCTTTTTGGTTTGGTAACGCCGCGTATGTCTTACATCCTTGTTTGGTAAAAGATGCCAGTCTGATGCCTTCATGAAACTCCTTTACTTTTAATCATACTTGCAACTACCGGGAAAGCTTCCCTGAACGCTTGCATATGCAAGACGTGGAGAAAACTTCGCAAACAATGAGTTTTGGATGATATTATTGCATCGCACAGCACCGGAGTGTTTCACACAACAGCGAACCTCACGCGCAACATTGTCTGTCGTGTGACTGATGATGTATGTATGTATGTATGTGCGCTGCTAGTTGCGTTGTGTAAAGTGGACGTAGATTGGCTTCATGTGTTCCTGGGTCCACCACGTAAGTGCATAATTTATTTTAGGTGTAGCTCCGTCGCTGTTTTTTTTAGCGTGTTTCGTAGAGCTCTGAATGATAGTTGTAAAGAAATAGAAACCCTTCAACGGTACGTGAATTCAGCTCTTTTGTCCAAAGTTTGATGTATCCCTTTTCCCGGACTCTCAGTCTAACACGCTTGAGATTACCAGAGATGTAATGACGTACAATTTACCACTTTGTCTAAAACTCGTTTCAGCTTTTACTTCAGCTAAGGTTATCATGCAAGCGGTTGCATATCAACCGTCTAAGCCAGTAGGGGGTGAATCTGTTGAAGCAACTTCTCCGTATTCTAAGACTGGTAGTTCACATTCATCCAGAGGCGCGAACTTTGACGATCCGGAACTTTCATACAGTTTTAATTTGAACCACTCAGCAGCCGATGGCCGCATTCGACAACTCCAAGGTAAAAGCCTTATAAATTATTCTCAAGTTTTTTTGCAGTGGCCTGATCCCACCTGGAAATAAGTAATAGTCACACCCCATAAACACGCAATGTTTCTTGCGATGCTGGTTAATGTTAGAGACTTCCCACTGTGTGTGAGTTCGCTGTTTATCGGTGTAGTGTAGACTTTTGTAGCATTTTTTAAAAAAAGTGTATTGAAAATGAGAAAAATTACATTTCTTTACTCTATGACATCGAATGCTGAATCGCACTAGCTGAATTGCAAACTTTCATCGTGGTAGCTCCGTGATCGGCGGCTCTGCTATCTGCCCTGAAGAGGTTTGCTTGAAGGTGTTTTTATCGTTGTGGTGCAATTTTTCGAATAAGTTTTGCTCCCTAATGCTGCTCCTTATGTTTAAAGTGGTTGATATGATGTTACTGCATGTGCGCTGGGTGGAGGCAGAAAGTGGATGAAAAGTGGTTGGGTTTAGCTAGGATGTGATTGGCTAGCTTGATTTTACTGCTGTTTACCAGTATTTAGCCTGCTTCGAACCTACCGATGCTGGCGGCAATCACCACTTGCTTGAATCAACTACTTCACTACCGGTTTCGTTTTGAATATATGTTTATTATTGGTACGTGCGGTGAAAGAACCCTGTTCTGTGTTATCAGTCGGGTTTGTGGCAGAGCTGTGGAGTCGATACCAAAAGCCTTTGAAACCAACTCCGACTCCTCTTATTTTATGTTCCTACTCCGGCTCTGTTATATGTAATAATCACTCTAAGTTCTTTACCATCCCAACAACAATAGAACTATATTCTATNCTTCGCAGATTTTAATGTTATTACAAAAGCTTTAACAAGCATTGTGTACTGTAGGCAGAGTAACACATTACACTAACACNAGTAATTAACCACAATAATTTGTGTCTTTTACATATTCTAAAATCAGTATTTGCATCTGCATGATGATTTTGACATAATAAACCTACGGTTTTATGTAGGTAATAACCAATAACCACGTTATATGATTTTGTAAGGAAACAGATAGGATCATACCTCTTTTATACCAAAATCCTTTGAATCCCACTGAATACAAAAAGTGTACAAAAGTTTCTTAACTTCACTTATTTTCTTTTCTCCAATTATGAAGTATGTATTTGTTTTGAACAGTCTAAAAGAAAGTCGCATGTAAGTCTTACTGCAAAAAAAACCCCAAAAAACACAAATATCGTATGAATTTGGAATCACTATAGTTCGCTACATGTTTTGTGATTTTATTGCTTAAAATTGCTTAGCAAAGGAACTATTCAACTTTAATGCGATGAATTCTGCATGCAAGTCATTTGAAGTGTAAATATGTGTATTAACATGTATAAGTACTATATGGAGATGTCAGATAGCGTTCACCATTGAGCCATTGACACCAGTTAACACTTTGTTGCCAAGCGTGTTGCAAAGCAATGTCCAATCAAGTAGAGCCTGGTTCAGGGCAATTTCTTAGACTGTTGACTGCATTGACTCAAAATTCCTTCGACTGTGCAGCTCTGGTTTGTGGCAAAAAAAAAGCACCGCGCTGAAAAACATATGCTTCTTTCAACTTGTTATTCCTGGTTTGAAATAGGAACTCTTCCGTATGGCATTTGAAGCAGTTCAGTCAATTCTCGTGTTTTGTGCATTGCTGTTTGAATCGCGTGTTTTTCCACGGACATTCTGAAAACATTGCAAACTTTCAAATGACTCTGCGTGATGTAAGGTGTATCAGTAGCTGCCTACGCAATAAGTCTTTGCATAAATAAATTATTACTATTTATTCGCCATTGGTGGGATTGTTTCGTTGTTTCTGGTGGTTCTCTCGGCATCGCGCGGTAATCGTAGATTACAGCCTGCCATTCAGGTAACAGCATTAATCGCTGCTTCGTTTTTGCAGATGAGCGCGAAGCAGTACAGAAAAAAACATTTACAAAATGGGTGAACTCTCATTTGGTTCGAGTCTCATGTCGTATTCAAGACCTGTACATGGATTTACGCGATGGAAGAATGCTGATAAAGCTTCTTGAGATATTATCTGGAGAATCTTTGGTGAGTTCAAACAAGTATTGCCAATCGTCGGCTGTTTTACGTGATTGGCTGCTTACTTACATTTGTGAAACTAATGTGTGCTTCTTGATTTTCATTTTTAGCCCACTGGTATTTTTGAAAAACAAACTGACGGGTTGATCTGATGGACGTATTTGTAATTTTAACAGGCGTTTAACTGTAAATTATGTGCATTATAAAAGTTAAGTTGGTAATTCTAATGTTTGTTCAAAACTTGGATTCGAAGCTATAGAAATGTTTGGTTTATGAATGTTTTGGTTGCTTGCGCTACATAAAAACCGGATTGTCAAGTAAAGGCACCCCTGGTTGTAGCTCCAGTCTGCTTTGGTGCTGATGGTAATTTTAAGGATGTAACTCCTCGCAGTGCACACCGCTTGGTTTTAGGGACCTTAGCTATTAAAATGATCACGCTGTCCGGACATCGACTTTGATATTTGTTTTTAGTAATTTCGGGCATTTCCTGTGCTTACCCACTTCGATTATATTTTCTCATTTATTAGCCACTCTCCAACCCGACGTACTACATCGACGAAACAGTAATGAAAGCAGTAATGTCTCTGGCCTATTGTAGCGCCAGTAAATATCATAACTGCAAAGTCCGCGAAGTATGTGTACTCGTGACCGTGGCCTATGGTGGGCAGGGATTTATTTATGCATGTGCGCTGCAAAAGATGTTCTTCCGCGCTTGAGAAAGCTCTGTTGCGATTGTCAAGCTCGTGTTTGTTTTTTACGTTGATGAATTCCCAGAGTCGGATTGGTCATGAGTATTTTAAAGCATGCACCGAACACTGGTTTGTTCATTCCTTAGTTAGAAGCGCTCTGTGGCTGCTCGCTTTGTTGAAGTGACCATGTTGTGTACAATAATTCTGACTGTCGTGTATTTGAGGGCACAGGTCACAAAAGTCATTCTAACCTTTTCCTCTTAACTGGCTGATTGATTAATGTCTGAGTTAAGATTATTGGCGCAATTGATTAATGTCTGAGTTGAGTCTATTAGACAATTGCCGAAGTACTGGGACACCGAAATAAAGCTGTTAAGCAGGTTGTCCCGTCGGGCACCCCTCGACATTTTCATAAATTTTCTATCGTGGTTTAAAGTTGTTGGCCGAATTATTGGGAATTTTTCAGGGTTACCGTATGTTTTTGAAGAGGTTGCAGTCTGCTGGATGTTCAACACAGTTGCGCGGAAGTGCTGGGTCGCAACTAGTATCTATCGTGGTTTGCCCAGTTCCGCAATGCGCTGAGCATTGGCAGAGAAAGTGTAAACTCAGCTAAAATAAAACTCTGCCCTGGTTTCCATAACCCTTGCGCATCCAAGTAGACTATTGTTTGCTCTGCAGCAGCTACTGTGTCTGATGCTACTGTGTTTCTGATAAGNAGGGGCAAGTTTTTGTTGCACTAAAAAAGTGAGAAAGTTGCATTTNTTTTCAACGAAACTTGCATTTTTGCGCAGGAAGTTGCATTTATGCGCACATTTGACTGCGAAAGACTTGACACAACCTATTTTCGTTTGCGCGGACTTGGCCAAAAGCCAAGATATTCCGCACTTCCACCTCTAATTGAATTCGGGCACTGTCGTACTTGGCTGGGGTTGTAAAACTTCTAACTTACAATCCAACTATTTCGTCACAGATAACATTGAGACGTAGCGCAGCCGTCATATACCGTAGCCTTTTTTCATGCAATCAAAGAGAATAGAACTAAACTGAAATAGTTTTGTGGTTTTGTTTTAATTACACTTTTACATTTTGCGCAATACTTGATAAAAATTGCAATAAAAAGTTGCACGCAAAAATCGAAAAAGTTGCAATATAAAATTCCTGGAAACAGCTCAAAACATTGAACTACGTATATTTTGAGTATTTGGGAAGCTCTTGGAAGCTGTAAAAAAAAAGTTGCAAAAGTTGCAAAAACTTGCCCTACTGATAACTAAACCTGTAATAGACCTATCGAAGATACTGCATGTTCTTACATTGCTTAATTTTTTTTTTTCAAACTTCGTTGGTATACAGCAACGGTATCTGCTGTTTTTAAGCATTTTACATAAACAAGCAAAAGATACGTGTATGGATTAAGGTGGACAATTTACCGTGTCGTTACGATAGTTGAGTGAATTAACGATCCGGCAATGTGATGCACTTCCAATAGCATTCTTCACGCAGATATTACGCGTTTTTATTACCACTGCGTGTTCCCTTTATGTTGTGGCGTGAGTTATGCGATGTCAGAAATAGACTTGATGCTGAATTTTGAATGCTTTGTAGCCTCGACCAACGAAGGGGAAAATGAGGATTCACTGCTTGGAAAATGTTGAAAAAGCGCTTGTATTCCTTAAAAGTAAAAAGGTTCATCTTGAGAACATGGGATCACACGACATCGTAGATGGCAACCACCGACTGATTCTTGGTCTTATTTGGACCATAATTTTGCGATTTCAGGTTTGTGCAGAAATCAGGTCAACCAGGAGCAGAAGGCGTTATTATCGTTTTTGCATTTGCTTGTAAATTTAGTTGTGTACTGTGTTCATGTCGCGAGTAAATTATAGTTTGTCTGTCACTCCTGAAAGTGTGTTGATTCTCTTACGCTTGGATTGGTCATCATGGCGGTTTCGATTATCGTGTGTTGGCGACTGATCATTTCTTATCAGAAAATATGCCTCGCAGATTCAAGACATAAGTGTCGAGACTGAAGATAACCGCGAAACGCGCTCAGCTAAAGATGCTTTGCTGCTTTGGTGTCAAATGAAGACCGCAGGTTACCCGAACGTCAACGTCCACAACTTCCACACCAGCTGGAGAGACGGCCTTGCTTTCAACGCAATAATTCACAAACACAGGTTTAACCGGATTACTGGAAGTTTTTCTTCGTGAAACCGTCTGTGTTATTCCTTGAAATCTGTGGTGATGGATTCGCGGTGGTTCTTCTGATTAGTTGAACTGTATGCATGTGTGTGGCGGATGTGTTGTAGTGTGTGGCGCTTGTTTTATCTGCGAATTTCCAAAGTTCTATAAACTTGCTGGTGGATTCAAACCCTTCGCCTTTGCGGGTACTAGTTTCTAAATCGATGTTGGAAAGAGCGAAATGCAGCATTTTGCATTGAAACTTACTAAACCATTAATCCTTTCTCGTTTGCTACAGACCTGATTTAATCGATTACGACTCTCTGAAGAAATCAAACGCCTTGCACAACCTCAGGAACGCGTTCACAGTCGCTGAACAACATCTTGGCTTGACCAGGCTACTCGATCCCGAAGGTGGTTTAGTCGACTTGTTTGTCTTCTTTAATGTTGTTTCAAAACTTTTTACGTGCAAGGCCTGGTATCTGTCTGCTACTTTGTTGCTGCTGAAAACTTAAGAAAAACATTGTTTCTCGTGGATTTCATCTTATTTTTGCTCTTTGTTTTATTCGGAAACACTGACAAGCTGTCATTTTTTATTCGGAAACACTGACAAGCTGTCATTCTGCTCGTTCTCCAGACATTGTCGTCGAGCGACCCGATGAGAAGTCCATCATCACCTACATCGTCACCTACTACCATTATTTTTCAAAAATGAAGGCGATTGCAGTGGAGGGGAAAAGAATCGGGAAGGTTTGTCAGTCGCAGTGTTTGCCAATGATTTNCTAAGCGCTGAGACGGACATCCACCAATGTTTAAATGCGATTTCCCGGTTTCTTGAAGCGTTTATCATTTCAAGGTGTTGGACAACGTGCTGGAGAGCGATAAGATGGTGGACAAATACGAGACTCTTGTTTCTGATCTACTTTCCTGGATCGAGGAAACGATTATTATCCTGAACGATCGCACGTTTGCTAATTCTCTAGCAGGTGAACGGCTTGTTGATGTCGCTGGTTCTGATGACAAACGATGTTCGCAGTTTTTGATTCACAAGTTTCCAATTATCGAGTGCTTAGTACATCAGATTTTTTGAAACTTTTATCTGAATTTTTTACAATTAACAAACTTTTGCAAATCTGATTTTTTTACGTTTTAGTAAAATCTTTTCTTTAGTGCGTTTTGAATGCGTCCAACAAATTCTTAACATCCCGGCAAATGCATTGGCTGTTGAAGAATGAATCAACGCAATATCTTTGTTAAAGTGACTGAAGAACTAAATCCCTGGCCTTGTATTATTAAAATAGAGTACGTTTTGCATGATGACCTTCGAAAACAGGCTCTTATTGCCATGAAAAAGAAATCTAGAAGCAGGCTTCGATGTGGAAGATGACTTTATTTGTGCATTGCCATGTATGGAGCCTTGAATATCTTTGCTTTCTAACAACAAACAGGCTTAGCCTTCCCACAGATTGCAGTGCATGTTGCATTATTAAATGTTGTTCATCTTTTTATTCCTGCTTGATGCATGTGCAACAGTTGTCGCATTGGAAAAGTTGTATGGTCGGTGGGCCATGGACCCTCTNTTTGTTTATTAATTGGGCCACATGCCTGTAAAGGTTNAGAACCCCTGCTATAGAACATTAGTCAAGCAACGTATATCGCTTTGTATTTTTAGGTGTTAGCGCACAGTTNATGGCTTTCAGCAACTACAGAACTGTCGAAAAGCCTGGAAAGTTTCAAGAAAAAGGAAACTTAGAAGTTCTTCTTTTTACAATCCAAAGNAAAATGAGAGCGAACAACCAAAAACCTTACACACCAAAGGAAGGGAAACTCGTCTCGGATATAAACAAGGTTACTGCGTGCTTGCTCACTACGCGTTCATGTTCACTATAATTAAAACACTTGCATTTAGCAGTTCAGCGTATGCGAATGCTTTATCTCTGCTTGGCTACTACACCACAGCGTTTAGTCTTCATCCTGGTAAGCGCGCTCTGAGCGACAGGGATGGTTACTGTTTGTCGGACAGGCTGGGAGGCCCGCAAGGCGATGTGTGAGGTCCACCCCAGAGATGCTGGCACTGCTGCACAGTACGGTTGAAAGAGTCGAGCAGCAAATGCTTCTGTGTGTGTCCAGCAGCATCACGAGGTCGTGGTTGTGAACCTTCAACCTCTCGTCCTTTCAAATGTCTTGTCAGGATGCTTGACCGGCCCTGACCTTTGATGACATCCATACAACGACTTGATTAAAAGTTATTTGCACAATTTGTACATGAGGTCATGCCGGCTTTTCTCTGCGTCATAATGCCTTGTATGTGTCTGTTAGGCGTGGGAAAATTTGGAGAAAGCCGAGCATGGCCGAGAGCTCGCGATACGCAACGAACTCATTCGACTGGAACGACTTGAGCATCTCGCGAAAAAGTTTGATCAGAAAGCAGCGATGCGTGAAACCTGGCTGGGCGAAAATCTGAAGCTCGTGTCACAGGTCAGTCCCTTTCAAATCTTGTGCATTTTCTCTGCCACGTCTGGATTGTGGATGTCGGCGCTTTGATGGACAGAATGGATCCACCAGACCAGTTTTTAGTCATTTAAATTACGAGTCGAGCAGTTTCTTGCTCTGTCCCATGTTTTGTAATAGGATTTGGGTTTAACTTACAATCACTAGCAATATTATTATCATGGTAGACTGAATCTTGCTCGTATAAGATTGAAAAACAAACCATGCCCTTATCTTCACAATAAAAGCCTGAAACCTTATTAAACTTTTCGAGCCTCGCTCCTGTACCTCGACTTATTTTGGCTTGCACATCCTTCGAGTATTGATTTTATGAAGTCATTGGTTATACTGGCAAATAAAAGCTCTAGGTTTTCTGTAGGCCTTCGAGGAATCAGCCGACTGGCTTTCAACTTTCTGTAGGCTTTCGACTTAATTGTCGCAGTTGGTGATGTGTGATTTGTCATTGCAGTCTTGAGGTTGTTTACTTTCTCTGACCTTGTTTTTAACCTTTTAACGTTTCACCTGTTAGCATTGCTTGCAGATGATAGGACTGACGATGCGTAGTGTTACGTGAATTCGATTTCCTATTAGAATTTGTGATTGATTCCTTGCTTCTTTCACCTGTGGAGTGATGTTACTTGGCCGTACTGGGTTTATATTTTGTGTGCAGTTTAAATAAACGTCTCCTAATGACCGTTTTCCCATCTTTAACATCGACTGTTCAATGCCTCCACTCGCATATCCGTAACTACTACGTGTGTCACTTGGTGGAACGGTTTATATCTTAATTCATCTCTGTGCCAATGGAAGCGCATGTATCTCTACTTTCACATACACTTATACAGTTACTATTTCTGGATTACGCTGTTGATCCTACACGACATGGTCAGTTAAGTTTCGGTCTTTTGAACGTCGGAAAAATCCCTGGTGTGAGGAGGTGAAGCCTTCTATTAATCGCTTGTCGGGGAGGGGGGGTCCTGGCCGCCGCAGATACCAGGCGCGATCGCAGCAATTGTCACTTAGCGATGAATCGATATCACGCCCAGGACAACTTCGGTTCCGACCTCGCTGCCGTCGAAGCCGCATTGAAACGTCACGAAGGTGTGGAGACCGACGTGAAAGCGTGCGAGAAGAGGATAGAGGCTGTCGTTTCTGTCGCCGACGAGCTGCAGCGCGAAGACTACCACGATATTAAGCGGATCAGTGACAGGTGACGTGGATTGTTTACAATTGCAAGCTCTTTGATCCACAGTGTGTTGCGTCACAATATGAATCTCCGTAATCCTTCATGCATAATGAAGTTTTTTGTTGCGTAATGTGTTTCGGCTTGTTTTTGACCTTGCATGCCACTAGCTGTACCTCCCCTCTCAGCGTTACTGGTTCGATTTATTGTTTCCATTGCACCGCTTGCGGCATTTTCTGTTCCTGCCTTCGTAATGCAGCGTTGTTCCACGCATTCATTACTGCAGCATTACTGAAAAATATACGTTCTGATCACTGCTTCGGATTTTCTTATTTGAAAACGTTCGTTCTTGAGCGGTCTTGAACAAACAAGACAACAGGACAATCAAATCAAAAGAAAACTTAAGAATGTCGCATTCAAACACGCGTCTCGCCCCCCCCCGCCCTTGTGTCACCAACGTCGGCGATATCATGTGGACCTTGGGAGAGTTTGTTACTATCGAAGAGTGGGGATTGGATCTATAAAATTTGGGTTGGTGGGAACTGGGCACACTGTTTATGCCCGGAAGATGAAACTCCATGCGTTTATGACCTTATCGCTTTCACAACGATTGACTCAATGAAATGCTGCTGAGATTTATCACCTGCTCTTTATTCGCGACTAGTCAGTATGGAATCGAGATAGCTAGGTCAGATGTAAAAATTAAACTTATTTTTTATCTGGTTTGATAACTGTCAAAGGAAAGTTTGCGTAGTTTAATCAGCTGCGTGTTCACCATCAATGGTATACCTATTTCTCTGCAGTTGTTGCGCAATACTTACTCAGCAACAATTGCTGCGCCATACTTCGCAACAATGTTCCCATTGATTCTTGGTGCTTTTTGCCGGTGCTGTGATATTTCATTAAAGTAAAACCAGAAATGTCCATTTTAAGCTTTTTGCAATACTGCTGACGATTTTTGATTGTCTTTGACACTTTTTAGTCGTTGTCTCATAGAAGACAGATAAAACGATGGTGTTCGACTGGTATGAGTTGCTCACCAGCTGCTGTTATTTTTGCAGTGGGTGATTTTCATTCTGACCACTCACGCAGTTTGATTCATTGCGATGCTTTACTGCTAAGTTCCAAACCGAAATTGTTTGCATCACTCACAGAAAAGACAATGTGCTCGAACTATGGGATTACCTTCTGCAGCTGCTGGCGAAGCGTCGCACACGGCTCGAGCTCAATCACAACCTGCAGCTCATGTTCCAAGAAATGATTTCACTGCTGGATTGGCAGGATGACGTTCAGGTGGGTGGAAAGCTTTCGGTCATACAATTACACACTCGGGAGAAATAAATACTAAAGACCGTTATGCTCTCGAAAACATTGAATTAGAATAGACTCACACGTAGCAGGCAGCGTGTGTTGCGGAGGGTTCTATAACTCGGTATGATTCTGCCCCTGTTCGAAGTGTGAGATCAGTCTTTTGCGTTCTTGACTTTTTTATATAGATTTGTATCGATTTAGGGGATTGCTAGCGCAATGATGCATGTCCTCTCGAGCATCGTGAGCGCAGCATTGCTTGACGCAGATACGAGCAACCAGCTGCATGGCAGTAATTGTCCTCCGTGTCCACTCGGATGAAACACAGGAAATGACCATCGGCGAGGCCGGTAGAGTTTCTGGACCCTTGTGATGATTCTTCTGGGGTGGCAAACCCCCCTATATCAGGGGTGGCCAACCTGTTAGAGAGCAAGAGCCACGTTTCTTATCGTATTACCGCAAAGAGCCCCACCATACACACGGACACACATGAACGTCACGCCATCTCTTCCTCACTCGCACACAGGCCCGCAACCAAGGGCTGGGCAATTCCCCCCTCCCGAAAATATCAGCTGGTAGCGGTCCTGCTCACACACATGCCTTTGCTCAGCTAGATTTATTGTAAATATCACACACCGACATCAATTACAAGCCATTTATTGTAATGCATGTTACTTAGTGGAACTTATGGCATTCCTTGTCTTGAACTATCCTCTTCGAACCTGGCTTATTCTTTCACATGGGCGCCAATCAGAACAGTTCAATGCTTTGATCTCACGTGTTTTACGTGAGAGCCACGTGAAACCAGGCAAAGAGTCGCATGCGTATCAGTCTGAGTCTGGTTACTGGCGATCTGGTTCCATGATAGAATGGTTTGAGCGTTTTTCACTGCTTGTTCTGGCCAGCCGTGGAGTTAACCCTGTTCTGTAAAAAAAACGTTGCTTCTCTCGTTAGGGGGGCGACCCAGGTCGTGGTTCCCAACCCCAGCGATCGATTCCTGCTCGTTATTTCACCCTGAAAAACCTTCGTCATATCTTTAAAATAAGACCCATGCGTTTCTTGTTAGGCTGAGGGTTATCAGCCTCTGTAACAATTACTTGCTTAAGTATTTCCTCGCTGTGGTGTTTACAGTCAAACCTTAGGCAGCAAAGACAAGGGTGCAGAGGAATGGTTAGGTTCAGCACAAAAGTGAAGTGAAATATTTAATGATTTCCAGTTGAGGTAGAACTAGCTGTTTGCTGTGGCGTCGAGTGTTCCATTGGATTGATTTGTTCAACCAGACCTGCTCGTTTTCTCAGCCTGTTAAACGCTGCTTGGCGCGAATCGATCTCTTTGCTTACATGTCGACTCGTCTGCGCTTTTGTTAAAAATCAAGTCTGAACATTCGGTCAACACGATTTTCCATCTATTGTTATGCGCGGCCACGCCTGCGCCAGTCGCTTTCCTAAGTTTGGAGTTTTATGTAAATAGACCGTTTAATGCTGCAGTGAAGGTGTTTTTTCAACTCCCGAATCAATTCGAGAAACATGAGCGACTGTGGGAGACAGCAAAGTAGAATTAACAGGGTGCATTTCGTAAGCAGCGACTGCTGGAAGCTCTAGGTGTGCTGCAGGCTTTTGGGGAATCAGCCGACTGGGCTCAACTTTCCTGACTGAGGATGCATGAGTCACGTGAAATCGATTTCCTGCAAAAAATTTGCTGATTGATTCGATTTCGTCGCCATGGCGAAGGCTAGTTACTAGGCAAGCAGAAAAGCGCCCAATTAGAATTCGAAAACAAGCGAGGGTAGACGAATGCTGAGCAAGCATTTGCCGGACCTCAATCTAATGCCAGCATTAACGGTGATCTTGCTGTGGATTGCCAGCAACACCACTCTACTCACGTTGGAGTTTAACCGAGTACATACGTTATGAAGTAATGTCAAATCTTGTGGGAATGGACGCAAATCAGGCAATAAGGAGATGAGAACAACTTCCTAACAATTTCCTGAGCATCGGAGTGACTGAACGCGGCAACGTGCTTCAGCGCGCTCTTGACGGTTTTAAATGAGCAAGCATTTTTTTATTTGGAACACTGTTGCCTGTGATTTTGTAGCCCCTATATCGTGCTGCGTATTCGCTTATTGACTTCTGGAATACAACACTTATGTGTGCGGCGCACACCTATGGTTTAAATGTAGAGGGACCTGCCTTGTGGTGCGAAAGAGTAAAAGCAACAGGCCCTTTTCAGACCTTTCCCTTATTTTTTAGATGGGGCAGTGATCAGTATGAAAAATGGCGCGTTATTTTGCTGCTTTTATCAAAACCTATTAACTCTGCGTAATACCGCTGCGATTGTTTCGATTTGAATAAAAAACGGTTCTGGCCGGTTTGATCTTGTCAACCTGTGTGACGTCGGGCCGTGATTCCCGTTTTAGAACCAACTGGCGAAGGAAGATCACGCTCAACATTTGATCGGAATCGAAGACTTGTTGCAGAAGCACGCGTTGCTTGAGCAGGATATATCCGTGCACGAAGATAGAGTCAAGTCCGTTGAAACTCAGAGCAAAGAGTTTCTTCAGCCAATCGACGACAGTGAGTTATAACGTGTTGGCGCGTGTCAATCATTACTGCCACTGTAGTACGTTTACCGTATATACTTGTGTATAAGTCGATGTGTATTTTAAGAACAAAAATTGCGTTATTTTAAGTATTACCTGTGTATAAGCCGACTGTGCAGTGCAGCACTGCCTCTCATGCGTGTGAACATCCGCGCTCCAATCTCGCACGCGTTTCAGCAATTTTTCCACTCTCTCTCATTTCTTTCATTCATTGATCTGGCCGTCGTCGTGAAGGGTGAAGAATCATAATTTGAGCGTTTGTTAAGGCCGGCATATACCTACCGTGTATAACATGCACAATAATGGAGTTTTCTTTTCACGTTCACATTGTATGCGACCCTTCAGCAACATCTCCATAAACAATACCGGTGTATAAGTCGACCCCAAAAATATTACCTTAAAATCGTCTCCCAAAAACTCGACTTATACACAAGTCTATACGGTATATCTGCGGGTTGTTGACATGTTTGATGCGCTATGACATCACAATCTGCTGCAACTTATTGTCGCAATTTGTTGAACACAGCGGAGTTGTTTATAGTGATTTAAATGCAACGTGTTGTCACGTGTTTCTAGCAACAAGCGCTTGTGCTTTATAAAGTTGCCCAACGGGCTGGACTCGAGTTCTTAGACAAATTCACCCGGGCCCGTGGGCGTCAGAAGTAGGGTGCAGGGAAGGGCCAATGTCCCCTTGGATTTTGAAATTTGATATTTTCATACCAACTTTTTAGCAGAAAAATATTTTTCTCTCAGTTTCGAGTTGATAAAATGAAATTTAACCATTGTTCCCCTCCTGGAAAAATGCCGTTACAAATGACGAGTCCCTTATCGCGTGATTTCCTTCGACCGCAGTTTACCGTGTTGCACTCAAAAGCTTGTCATTGGTAGCGGCGCGATAAAGCAACTCCATTAAAGTTGTTTGGTGCAGCTATCGAAATGTTGTGTTGTGTTCAACGAGTCCTAATCGAAAAAAAGCGATGGCAAGATACGGCGTAGGAGCTGACCATGCCGCAGGTTGTACAGCAAGCGGCCCTGACAGTTGATGACCGAATTGACTCAGATTATTTCGCCTGCGACCCGCCCGTCATCCAGGACCGAGTAGATCGAGTAAGGAACGCGTACAATGCCCTGTGCGACACCGCCGCGCGACGCCGCGAGAAGCTGGAGGAGTCGCGGAGAATGCATCTCTTCTTTGCGACAATGTCCGAGGAGCTGGCCTGGATCAGAGAGAGGATGCAGCTGATGACCTCTGAGGACACGGGCCGGGATCTGACCAGCATCCACTCACTGTTGACGAAACAAAAGGTAGTTTGCTTGATTTTGAGAAGTAAGCTCATCAGTTTTTGTCAATGATTCTTGGAATATTCCTTTTTTACCTGTCATATTATTGGGCCCATCTAACCTGAACAAACTCATGTTTGTACCAATCATCCATAAACAACTTCGCCTCAGGGGGGGTCTCCAACTGTCCCAGGACAATGCTGGACCGTAGTTCTTCTCCTTTCCTTGTTACAAACCGAATCATAAACAGACGTCAACGTCTTTCTCAGGCACTGGACGATGAGATGAAAGTTCGCGAGGTTGTTTTGAAGTCCGCTGTCAACGTCGGTGAACAGTTGGTTGAGGAGAAGCACTTCGCCTCCTCCGATATAAAGGAGAGGATCGCCGAGATCCATTCAGAGTGGAAGGGCTTGGAGGAAGCGAAGCGGAACAGATGGAATAAATTGCAGAACGCAAAGAGTTTATACCAGGTGGGTCACGGAGACCTGTTTGAACGGCTATTGGTAGTAGAAACGAATTTGGTGAAATTCTTCCAACTAATAAACAAGGATAATGTGTGCGATTGACGTGATTTTTACCCCGGTTTTTGGTGAACGTGTCATCGCAAAAATTGTCGATAATAAAAAATCAAAAAATTTTGGAATACACTATGGATTTTATATTGAATTGATTTCCCCCCCCGAATTTCTTGGACCCCGCTACGTTGTTGTGAAGTTGATCCGTTCCCGGTGCGACATATGCAGGGCCGGCCCTTCCACCAGGCCAACTGGGGACCGCCTTAAACGCCGCCTTCAGGGGGCGCAGAACACGAGAAATATTACTACAACTTCTAGTGCAAAAAGTTTAGTTTGATGGTCGCGTAAATATTGAAGCTTGTCTCAGGCGCAGAACTGTCTCAGGCCGACCCTGAACGTATGTTATTCGAAAACGGCGTATACAATAGATCTGCTTTCTCAACAATGAGCTTCGCCATACTGCATTCATGACGCACTTCTGCTCTGACGCAGTTTTTCGCTGACGCCGATGACGTCGACACCTGGTTGGTCGACATGTTCCGTATCGTGTCCAATGAGGACTGTGGGAGGGACGAGCCCTCTGTGCTGTCGTTGCTCAAGAAACACAAACAGGTGATGGTTGCCAGTGGGTGAGATGGTTGCAACGCGCTGCTTCTTGCTGTTGTCAATGTTTCTAATATTTAATATATGTCAGACCTACGACCTATTTACGTAAGCTGCTGATAGATGCGTTGAGGCTACTTTGGTTTATGGGGGGCAGACAGATTTAATGAAAACGCACTTTTCTTTAATTGGTTTGTGATTGTTTGTGAAAGGGAGTCCCTGATGCTACTGTGGTTTGGGTTCAGGCAAGCTGTTGTGTTCTGCTATAACCCCTCAGACATCTGTCTGCGTTGTAACAAGAGTTTTTGCTTGTGTCGGTGGTTTACAGGTTGAAGATGAATTGCAAGATTATGAAAACAACATCAAAGCTCTGCAAGCACAGGTGATGACGCGAACTACTTTTGACAGATTCGCTTAAGCAAAACTTTGAACGTAAACAGTTCCACAACTCACAGGCTGCTGCTTTGCCCGAGACTGACCGCGAATCTGTCGAAGTTGAGGAAAGATTGCGAACTATCAAGAGCCGATACAAGGAGTTGCTGGACTTTGCGAAAGATAGAAGACAAAAGCTTCTCAACGCAAGGTGTGGCCTCGCAAGCGTGTGACGTTGCTGTGCCCCTTTTTCGAGTGATTCCTGGTCGTTTTATGTTGATGTTGAACAAGCTTGTCTGGAGGTCACAGTCAGATGCGTCGAGTTCACTTTCGACATTTCGTGGCTTCGACCCCAAGATCAGTTTTTATCGTCGCTATGGTGATATCGCTATGGTGATACGGATGCAATAGCTTTTTTTCAAAAGAACCTGGTTTATCATTCGCGACCTCTTTTTCGCATCTTTTCCGTTTGTGTTGTTGCGTAGAAATCGCTTTCATCTCTGATCTTTGTTCATGTGTTTGTTACCGAACAATGTTCTATTATCATGCATGCAATCACACAGATCCTTGCACAAGTTCTTCAGCGAAGCTGACTCAGTGCTAGCGTGGATTGACGAGAAAGGGCAACTGCTGACCACCATGTCTGTGCCAGATACTGTAGAAGACATGGAGCTTTTGCAACACAGATTCGAAGGTTGGTGGACTTGATTCTACACGAACAAGGGCGCTGCCTGTATATTGAACGAGCCAATACTGCGAAGGCCTGCTTTGATGAACATCATTAGTTGAGTTAGTTGCTAGGATACAGGGTACCATTCACGCTGATAATTGCATAGTAGAACATTGTTGGTGTCACAGTAAAGCATTGTTGATGTCGGGTCCGATGAAGGTTTGCCTACCTACTTCTGTTGTGCTTGAAATACAAGCGAGGCGCCAAAAGTAGAAAATGCAGCAAAGTTCAAAATTCGACGATTTCAAGCGCATTGTTTCAGGTTACGAGAATGAGATCAACAAGCATGCGCCGCTGGTGGCGGTGGTGAATCAAATCGCACGACAACTGACTGGGGAGGAGCATCCAAACACCGACGACATTGTTGCCAAGCAGAATCACGTCAACGCGAGGTACGTGCCTGATTGGTCAAAAGTGTCACGCTGTGTGAACAAGCTTGGCGCAAAAGGTTTCTTCCAGCTTAAATGACCAATAACTAAATCGTACAGATTTGAAATATTTTGTGTTAAATGCAAACGTAATCAACTTTTTGTGCGGGCTCATCTGTGAACTTGTTGTCACTCACATGATGGAAAGTTAGACACCAGTCGTGTGCTGGTGCAGCATCAGCACCCATCGACGCCCACTGTGCTAGGGCTGATTAATTATTCATATGTCTTCCATAGCTGCCCGTGGCGGTTGTATACAGAAACCTGTTGAAGGAAAATAATCCTTGTTGTCGCCCGTCGATTGCTATGGGANCCGTGAGTGAAAAGTCCGGCATGGATTTGATAAATACCTGATTTACAACAAAAATCTTATCAATACCGCGCGGTGTTAATATCAATTTCTGCAACAAAGAAATTGTTTTTTTGTGCGGTTTCAACGACAGTGGCTCTGATTGTTACGACATGACAAACAGCACGCGATCTTATTTAAAGCAAAGTTCGTCGCATGCTATGAACAGATTAAATCTGTCCATAGAANAAAGATATTGAAGCCTGGATCCAGCCATGCGTGCAGTCTGCTTTGTACGTCATGCCTGGATCCAGTCATGCGTGCAGTCTGCTTTGTACGTCATGCCTGGATCCAGCCATGCGTGCAGTCTGCTTTGTACGTCATGCAGCCGCGACTTTGTGAAAACGACGTTCAAATAAATTTCCATCACCATCGGACAGTGCGAGAACCGCTGCTAGGGCCAATTACTGACATTGTGAGAATAGTTATCCTTTCTTTCTCATTCTGTTACTTGGTCCCCATGGCAACTTTCTGAAACAAGCGTTTTTGACTGAATTGAACGTAACGCTGGTTTGCACTGCACCCGCTCCACTGCCTGCTCTACTTGATTGGTTTTTACTTTTCAAATCACGCATCTTTTCGAACTGCTGTTCTGCTTTTTTTTGTTCAACCGTATGGATGGCAACAACGTTGTTGCTTGACAACACACCGTGTTGTTTGCTGCGAATGGTGTCTTTTTGCGCAGATCGATGATTTTCTAAAACAAACTTTGACAACGTGGTTGTTGGTGAAACAATGACATTTGACGCAACTCACTGGTGGGATTGTAAAAATCATTGGGTTCATGCCTGTATCTGAATCTATACTAACCTTTGTCGGGATGCCGGTTTAGTTAATAACACTGAGCTGTTTTGCTGAAGTGATCGCGTATTTGTTATTGAAACGTTGATACAGTAACAAAGTAACAAATGGACCAGTCGCCCTTTCGGTTTTTGTAACGTTCACATGCCGGCCACAAATGACCAGGTGGAACTCCCTCCGAGCCCTATTGGACAGTCGCCGGGATCTGCTGCTTTCTGCGAAGAGTTTGCAAGGCTTTAAACTGGAATGCGACGAAACGGAAGGATGGATAAGAGAGAAGGCGAGAGTGTTGGCAGGCACTGGTGGTCCGGATCAAGGGCTCGGCGACCAGGACCTGTCTGGGGTGATCGCTCTGCAACGGAAGCTGTCAAGCATGGAAAGAGACCTCGCCGCGATCCAGGTATCGGACTAAGAGGTTGTGCTGAGACCCATAAACTGCGGCCAGCGCGTTTCGTATTGTTCTTTCGGCTTCCACAGCAGGGTCAGGCAAAGCTACAACCATGATTTTGTTCCAACAAATTAAACGGCAAAAGAGGTTGCGCATAAAACTCACGAAGCATTTGTTTTCGACTCAAAGTTACCTGAAAAGGGATTCTGTTTGAAGATCTTATGACTGGGGGTGCGTAGTGTTGCGTGAAATCGATTTTCTGTTAAACTTTGCTCGATTATTTCGATTGTTCCACCTTTCTAGACACGAGTTACTTGTTTCATGGCGATGTTGAACACGACGGGTTCATCATCCCAATCGATCAAATGTCACTAGTTTGAAAAAAATTCTTAAAAACGTTGTCTTTCGCGAAATGATGGCAGAAAATCATGTCATTGTTACTGATCCTCCCGGGTGGGGGGTGTTAGGGGCGTTCGTGGACCCATGACTGAGTTTTGGCCCTTGTCCAGCGCAGAGCTTTCATGCGTGCGTCGCCGTTAACTAAATGTGAAAATCTTGGTCCAGCACGTGGGACCCACCAGTTTAACGATTGAATGTTTAATGATTCCATGTGCTCATGAAAGCGCCTATCACGAGTATGCCGTGGACGCAAAAAGTGTTTGAAAACTTGACTTGCGGGCCTTGTAGGAAAACTTGCTATAGTTGCCTGTTACCTTGCGCTGTAGCCATATATGAAGCTTACACCATTGTGAAGGTTTGTAACACCACAGTGTTAGGAATGTGCCTGGTTGTGTTGACCAAAGTGCGCCAATCATGGACTTGTCCTATGGCCAAGCCTTCTGTTTTCGTTGAACAGGCGTAGCAGTTATATAACGAAATAGTATGGTTGTCTTGTATAATATGACTTGTATCAGCTTGAGCGTTGTCACTTTCCGTACAAAGCGTCTTTCCTCCCGTCCTCCTCCCCAGGCTAAGCTCGATGGTCTTCGCGATGAGGCTGAAAAGCTCTCGAGCGAACATCCCGAGGAAGCTGAAGAGATAAAGAAGAAGTTCGACGAAATGGAGAAAGTTTGGAACGATCTCCGCGAAGCGCTCAGACAGCGAGAGGATTCCCTGGGGGAGGCCGGAAATCTGCAGAAGTTCCTTCGTGACGTGGATAGATTTCAAGTAATGTCGTCATTCTTGTGCAATCGTTGGTGTGCGCTCAACCGTGACATGTCAGCGCAACCTTAGAACCGCTTCAGTTTATTTGTTGCGCCACGATCGCTTGCACTGTGACGGCTGACGACACAATACCAAAGTAGTGCAGGCGGATAACGCAACAATCAAACCGATCGCCACGATGTCGTACCTACTCAGCCTGTAATAATCGTTGGCTCCTAGAACATGCTGCGTTTGGCGGTATCGGTATTTTACAAATCGAAAAATCGTTTAAACGCATATTTATTGTTGTTTCCTAGCAACGCTGTTCGGCGTAACTCGCATACTTGCGATGACAAGGAGCTTGATCTACAGCTTTGCCTGCATGGCAGTCAGTTCTCACGCTGTCATTCTTCTTGCCACCCGCGACATCGACACGAAATTGATGACGTTTCGTGATGGATGTTGTTAACTGCGTACGGGATGACGTGTGCGCACGTGACGTCACTACATTTTTTCTCAGGCCTGGCTTTCGAGCACACAGACAGCCGTTGCATCCGAAGACATACCGCAGTCTTTGCCAGAGGCGGAGAAAGTCCTGCAGCAGCATCAAGCAATACGACTAGAGATAGACAACTATGAGGTGGGCCTTCTGCATTTTTGCGCTGGGCTTACCTGGATATGTGGGGGGAGGTGTGTGGAATGAAATTTCCACGGGCTGGGGCATGTACAAAAAATGCATGCGGAATTTTGATGTTGAATTGCTATATTTTGAGGAAGAATGATAATAAATTATTTTGAAACGTTCCTCAGTTACCGTAGTTTAGCTCAACATCAAGGGAGTTTGGAGACTGCGGCCCTTACGAAAGAATTCGCATCTGGCCTCAGATTAATACGTGCAGTTAAAGTGGAATGTGAAGAGTGGAGCGTTTTCTCTCGTCTTTCAGGACGATTACAACCGAATCAAGAAGGAAGGAGCGGAAGTGACATCCGGTCGCGAGGACGACCCTCAGTACGTCTTCCTTGTGCAAAGACTCCAAGCCTTGGATCAAGGCTGGCTGGAGTTGAGAAAGATGTGGGAAAACAGAAATATTCTTTTGAACGAAGTCCTCTCCTACCAAGTGTTCCTGCGGGACTGCAAGCAGGTATGTTGTCGCGTGATCTAGATTGTTGTGTGGAATGAGAAAAGCGCCCTTTGTCCATGGTCATTATGTCGGGCCCTCTTTCCCCGGCCTTATTCGGGTCCTCAGACCACGATGTTTTGATGTCTTCTATTTGAATAAGAGCTGATGACCCCAACGCCTTGCA
>JGI24159J19872_10002610_pt1 | contig 21668 bp, 12 predicted proteins | sample Ectturendosymbi4_FD_19872 | JGI IMG/M metagenome (IMG submission 19872) | reverse complement strand
CAAATTGAAACGTGAAACACTATAAATAAGTGGAGTTTTGGTTAATTTTATAATGTCAAGCCTCCTGCACAAACGCAAAGGCCCCCACAGAATTACAAAGCTCCCCTATTGAAAACTTTGTGGCGACGGTTCTGCTCGGTTGTTCTTGCATTTCTGGAATGTAGCTGCCATACATTCAGAATTTGGTCATCTGGCAAAGAGAACCCGTATCTCAAATATGTGTCGTCCCTTTTTCTAACTTTTTCAATTGAATTTGGTATGCTTCGGATTAGGTGCCTCTTTTGCATTTGGACCACATTGCTCATTACCGTCCACACCTTCGCTGTTGTTATTATTTCGCTTCACATGAGAAAATTAGCTATTTTGCTTCATCTGGCTTGACTAAATAGTAAGAATTTTGGTTTCACACTGTTTATACTTTATTCCCACAAAGGTTGAACAGCAGCTCTAGTCTGTCACTCAGTCAGTCTACTCTCAACTAGACTCAGGTTGTGTCTACTCCAGTGTTGCCACTTTGTTGTTACGGAAAAGTACAAGATTTCATGATAAAAAAACACTAGATTACAAATACGTGACAGATTCGTCAGATCACAAGAAAATTGATGTTCTACTTAAGAACAGGCGGGTGTTTGATGATCACTACAGATTTATTTATTTGTCTCAGACCAGATGGTCCGTAGAAAACACGCAGACGATTATTCTTTTACGCTTTAAATATTTCAATATTGCTTNAAGTGCAACACCTTTACACGATGGTAAATTGCTTCATAGGGGAAAAAGACCAACCACACATCCACATCATTGCTCTNGANAAATTCTTTGTGCTCTGAAATGCGGAACATCGGAAAATGGTGAAATGGTGTCTGTTTCATGAAATTTTCAACATGACTACAACCATTTCAAGAACCTACCATGTTACGCTTGTGTTTGTTTGTACAAGTCACTGAAACTTTTACCAGATGACCACAGTGACTTCGCAGCGGTTTGACTCAAAACAGATTATCATTACATGGTCTTGTGTAATTTAAGATGTAATTAGGTAGAATTTTTAGCAAATCTTACAATTACACATAATCAAAAAGCAAAAGGTCCTTCCGGTTCCTTCAATGCCCTGGCGTCCTTGCACTAATTTGTGTTTTTCTTGCTGAATATTAATTTTCGCCAAATAGATTTTGCAATACAGCACATCAAAATGATGCTTTTTACAAATCTTCATTTTTCCTCAATGAGTCAACGCTCCTGTATGATGGAGACCAATTGCAGTAGTTGTAGGTGAATAGTTTCGGTGTTCGCGTCTCATCAGCGCTTTTGTGTAGTAAAAACAAATCTGTGTGTAAGGTATGCAAACTAAGCAGGGCCTACGAGAGGGGGTACAAGAGGTACATCGTACCCGGGCTGCCAGGTGCTGAGGCCCGAGAGGATGAATGAACGCACGCTAAATTTTTCTGTATTCAAGCCCAAAATTACAAGTGTAAGCCACTTGCCAGTATGACAATTAATCTGATTCTAAGTCTTAGCATGGCAGCTGTTTTGTCTGTATTCTGCTTACTATGCAAAAAGCTATGAAGTTTCAACAAGGACATCAGAGGCGAGGAGGCCCAGCATCGGCCTTCGTACCCCCTGGCAGAATTTATCTCAGAGACCCTGAAACCAAATATGCAAAAAGTAACAAATGCTGGTAAAATGTTTTTCTCCTCTCAAGGTTGGTCACGTGCAAACACGATTCTGTAATTCATACTACTGCATGGCTAACCATTTAGGTGTTTTTGTGAATGACGATGCAGTTGTGGTGACAACGAAGTGTTTTGCTCCTCTCAATGTCAATCATGTGTAAACACTGATTCTGCATGTCGTACTACTGCATGGCTAACTATATTTTCGTGTACTTGTGTTTATGATGGCGTCTGTGATATGGACTGTTGCAACCTCTCCGCCGGCGTTGCGCTGAATGCGCGGTTCACCACGAACGGAATGTGCACGAAGAACAACACCATATATATGTGGTGTGAACAAGCAATAATGGAGTGATCTCGTTGGGTGATCTCTATTGTTGCTTGCTGCTGCAGTGCGAAGCTTTGCGCACATGTGGCTCGGGCTTTCCGATCGCAACAGGATCACGAGTCGGCAAAAAATACTATTGTTATTATTAAAATCAATGCAACTCAATTAGTATTACAGTTACTGTGCAACTACACAAATTTCTGTAATTAATTACATTCAGCTCACTCATAAAAAAACTTGATAGCTATGAAAAAACACTAGATGAAATGAAACACTTGGAGTGGCACCACTGGTCTACTCTCTCCTACTCCGATGTAGAGTATTGTGAACTGTACATCGGCAACATCGTGTAACCATGATGCAAAAATAACGTTCTTCTTAATTGCACAACAATGAACAAGTGACGCAACAACTATCCATATTTCTTGTTCTGCTATCTGCATTCAACCTCCTGTAGGATACAACTAACCGGCCTACTTGGAGTCTGAATGCGGCACGGTGATCTAAAAATATTTCATAATGACGCATCAACATACTGAAGCAAGAAATAATTTCTCCTCAAAAATGAGGAACCCTCACGAAATCCATGAAACTCACAGAACCCCACTAAATGCTTTGCGGAACCCTAGGGTTCCACGGAGCCCCTGTTGAAGAGCACTGACTTACACTGATCAAGGACCTTTAATGCTGTTTTCCGGTATTTAGATCAGGCTAAAGTGAACAAACAAGAAACGGTGACCAAATTCTTTGAATGAGGGTGTTTTGATGGTAAATATGGTAGACATGAAATCTTAATGCTTTCAACCACTGAAAATAGTTTTATTGGAAATTAGTGCAAAAATAAGGTGGGATTTTGGAAACGCGATTTTTCATTTTAATTTACTAGGTGTTGCTTCAGACAAACATCCAATCGGACATATGCTCTTACGATAGGCAAAAATGGGCAATATTCGGCAAAGCATTGGAAACTCAGACAGAGCATCGCAAAATACGGATCAGTTATCAGAGCAGTGTGAAATGAATCACCTNAGAGTGGAAAATATAAAATAACGTTACCTTACCAAACGCTTTCTACATCTAATGAAAAAGACGTTGCTTTTGCGCTTACCTCAACAGGTTCCAAGTAAATTAACGTTAGTTGTGGGCAAACCAAACATATTGTACAAATGTGCTGCATTTTTATTAAGCTCAACATCGGCAAAAGAATATATCCAAGTAGGTAAAACACTTTTCATGTTTTTTAAATGCTGTGACACGTGTGTGAAACACATATCTTATGAAAGCACGCAGAAGAGGTCTGCGATTGTGCTATTTTTTGCCCAAAGTTTTTTTTCACAAAACTTACTTTAAGTTAATTTAGTTTAAGGCCTGATGGCGGTACATGTTTTTCTAAAGTTCAACTTGTTTACTATTCCAAGATAAGCCGTATTCACACATTCATTTTTGTGTGATGTTTCGTGTTACGCTATGTTCATGTAAGGTTTACACAACTCCACCCTAACAGGAAACAGGGAAGTTTTGATGCTTACGAGCTTTTCAACGTGCAGACAACCGCCAAATTGTTGGAAAACGCAGAAAAAACTGTAGTCGGCAGAAAGCAGGTGAAACATTCCTGAAGACACAACAAATGTATCTGCTTACCTTCATCAATCCAGTCCACAAAGCTAGAAACTCGGGTAAAAAATCCCGGAAGTCCAGGAAGAGCGCAGCCTGCTGCAGCCCCGTATGAAGTTATTCCAACCTGATGCCAACTTCGTTGGTTGATCAGGCAAATCATGGGTCCTCCTGAGTCTCCCTAAAAACAACCTAATTAGATTGTACTTCAGGTTCCCTGTCCTAATGCATCATAAATATTTGTTGTCTTTATGTGAAGTTAGCAGAAAAGATTACAAAACTTGAAGAAGACGTAAATTCCATTTGATTGATCGCATAGGTCTCACATTTATTTTCCAGGTGCTGCTCACTACTGATCACAAGAAACACAGTAGAGTTTACTTCCATTATCGATTGCCTGAAATATGTTTGGCACATGGAAAACAAGGAGAGTTCTCTAACAAATATTTCTTCACAAACAAGCTGCGTGTGATACAATGCATTTATCCAAGCATCAACTGCAGTTGCAAAAATTAGAAAAACAAGCACCTCATTGTTGTTTGTTCCTGAGAAATTAATTATTTTCTTTTAATGTAGTTTTTTTATTGGAAGCATTACCAGATACAGGAAAAATCCAGTATGGAACAATAAAGAACTGGAATCTTGTATGTACCGTGCGTTTGGAAAGTGACTTCATCGATAACCTATTTTATTTCTTCCACAGGTCGCTGTCACGTTGAAGTTGAACCACGTTTAATAAAATAACAGGTTAGCTGTAAAGTGTCAAACAACATAACCTGTGGTTTCAAAAATCTTACGTTGCAACTAGAAACACCTCCCTCAAACCTTCCAGCACAGAGTTGAGTGGAAGGCATCTGCCCTGATCCGAAAATTCCTCTGTACCCTTCATTGCACGTCTTGTTGTCCAGAACACTGGTAATAGCTTGCCGCAATGTTTCAGCAGCCACATTATCTGCGGTACCTGTGCACGAGTGTGAAAAATTCGTCAAAAACACTCAAGCACTTAATCTAAACTGAGCTACTCAGAATCGTCGCCAGAACGTGTTCAACAGAGAGACTGTATGTTTGTTAGGGGGTTTTGTCATTCCAAAAACTGGCGAAATTCCAGTGATTTGTAGTGTTTTACATTTTAATTTGGGGGACTTGGAATATTGTTTGAGGGCTAAGCCCACCAAATACCCCGTGGCGACGGGGCAAAAATTACTTTAGTTTTATTCCTTTTTTCTGCACCAATTCGAAAAGTTTTGATGTGCTTGATTTCAAGAAGCGCTGCTTTCAACAGTATATATTTTCAAACCACTTTATAAACAAAGTGACAAACGCGTTTTGAACTTAAGTGCCTTTCGTCAATAACCTGCACATGAAACTTACGTTGACGACCCCACCCAGTCAGAACACATTTGGACGATACTGGCGGCTCAGCACTTTCCACCCCATTCAGCCTTTCGATACATATTGGTTGAACGTAGTTGTTATAAGTAAAATTCTGTCGGATCTTCACCAGTGCGATATCATTAACAAGTGTATAGGAACTGTAAATAAAAAAATAACATATATTTAAGTGCAGCACAGTGCATCCCTTAAAGTATAATAACACAGCAAAGACCTTTGACAACAGTCGTGTCATATAATTAGTCCTGGACAAAATACCCCAATATGATTTTGCAAGAAGTTTCTTAAAATACAAATACCAAAAATTTTTAAAAATTAATTAGCTAAGTGAAGAAATTACACGTGCTGTGTTAAACAAAACACGTGCTGTGTTAAATTTGATAAAAGAACTCCCAGTTTCAAACAGCATTTTCACCCAGAAACACTCTTGGCCATAAAGCATGGAAACAGTCGGATGGCAGTGTTCTGCAATCCGAGTAAAATAACAAGTAACATTTCAAAATCTCAAAGGTTTCACAAGAGTTTTGTCAACTTCCACATTTTTGATAAAGGTGCAGCAAGTTTGCACTGTGTGAAAAGATTTCCACGAGGTACAAAAATTGAAAATTATTGGTTCAAACGATTCTGCATAAAAATGAAAAGAACCTCCCGCAATGTGCACCTCAGAAATAACGTTTCGCATATGTTGGACTCGAAGCAAGTGTAACCTTTAAACTATAGGTTTTGCAATAACTTGACAACTGATCAAACATAACTTTGTTTTATTAGCTTATTCAAAACTCGAACGTTCAGGTTTTATTCGCCGCGGAAGTACAATACTTGATGGGGTAGAGTAAAAAGCATTCCAATGAGTTTTAAAAAACTTCAGTGGCGTTGTACTTGACCTGAATGATAATAATCGTTTGCCGCAGAACAGGAAAGTATATCTGAAACGTGAGATATCATACCCATAACCCGGATGCAGGTAAATGCCACAAGCCACTCGCTTCTGTTCCGTTCTTTCTTCAATTGTGTTGTTGTGCTTCCCGGCATAGATTAAAAGCTGCCACGGCCTAAAAAGATAATTTAGGTTTTTGCTCAGTGTTTTTACCGTTTGAAAAAAATTTAATGGTGAAAAACGCGCAGGAATAAAAATAGTATAACCTCGAATTCCAACACCAACACAAATTTATAGCAGCACATCTAGTTACATTTTCCTAAAGTTCGTCCAATTTTGTTTGTAGATTTTACTTATTTTTCCAAAAAATAGATACCATTGGATTGCGATAAACGCTTCACAACATTTTTCATTCAAATGAGTTTAAAAGACTGCATTCAGCATTTTTGCATGCACAATAAACCTTAATTTTTTTTCAATGCAAAATCGTTTCTAATGCTTTAAATTGATTTTCACCAGCACAAAAACAAAAGTTGAAATCCTTGAGTAGGGTTTATAAAAGTCTTCGATTTAAAGCAATCCAAACACAGCTGATATCTGAAGAATGCTTATTTGGAACAAAAGCTTCTCATAATAGTTTTTAATGCAATTTGTTTAATATAATAATTCTGTCTCTGAGAACATGAGGTAGTAGATATAGTCAACGAATCTCACAATAATGTGTTGACGCAGTGTGCAGCCGTCAGAACCCAATTGCTGCCAATGATGGACCCTGAGCAGTACAAACTGTACGGACTTGTCGATTGCGCCAGCATCACCTGCCATGGATAGGAGTGTGGAACGGCTTCACTCCCACCAACAATCCTGGGCGCCTGAGCAAAACCGTGCAGTGTGTTCTCTTAACGTTACGTCATAGACATTTTGTTTTAAAATACTGACGCTGTCATAAACAACTTTGTTTCCATTCTGAATTTCTGAATGCAGCTTCTGTCCATATTTTTATGGAAAATGAAATGGTGAATGAAAAAACACGATTTAAAAAAAGACCCGGCCAAATTTTTTTTCCTTGTCTAGAGCTACTACTTATGGCTGCTGACTTATTACTATTTTTTTCGAAGCTATTCGTTCTGCATTGGTGTCAGTTTTGCATTTCCGCTTTCGCTTTGAGCCCAGCCCTGTGGTCACAGCTTGTGATCGAGGTACCATTAGCAATATTTTTCTAAACTTACATTATTCACCATTTTACTTGTACTGTAAGATGGATTGCAATCTACAGGACTGAAAATTCGTGAAGGGCCTACGTAAAATTAATTTTCTGGTGAAATAAATTGCTGACTGATTCGACTACATTATCTTTGTGGGGACATAATATTGGAATGCCAAAATGAACAAGTCCGAATCACCGCAAAGTTATAAAACCAGAGTACTGAAAGCATATTCCTCGAGAAAACTCACAGCAAACCTTCGGCATTCAGCTACTACAGTGGATTTTTATATCTCTGTAATTGCAAAGATATCATACCTACATAAATATTCATTTAATAAAAGAAAATGTACACTGAGCACACAAAATACCATGAATAAAATTCCAAGAGTTGTTACAAACAAAACAAATTTCTTCAAGAATTACTTTAAAACTGTTTTTTTATTTACTGGTACTGAACAGCACTTTGAAAACCTTGATGAGAATGTAAGTACGAAGTGACGATTATGTTAACGATTACAAATTCAAAAAATTAATACAAATTGAAAAGCTTGTAATTAACGTAGTGATTGCAATATTTTTCCAATTTGATAAAGTCAGTTTTGCGATTTATGCCTGGCGTAGAGGAAAGTTACGAAACGTTTAAAGAGAAGTCAGCACATCCGCACATATTCCATCATATTTTAGAAATTTATGGAAAAAAGAGAAAGTCAGCAATTTTACCCATGGAAAAGTGGGAGCAACAGATTGAGTTCCGCAGTCCTCTGAAGAAAATTGTTTAGCTGAAAATAAATAGTACGGTGAAAATATTTCAAAAACATCAACAATCTCTAACGAAACATGCAAATATGTATTCTCTAAATATTTCTGAGGGGTCTAGAAGGTTAGGAGCAGGTGGATTGTTAAACTCTTGGAGTTGTCAAAACTTTGGATGTTAGTTCTCAGTAATAAGATTCTTTGAATAAGAGCTGATGATGCCTACTTTGTAGGCGAAACATATACTCTGTAAAATCTCAGCGTGTGATTCTGTGCTGAGAAAGGATTTCTTTCCTTAGACAGTGTTCTTAGAAATACCCGGTTTTATTTTTGTAAAGTCACAACCCTGACTCAAGAATTTTTATTTGCAAAAAGATGCGTGAGGTAATAGTCCCGTTTTCATTTTACAAACAATCTTGCTAGAACTATTTTGATACTTACAGCATTCTATTTCGTCACTTCCATCGGCGCAATTCGCTGTATAATCGCAAGTCAGATTCCTGAAGATGCAAGTGCCGTCCCAGCATCTAAACTGAGTTGCTTCATTGCACCTAGCTGAGGGAAACGGAATAAGTGGATATGATTTGAAAAGGTTTTCAAACTAAAGGTTCCTGCGTACGGACATGTCTTTTCCTTGCCGTATCAAAAATATGCTGCATAAGATCAAGACGAAATACTTAAACTCAACTTGTTTTCACTTTTTAAATATAAAGATTTGCGAGCCTTCAAAAGCGTTTTGTAGTTTTTTTCAAAAAATGCAAAACATTTTGCGGCTATACGGGAATGTTTCTTATCAAAACAAAAAATGTGCAAATCTTTGAATGCAAAGGTAACAAACTAATTCTTTTTGTTATTTTCAAATCAATATACGTTTTTTTTTCAATTATCTTTCACCTGTTGTGATTTTATTGGTTTGATTTATATACTTCTAAAAATTATTACAATGCAAAGATATTCATCACCAATATTATTAATTATATCCTTAAGTCAGCAAAATTATTTTAAATTGAAACAATATTTTGTACACGAATACTACCAACATAATTTTTTTCTGTTTTTAAATCACGCGACGTCTTTTTTGAGAAACAAAATTTTTTAATCTAAATTTTTCAAATTTTGTGTGTTTAAGATAATCCCAAATACTAGTCAACGGAAGGATTATCAACAGCAGCCTGCAATCATGAAATTTGTCTTGCATCGATTAGACACTCATGGGATTTTGTTACCTATTGGCATTGTTTTTATTTCAAAGATTGCCAAAAGTTCGAAACAGATATTTGCAATTTAAGCCTTAGTCCAGGGGTTCCCAACATGTGGTGCACTTACCACTAGTGGTACGCGAAGGTCTTCCTAACTTCCATTTTTTCACAAAAACCTGGATTCACAGGTTTCTAGTTTACGTATCGGGCTTGTTTTTTAAATAAATAAATTTTCCTGTAGCCTGCTATTCCCATTCTATCGTAACGTTATGACTTTCGATGCGCTATTAGCAAATTTGCGCCGCGCATAGACCAAATTGTGGAGGGTAAACAAACAAGAAAATCTCATTAGGATTAGTTCTGGTCTTTTATTTTTACTTTAATGTATAATATTCTTCTGAATAAACGAAGATTAAATCAAGTTAGTTGTTCTGAAAGAGATGGCACGCGTTGACAATACGGGATGCCCAAGTGGTACGAGATCGTGAAAAGGTTGGAAACCCCTGCCTTGGTCACACATTTAAGTCTTATTCAAAAAAACAGAGCAAACGTGTTCAATGTTTATTTTTGAAAAGATTAACTGCATCGTTAAATTTTTTAATTAAAAAAAAACATTCAGTGGCAAATTTACGAATTATTAGATTGGCAATGCTTTTCCGTATGAAGATGTTCATTCAACATTCGCTCCTGTACGACAGTTATGCAACATTATACACAACACAGCTTGATATTTACATCCATAAACGTCACTAATGCTCTCTTTTCTCGATCAAGACAGCACTAAACTTTCATTCTTTACAAATACAAGATATCACGGAATTGAGCAAGCGCCATTGCAACATAGTGCAAATACAGAATCCATTTTTTACAGTTGTGCAGCTTTATTGGCTGTGATTCATCAACCAATGAGAAAAAGTTACTTACGTTCTGAAGTGAATGTAAATCTAAATCCTTTAGTTGGTATCGTGGCATCATTATGGTAAATTACAATGATGGTATTGGAAGATGCTTCAAATGGTCGAGGAACGTCAGTGCCACAGTGCCGTCGATCCAAGTACTGGCCAAAGAATAATTACACTCTGTTTAAAACTTGCATTCCGGAAATTTAAACAAAACTGTACACGTCAGTTCCTGAAGTTTCATCAACGTGAGTTTGAAAATCAATAAAACAACATAAATATAGAAATTGTTTTCCAATAAGAATTGCGATAATATTGCTTATGTTTAAGAAAATACGAAAACAAGAAAATCTGGGTAAAATCAAGGTAAATGCAATTCTTAAAACTAGTGTTAGGAGCATTATAGGAATGTTTCAAAACATGTTAACCTTTGTTCAACACTCGCCAAGAAATTGTCAAATCTCGGNTTACATATAAAAAAATTTGATTACATTATTTGTAAAGAGTTTAGATTACCATCTCCTGATAAGTTGCAAAAATTTCGAGACGCTAAATCTCATTGTACATTATCCTGGAGGATTGTGGTTTTGCGCGCTTGGAACTCGCAGAAGCAACATGGTTATTCTCATAACTACTTCAGTTCAAAGTAAAATTAAGAATAACCTTAAATTGTAGATTGCAATCTAAAAATTTATCAGGTTGCTTAAATGTCATTCGAATAAATTTAGATGGATATACGAAAAACAAAAAACAATCAGACGGAAATAATACCTTTTACACCTTACAGTAAGTAATGTAAAAAGACATGTTTGAAAGAAAAAATTTTTTTTTAAATTCGCTTTAGTGTGGTTAGTACGTACAGTTGCATTTTCATTCATTGCAAGTTCCGGATGCGGCCCTGATACCTATAACAATCTATTCCTATTGCATTTATTTCTTCACCGCTACAAACACTGATCCTTATACAAATTGAAACTTTTACTCGTTGCGACAGTATTACACCATAAGAGACATCCCATTGATTGCTAAGTACATAGATTTTATTACGTACGATAAAAAAAGCTCGAAAAGAATGTTAAAGGCAAATTCATCCGGATAAACAGGAGTTGAATAATCCATAAACACGTTTGGAGAAAATCCCAGTGAGGATAAACTCACCAAGCGAGCAAAAGTTGAATTCCCGTCATAAATCTCAACGTAGCTTTGCGAGCAAAGAAATGAATCCGGAATAGTAAAGTCATCAAATCTGATGACTAAGTTCTGATAAAAAATATTTGACTTAAAATGTTTTCAGGCGCTTTCACTTTACCTATTGACGCGTTAGTAACTTTCACGTGAAAACAAACGTATCATGAAACAAAAACAATTTTCTACATACTGCAAACCGCGATCAAGACCCAATTGAACGGTAATGAGCACATTAGAAATATATCCGTATCTTGCTGCGATAAACATCGTTTCTTGAAATTAAAAAATGAAACTAGTTTCAAAATCACAGAAACTGCAATTACTTTAAATGCACTCACGTGGTCACTTGGTCCAATCACTGTCCACCTACAGTTAAAGTTGGTTGGACTATCAAAGGGATAATTTGGTGTTGTTACTACACCACTTGATCCAGTACGAGTAAAACCACACTCGGAAGTGACTGTAAACAGTTTTGAAAAAATTGAAATATTTGTTTTCTATGTTGTTCTTGCACAATTTTGTTTAGACAGAAGTTTCTCATCTATTAGTTCACTTACGCCATTGCAAGCGGAAACACTACAAATGGAAGAAGTGAAATATGAGATCCCAGTCACACCAACATCAGCTAGAAGTGATATTTTGGCACATACCGATCAGAATTCATTTGCTAAGTCTGTTGCCAACTTTGTTTACCACCACTGACAAACATCAGCCGTATTTTTCCACTCGCATTACGATCATCGAGAATGAAGTGAATATAATTTGACGTATAGTACTGTACTTGGCAGTTGTCTTGCACTCTTGCAGGCAACACAGGTACTTTTATCGTGTTCAGTTTCTCGACCTTTTTTAACGTCTTTCTAATTGTCAATGTTCTAAATGCCAAATTGGTTTAGTATAAAACTTGACAGGCTTAAACTTTGTTTTGACAATCAATTTGATTAATAAGGTTTCCGCTTTCGGGGGATTGTAACGAGTTGAACTTACCGCTGTTTATCCAACTGGAAAACTGAGAAACATCAGTAAAGAAAGAAGGCTGCCCTTCTTCTGAGCAAAGACGAAATGTCGCCACGCCCACTTGGTACCAGGCTGTTTCTTTATTCAAACAAACTAGCGGTCCTCCTTGGTCTCCCTGCAAGTAAATTGGGTTTAAAGTATGTTGGTATGATGTCTCTGGATATATGATTTATTGATAACTAAGATTCGGAGCATGAAAGCTGTTGTAATCACCTGTGAAGCACTGAAAAACAACAAAAATACGATCTTCTTTTAATTACAGCAAAACATTGTCTGCAACTTTAGACTTTGTAAATATGACATTAAAATGTATTCAATTTATTCCAAGAATATGTACCCAAACCTTAATATTTCAAAAGATATAATCCAGGACAGTCGAGGCTTTCAGCACATTGTCGAGTAATTCGTATTTATTACAACAGTTTTCATGTTTCAAAACCGTAATTGTTTCCTAATTTTTTAGAGATAGTAGTCCTGGGAGACCACAAAGCACTTCAAGCTTTCAAAGATTCATTGGCCTTGTTCAATTTCGGACCAAAACGAAAATAAGCCATGTGCGTTTTTGGATTCACAGTACATTAAATACTGTAATGGAGGTTTGCTTATACAGAGAAAAGTACAGCAAACACGTATATGTTTTAGTTGCTTTATCATGCAGTGGGTAAACACCTGTTGCCAGCGTGAAGTAGTGTATCTTGTAAAAATATACCTTGCATGTTCCTATGAACTCTTTTGTGTAGCCGGCACAAAATTGCCCTCCAGGAATGGATGTTGCGTTAGGCATGCCTTGCCTTTTTCTCAACGCATTGTATTCTTGCAAACACGTGCTGCTGTTGAGGATTGGCAGTCGAACTTGATGGACATCAATGTATGAAGGTTGACTTATCTCGGAGTCTGCAAAATTAAAAATTACGAACCACCAATGTGTATGTGATAAAACCTTGCGCAAGGGCTAAACACCAGAGTATCAAGGTTGTTTTCAAACAATAAGTGCTGAAAGAAGTTTACAAACCATTTCTGGACCGCGGAATATATCAGATTTTCGGCACGATTTCGCGATAACTCGGGAACCACTGAAGCTACGACGACACGTAGACATTGCAAGAAAGGGTTTTTGACTGCGCATCCTTTCAGATGCAGGAGAAAACCCGACTTTTAGCCTAATCAAGAAAGCAGTTTTTATGTTCAAATTCGTGTAGAGAAAGATCCAAACACATTAGAAAAGTTTGTTCTACACAAAATTGTTGGCCGTGACGCAAAGGTGGTAAAAAGTTTGAAAAATGTAGCATTTTTAGGAGGTTCAAAGGGGAAGTCAACAATATTTTAGGGTATCCTCGTCATTTTTCAACTTCAAAGGTAAATATTTCTGGTTCATAACAGAAAAAAATTTGAAAATTGTTTAACATGTTTAAATCCACATCTTACAACATCCTACCGAAATCAAGCAGAAACAGGAGAAAACTTATGACAAATCAAAATCCAAAAATTACCAAAAATTTGATAAAAACATTCGAAGAAATTCCAAAATTTTTGATTCTTTGGTCGCATTTTTCGCGTTTACTCTAATGGTGCACTCAGAAATTCGCTATTTGCAACAGCTTTGGCATGAAACCCGAAAATCGTTATTTTTCAAATTTTCCAAAAATGCGTCTGTTCCCCCCAAAAAAAGTTTCCCCCTAAAACAAAGACAAGTGACTTTATTCGGTGTTGGTGGTTAGTTGCAATCTTTGCAAGTAGTTCGAGTCAAAAAGCCGCTACGAGAAACCTGCAACGTAAGCGTGAGGCTAATTTCTTGAAGATGGTCGAAAGTTGTCAAAAATCGCTCCTGAAAAAACAAAAAATGCCTTTTTTTGAAAATTTTCAAATGTAAGCATTGCTTTTTTTGGTACTTTTTGGAAAGATCGCTTGAAAATGTTTCTTGCAATGTTTTNCTTGTCGACGTAGCCATAGTGGTTCGTGAGTTGTCGCAAAATTGCACTGAAAAGCCAATATGTCGGCTTCTGCTTTCACNAAAGCAGTANATTATAACGCAGTAAATTTCACCGGAAAGGCTGGTAATTGACCCATAAATAATTTAAAACAACTCACGTTTTCCTTTCCGCAAGCTTTTTTATGTTTTCATTGCCTTGGCAATACTTTTAATTTTCTTTTAATTGCTGTCCCACATTGTAGCAAAAAAATATTATCGGAAAAGCGCATGTTCTTCCAGAGTAGGTGAAAAACTGCCCCCAAGCAAAGTGTACACGCGAAATTTGCTGCGCAAAAAACTAGTGTTTACAAGTGCTTCTTAATACCTCTGTAGCCAAATCCTGTTGCAATGCAAGTCATTTCTTCCGAATGATTAAAGAAGTTGTTGCCGTTATAGTTGGACAAGCATACAGGCCGAATAAAATAGGAAAAAGTGACAGGCGAAGTCAGGCGAAGAAGAGCGATGTTGTATCCTCCCAAAAGGTCTCTGTAGTAAGACAGGAAATGTCTTGAATCGTGTCAAACTATAAGTCAGCACACCGTTTATCACTTACAGAGGAATCAGGGACTCACGTGGACTCAAGGACAACAAATAGGATCAGTTTGTCGCATCACCAAAGATGATAAAAATAAAAAAAACTATTACCTTGACATCATTGACGTATTAACGTAATCGTTTCTTTCAACGCATTTTTCTTTAACAAGCTTCTTCAACCTTGCACTCCTACTGCTACAGTTTACTTGTTTTTCTAATCATGTTGCGCTGCAGTTAATTGCAGAAAGGAATTGAACGGCGTCACTTCTTGGCCATGAGAAAAACAAAAAATAATGTACACCACAACTAGACGTAAATACCTTTAAAATGACTAAAACAAAAATTCAGACCAATCTGGAATATCGATTGTTGCAAAAAGTTTGAAATAATAAGCAGTGGTGCGGTGACGAATGTGAGACGGGGAACCCTCTCTTCAGGAAGAACTGTTTTGCAATGGAGTCAATTGAATTTTAATGAAGTTACAATGTTTTGGAAATGAATGAAATCAGAAAAATTGTTCTACTTCAATAACTACAGATTGCAGAGTTCCCTTCTCACCTCAACTACAACACTAAGGCTAACAGAGATTAGATTTGTTAACTTATCAACCACTGCCCCTAAGTCTTTTATACAAAGTATGCCTCGTTAAAGTCAAAACAACCGCGAATGCAAAAGAATAGATGGAAGTTTAAAGAAAACCATTACCATGAAAAAACGCAGAGTTCGCTCCAGCCTAGCTAAATGCTACAATCACCAAGGTAGGCATGAAAAGTATCATCTACAAATGGGAAATCCGAAACCCGTGACTACGTATGTCTTTAATTTCTCATTTCTCATAGCGCCGCACAACGTCAAACATTTCAAAAGAAGTGTTTCCGTTACTTTTGACTCAATTTTTTGTTATAGGGCGTTGTAACCTATTCTGTACACCTATCACACGTTTACTTACAAGGCTTTGTAACTTCCATGTATATGTACCTTTCCAACAGACTTTGTTTGAAAGGTGTAGCCGCTGCGAAACTGAACGAAAAGTTCTTTCCTGTAAAACAATCATTTTCTAATGACATACCGTATTTGCACTTTCTACTGACTAAAATCGAAAGTTATCCCACCGCAGAAAACGATACAGTCTAAAACTATTAGGTTTTGCTGTTTTCGCAATTCTTGGATCGCTGAATTCTTAATTTGTTTTAAATACTACCAAATCACTTCCCTGAAAGATTGCAAATCCTCACTCTATCGATATAATTTAAACAACAATTTGACAGTAATTGGGCGTAATTAGCAAAAACTGGAAATTTAGCGTTCTTATTCCTTTTATTGCGTGAACTCCGCAGTGGTGTACGAATAGCAGACGCGTATCAAAAATAAATAAATTCTTACAGGCCCGCTGGCTCGACACAGCTAGCTGAAGTTAAAATCCAGTATCTGTCAATGATAGTTCCACCACATTCCGCAACAGAATAATAGGAACGACTCCTCGTGATCTTAACTTGCCAGGGCCAAGCACCGTCGTTTGAAAGACCTCCACCAATTATTCGAGGCGCCTCAAAACATAAAACTTTGATAAAAATAATCACGCTTCTATTAAAACAATCCGGCATTAGCTTTCACTATTCCATAGTTTAAAATTATCTTACTGTCTAACCAGGTGCTAAAATTTAACACGTCTTTGTTGAAATAAAATTACCAGTTAGTTTGAGTACACCACAGATCAGGAGTTCCCAACCTTTCTCTGACCATGTACCCCTTCAGCATTCCGAGAGATGAGCATGTACCCCTTCAGCATTTCAATAAATAAGCATGGACCCCATCAGCATGTTGACAGATGTACCCCTAAAATGTCTTACCACAAAGTATATTATCATGATCATTCATAGACATATTTAACAATAAGCAAATATTGATTTTTGATGATAATACTCAGTGATATATGTATAAAAATTTGGAAATAAATATTACGTAAGTGTCATTTTCTCATCTTCTGTTAGCCTTAAATGTACCCCTTCAGATAGGCAAATGTACCCCTGGGGGTACATGTACCCCAGGTTGGGAACCCCTGCCATATATGAAAAGGTTTGCTCTGCAAAACAAGATGGCTAAACAATTTAAGAAATCAACAACTTCGTTACAAACTTACCGAATTAAAAGTTGTTCTGGGATAGCCACGTTTTTAGCCTATTTTTCATTTTAGTGGTTGAATCTGCAAGGTGGGTTATTTGCTTGTCTAAAGTTTTATTGCGAACGTTGCAAAGCGCTGGTTCAACGTGGAAAGTCGGCACATCACTTGTTGCTTGTTGATTGCCTTACAACAGCTTTGTATAGCAACTTGACCTAATTCACTCTTTCTTCCAATAAAGTTTACTCGAAATCCAGTGTGCTAAAGTTGTTTGGTTTTCATATCAGCAATTTCGAATACACAAGAGCTTCGGCTATCGGTTAGACCTGTTGGGCGATGTAGCTTACATGAAACCGTTTTTGCTCTTTGAAACTATGGATGCATTAGTGCTTTAAATGTTTTGTTAATTCTTACTGCGTAATTCCCAGTAATATTCCATTCGTGATTTAACGCAATGTACTGGTTTGCGAACAATCGAACAGTCGACACGTTAGCCTGCAAACCTACGTAACTGCAGTTGTTAGCTGTTTCCTGTGGTGCACGCAAACAACCAACGCTTTTGTTCGTTGTCATTCTACTTCTAAATCGAACCGTGTAACGTTGTGTTTTTTTGACTTAACGCTCAAGCGTATCGGAGTTTTTTTTGTATATCTGAATATAATCGGAAGAACCAATCAACTTAGAGTGCTATTGGAGAATAATCAAGGGACAAAGTGGTGAGAGCCTTTAATTTTGTCTTGCTTTGGCCTGGTAACTTCAAGACGTCTGATTGCTTAGTTGGGAGACTAACCTGTGCTCCTGCAACAACTAGGTAGACCCCTCAACCAGTAGGGATATCAGTGGAATCACAATCGACCAACTAATCGGCACCGCAACCAACCAAGAATCCTAAATCATTTCCTACATTGGTTCATACAAATCCAATTGTTGCGCCCCCTAAGCCGGGAAAGCCATTGGAGGACCTAAAGAGTTATCATCCTATATCCCCACTGTTTGTCTCCTTCGAGATTCTCGAGATACTCATCTCCACTCGTATCAAACCAATCATTGACCAATACTCCAGCAGGGACAAGCGGGTTTTCGATACGCGAGGTCGAACATAGGTCACCCTAATGACACAAGACATTGAGAACAGCTTTTCCGCTAAGAAGAGAGCTGGAGCTGTATTTACCTACCTTCAGCAACATACTACGCTGTATGGTTTCGCGGCTTCACTTGCAAGCTACTGCTCTTGCTACCTGACAGGCACATGGTCTGCATAATCATGGAGCTAGTTTGTAATCGCAGCTTCACACTTACCACCACAAACAACAAACGGAGCAGGTTACGACGCCTCAAGACTATTGTCCATTCTGGCACCACTTCTCTTCAACATCTACATCTCTGACCTGCCAAAAACACTGTCTCCAAAAAGTATGCATACGCCAGCTATTTAGTAATTATGTATGCTGATGGAGAATGGTAAGCAGTAGCAAGCAGTGGAAAGCATGCTGTGCAAAGACATGGCAACCATAGGTGAATACGTCAAGACCTAGAATTTAAAGCTCAACACTACAAAACAGTGTCGGCAGTCTTCCATTTCAACAACAAAGCCAAACGTGGGCTGAAAGTCAACTACAACAATGAAACCTGCTCTTTAGTTTCAAGCCCAAATACCTCGGGTTAACTTCAGACCGGACGCTCACTCATTGCCGACACCCTGAGTCACTTCGCAAAAAAACGACATCCCGCATCATTCTCTTGCTGGCTCGGGCTAGGGTGTTTGGGCAACAACGTTGCGATCAGCCATCCCAGCTCTAGCTCATTTAACAGCACAATACTGAACTACTGCCTAGTGCTGCAGTGCTCACACCCGCCACACTGACCTTGTCATGAGCGACGCCTTGCGAATTGCGACTAAATGGCTGTACTGCGTTCTACACCAACGGACAATCTTTTTTCCTTGCAATTATCCAACCCGCTGAGCTTCGTCGCAGAGGAGCAACACTCTCTCTAGCACGCCGTGTCTTGGAGCCTGGACATCTTCTGCCCTCGGCCCTCACCTGTCTATGAAGTGGGAATGCACGGCGTCTCAACTCGAGATGCCCATTTGTACCTGCTGCACAACAACTAATCACTCATCTGACGACAACGGAAGTCAAAGCTCTCGCCGGATCACGGATGGAATGCAGAGCAGTTGAAGTTCACTACAAAACTCTGTACCTTCATCCCTGTCATCGCCACCCACCCCTGGAATGCCAAGAGCAAGGTGGGTCTGCCTTAACTGCCTCCGCACCTTTGTCAGAGGTTTCCGCTTCTGCATGCTTTCAAAATGGCCCATGGCCCTTTCTGCCGCTCGTGAATGTGGCGCAGAAGAACAGACCGTTGACAATCCTGACGGTTCTGGATGATGAGACAATCGATTGGCTGCTCAATACCAGCGCCAAGATCTAGGGCGACCTAGCACTTAAAAATGGATTCAATTAACAAAGTTTTTTGTAGTAATAAGTGATTTCTAACAGATTAATTAAGCAACTTAAGTATTTCAACCAAATCAAAAAAATCGACACCAAGACTTAAAAACATTAAAGCACATCAATGTCATTGCAATTTTTAAATCACATAATGGGCAAATAACTATTTATTTCCTAAACAACTTCGCAGAAGACACAAACTGTCAATCATTTCATCAGTTGATGAAGTTTTTAAGCCTTGATATGAACAGTTTGCTCGACTCAGACATTGTGCAATTACTAAAATAGATTAACTGTTGATGAACTGCTCAGAAAAATTCGCACCTATGGCTGCGATTCAATGGGATGAGCTTCTAGCTCAAATCGTGATCATGATGACAGTCAACAATTGTGACTCACAAATCGCTTTGCACAGGCGAGGAATGTATTCGCCTAAATGGCTTATTTTATGTGTGGTGATGCATGGTATGGTATAGTAGTGCGTTTACAGCAACAGAGATGGCTTTTAAAACCATACCTTTTCTACAAGCAAAGTACTTGAAATATCAAATATTGGGAAAATTATCTAATCAAGTAAATCAATAAAGGTTTTCAAGTAAGCAATTAAATAGATCCACCATGTTATCACAAATGAAAATGTTTGCAATCGTTGGAGTTAAAACCTTTAAGGACCGCGGAAGTCAGTGTAGTGGCTTTCAAAACACAAGTTTGGCCATAACTTGCCGACCGACAACGCCATAGAGTCTATCAAGACCTTGAGCTATAGAGAATCTTGTGCTTGTGCTGTGCCTCCCTCCAATGAACACAGCTCGATAGCGAAATTCTACTACATCGAAATTTGTTTGTAATTCAACACAGGCACAAGATTCTCTACAGCTCAAGGTCTTGATAGACTCTATGGCGTTGTCGGTCGGCAAGTTCTGGCCAAACGTGTGTTTTAGTTGCAGTAAATCACCTGTGAGAGAAAGAACACCTCTGAAGAATAACGGTTTCTTTGGTTGTTGGAGCGACTCGTGTTATGCTAAACCACCGTTGATTTTTGATTAAAAGCTTTCAAAATGCATTTGGCAGAATGGTGAAAACAGAACGAGCAATCTGAGTGTGTGTCTGGTTTGGAAACTGCCCTAGTGTGTATGCATCATTTTGCACAAAAACGCTTTGCAGCCTCTATAAAACTTCTAGAGGAACATATTTAACTCAAAGTCAGTGTAAAATAACTTTTGGTGCTAGCAGTGACAACAACATCAGCTATTTGTGATGAAGGCTTGACATTAAAAAGCAAACAACTTTTATGCTGCCGATGCGTTTTTGTAGGTGGTTTGTTACTCAATTGACAAGAAACGGGATTCAGCATGTAGTGATGCATTTTCTTGCAAAAGCTTATCTGCAAATATCGCAGTGTTTCGGTGTTTGTAATGAGTTAATATGCGCCTGTGCTGATGTACTTTTCGACACGTTTTTTGTGTAACTTACCCATGTGAATCCAGGAGCTGAACGAGTTGTTCCGCACTGAGAGACGTCAGTAGAATTTTGCGCTGCAAAAATTGAAAAAATGGAGTTAACACTAAATGAACTCAAAATCGAAATTAATCACATACCGTACTACTTTTGACTGCATTGGCATTAAAAAACAAGTTTATATAGTTTATATATATTACTTTGAATTTGATTAATAAGAGCATGAACCTCGCAGAACTTTACGAAATTTTGATAAATTTTTGTTTTCAATCGATAGAAGCCATATTTTCGCTGAAATCTGCACGTACTCAATGACATAGACAAAAAATGAAAGTTATGACGATGAATCCACGTGAAACTGCCTTCGTTGATGTCACTCTGATGTAGCAAAGAAATCTAAGTTTCAGCATACATTGTTTGAGGTGAAAAACATTAGTACAAGATCAAAGTAGAATGGAAAGGCCAACAAGGCGAGAAGCAAGCATTAAACTCAATATATCTAGTTTTTAAGCGGTATATTGAAACCCAAAAAATCAAGTTTAGAAAATTCTGCATCGTTTAATACATTGCTGTGTCATATCAAATTAGGATTGCGTTGTAATTTTTCTCATTCCAGATTTTTTTATCAGCCTCATAAAGCTAACTATGCGTTTCGACTTTCTTTCTCGGTCAACGCTTGTAACACAAGTAAATATATTTGTTGTATTTGCTTGCGAAAACTTCATCTTAACTTCCATCAGTAAAGTTTTTTTTCAACAGTATAAGTAAATCAATGCAAGACAAGAACAAAGTAAATATAAGAAACAGCGACTTTTCAAAAATTTCAAGACAATTAAAATGTCCAGTGTAATGGCGTAATGCTGCAAAGTGTTTCAAAAAATCATTGATATATTGATAATTTATAAATTCAATGAAGTTAAAAAGATTTTGGTTTGATTTACGCAATCAGTACTTTTCAAGCAGTTTGTTAAAACACCCCTTTTCTGAT